>ENA-ORBV01015347-ORBV01015347.1-microbial-mat-metagenome-genome-assembly--contig:-NODE-15347-length-11282-cov-7.532887_pt1 | contig 11282 bp, 8 predicted proteins | sample MGYA00237777_ERZ505514 | MGnify/ENA primary metagenome ERZ505514 (study PRJEB26160, sample SAMN06269048) | microbial mat metagenome | isolation source: Oligotrophic lake microbial mat | place...
CATGGCAAAGACATCAACGAGCGCCTTGGACGCCGCGGCCGCGGCGTCCAAGGCGCTCGTTGATGTCTTTGCCATGATTGCCGCCCATCCTAGCAGGAACCGGCCCCGGAGTTACGCACGCTTGCCGAAGCTACACGGCACTCTCAAGTTTAGAACTCTCGGCCGTTTTATTTCTCTTTCAGGGACTGGAGCTGGTTGCCCAGGTCGGCTGAAGCCGGAAAAACGCACGGGCGTAGCGGCGGCCGAGTTCGTGCTGCGCGTCTGTTGAAAAATGCAGCTGATCTCCCTTGTGGCCCAGTCCGGTCGCGTCCACATGGCCGACTTTTCCCTCATCTGAAGCCAGCGAGCCAATCTGCCGATTCACTTCCTCGAGAAATGGCCCGTACAGAGCCTCGTCGAGCCTTCGCTCCGCCACGAATTGCCCCAGCCCACCCACGACCACTGGCACCGACTCGGCCTTCAGTTCGACTCGCAGCGCTGACATGAAAATCCTCCAGCGCTCGGCATAGGTGACCGCCGTCTCCCTCTGCCGAGTGTCGGTCTCGCCCTGATGCCACAAGATGCCGCAAAGCTCTCCGTCCGCCATCGCCCGCCGAGCACGATCCACGGCGTTGATAAACAGGTCTCCGCCCGGCATCCACTTTTCCAAGGCAGTTCCGCCAAACGCGCAGGGAATGAGTCCGATCTCCACTCCGGGCTCGAGCGTGCGCAGCGTCTGCGCAAAACTGCGACCCAGCCCCACGCCGGCGATCTCCGGCTTATCCCAATGCAGGGGATCGATCGCTTGCACCCATGTGCCGGTGCGGTCAAAACTCCATACGCCGGGGATCGGCTTGCGCTCGTCCGGCCCAACCAAGCCGCGACCCGCCATGTTCGATTGCCCAATTAAAAGGAACAGTTTCAGTGTGCGCTCCGGGACCGTTTCAATCCTCCCGGGTGCGTCCTTTCCAGCATCCGGAAGGCTTGCCCCGGCTGACAAAGTATGTAACGTAAATACAAATACTAATAGAAGGCTGCGAGCCGCAGCATTCAAGCACTTGCCAAACATTGGGACCGGCGAGATGCGTGAGGCGCTCATTCCCTTTCGAGCTCCTCTCTCCAATAGCTCCTGAACTGGTCCTTCAATCCATCCAACAGTGCCGCCGGCACGGCTTGATAGGGGCGGCGGGTGGATCCGTCGCCATCAAGGAAGCCGGTGAGCGCACCCTTCGCCTTCCCCAACACGCCGAAGCGGAAGCCTTGCCGCCGAATCTCGGCCAGATTCACCGTTTCCCAATATTGAAGTTTGAGATGCATATTCCTCGCGCGGAGGTAGTCGCCCTGCAGACACGCCGTATAGAATTCGCGGGTCCATTTGGGCATCGTGTTCACCCAATAACTGTAGCAGCCTTTTAAGCCCAGCTGCCCACCAAACCAAAGGTTTTTCTCGCCCCCGAAGTGTGCCAGATGGGGTGCGTGCATAGACACGTCCGTAAGGTCGCCGAGTTCATAGGCGTTCAGCTTCGTTCCGATCAAGTTCTCCGGAAACTCGACGGCCAGCTTCGCCAGCTCCTGCCCCTTGAGCAATGGAAGACAATTCGGATGGGCATAGTAGATCCACCGCCCTTCCGGGGCCGCCGTCGCCAGATCTGAGAAGAACCGGTGCACATCCGCCAGAGAAAGCGGCATGAAAAAGGGGAGCGCCACATGAAACATGTCGATGCCGGCGTCGAGCCCGGCCTTGATACGGTCAATTACCCCCTTGGTGTTTACCCAGGTGGCTCCCATTTGGGCGGGGAGGCCAACCGCTCGCATCGCTGCGCCGAATTCCGTCGCCAGCGTTTGGAATTCCGCCAGCTCGATCGCGTAAAACTCGCCGTCACTGTCGGTGGTGTAGATGCCGTCGACGCCAGCGGAGGCCAGCCGCTTCACGTTGTCGCGCAGGACCGGGAAATCTATCGAGTCGCCAGCCGTGAACGGGGTGGGAATGGCGGCCCAAAGACCGCCGAGGGAGGAAGCGTTGAGGGAGTGCATGGTCGGCAGAATCGGTATGATAAAGAGGGAGCTGACTGGACGGCGCTAACGAATGAGAACGAAAACGATTGCCGCCAGGACGCAGGTACCTATCGCACCGATTCTCCGGGTATCCCGGACATTTTCCCGGGCGGGACCAAACCGGCTGATGGCTAGGCCGACGGCAAGATTTACCACCAACGCACCTGCGCCCATCCATTGGAAACTAAGGGGTTCGCCACCGGTCAGCCCGTCCCAGAATCCAATGAATGTCGCCGTGACCAATCCGTAGGCGGTCCCCAGCAAGACGCCTAGCGGGGTGGCAAATGGCACCCACAATGCAAAGACGAATAGCATGAAGATGGGCACCACCAAGAGGTTCGCCGTACGGCTGGTCATCTCCACAAAATTGCCTGGCACATATTGCATGAAGAGACTGGCTAGCACTACGAGGGACCCGATCCCGAAGGCTATCCACTTGGAGAACCGGACTTCGGCGGCGGCTGTTGTGGGACGTCTGCGCAAGCGCGGCAGAAAATCGCGTATTACGACAGCCGTGATTGAATTCACTCCGGAGTCGATGCTCGACATGGCAGCGGCGATCACGGCTGAGACCACCAGGCCTGACAAACCGACAGGGAGATGGTGAGCGATGAAGTAGGGGAAGAGGTGGTCGCCATTGCCTTCCACGGTCATTCCCGGACCGAGTGCATCCGGTATTCGGGTATAAAATCCCAGCAAGGCCAGACCGAGAAACGCCTGCACCACCGTCACCACAATCACGGCCATCGCATTGATGAGGTAGGAGCGTCGCGCCGCGCGTGCGCTGCTGGTCGCCATAAAGCGTTGCACGGCGGTTTGGTCGCCTCCTGCCGTGGCAATCTGCCACAAGCCGAGCGAAACGATCGTGCCGAACATCGTCACGCGGACGTGCGGATCCAGACTAAACCAGGGTTGCCGGTCCCAATGAGGAGACCATTCCGTAGGGATCCAACCGAACCCTTTCAGATTGATCGTCACGATCACGATCCCGAGAAAGGCTCCGAGGAACAACAGCCCAAATTGGAAAACATCGGTGATCACCACGGTCCGCAAACCGCCCATCGAGGTATAGATCACCGCGACCAAACCGGTAACCAGAGAAATCCAAGGCGTCCACTTGAGCTCGAGGCCGATGATCACCACCAACGCCACCGAAGCCAGGTAGATGAGAAGCCCCATCCAAACCAACCGGAGGCCCACGAATAGTCCCGCCCCAAGCACGCGGACTGAAACCCCCAAACGATGCTCCAACAGTTCATAGGCACTCGTCACCCTCTCTCGCATCAGTCGCGGGATGATAAAATACCCGACGACCACGAAGGAGATCGGCACGGCCATGATCTGTCCGATGAGCAACATCGGCCCGCGATTGATCATTTCGCCTGGCTTTCCTAGATACGAAATCGTGCTGAGCAGGGTCGCGTAGAGGGAAATGCCGATCAGGATGGGATGGATGTGCCGCTGTCCCGCGATAAAGTACTCCTGATTGTCCGACTGTCGGCGGGAGTAAAACCATCCCATGCCGAGAACGATGCACAGGTAGCCCGCGATGATGGTCCAGTCCCAGAATTGCAGCCCCGATGCCTCACGGTTAATCGAATGAGCGACGTCCTGCGCCCTCCCGAGTGCCGGACACAGGAAAGCACCGAGCCCGACGAACCAAGGAACCCGTTTAGTGAGAAGCGGGTTCATCCAGAGGAAAACCGCCCGCCCGCAGGCGGGACACCGTGTCATTCAAACCATTGAGGACGCAGCGAAAATCGCTGATCACATTGAAAAACCGGAAGCCCATGGCGTGGTACTTCGCGACTTGGTCTGGCGCGCAGGGAATGCCGGCCACCTTGCCGTGACGCTGGCAGGCCGCGCCCACCTTTCTGATGATGTCCACAACCTCGGCGTCGTCGACCTGGCCAAACTTACCCATCGACAAGGTCAGGTCTCCCGGTCCGACGAAGAGCACGTCGACGCCGGGCTGCGCGGCCACCTCGTCGAGGTGAGGCAAAATCTCTGGTTCCTCGATCTGAACGAGCAGAAAGTTTTCCCGATTGGCTTCCTTTAGGTAGTCGGCCGGTTTCATTCGCGCAAACCTCGCCTCAGCTTGAACGCCATCGTAGCCGCGCCGCCCCATCGGAGGAAATTTCATCGCCTCCACCACCTCCTTCACTTCTTCAACGTCCCGCACACGCGGAAGCATCAGTCCCCTCGCCCCGGTTTCAAGTGCCCATAGCAGATCAGTGTAGTTTGACGGCTTGATCCGCATGATCGCGTCCACGCCTCGAAGTCGGCACGCTTGAATCAGCGCATAAGCCACGGCGGGATCGATGCGCTTGTGTTCCAGACAAAGCCAGATGCCGTCGAATCCGAAGGTGCAGAGCAGCTCCACGATCTCGGGATGGCAGTAGGAACTCTTGGCGCACACAATCGTTTCGCCGGATTCTATTTTTTTGCGAATGCTGGAAGGAAGCATGATCAGGAGGATGTCGGGTTGAGAATGCGAAGGACCATCAAGGCGGCTCCCGCTCGAACGTCCCCATGAGGATGATCCAAAAAGGAGAGTGCCCAAGGGAGATCGGCAATGGTGCTTTGCGGCGAAAGCGCTTGGAGTGCCTCGAATTTTACCTTGGCATCCGCTCGGCTGGTCAGCTTGACCAGTTCAGCGCGTCGCGGCGAGGAAGACGCTGAAGCAACCGCGAGCTTCACGGCGGCACTCAGCAAGTAGGGGTACGCTATTGTATCGACGGATTCAATTTCGGCCGCCCGGAAAACTCTATCTCGGATTTCTGGAGATCTTGGATGCACTCGAGCCAATGCATAAGCGCTCCGCCGGCGCATGTTTGGTTCTTCCGACTCTAGGGAGGCTAGAAGTTGCGCACGCGCCTCGGGCACCCCAGAGACTGCGAGTGCCCACAGCGGCAAAACAACTAGGTCGTTTCCTGCCGAGGATACTGCCAGCGCTTCCGCGGCAACTGCGGCCTCCGCGCTCAGACGGTGGTGCAGCTTGGCAAGGCTCTCGAGCGCCTGCCACCGGTCGGGGCTCTGTGGGTCGAGAAACACCCGCTCGATTCTTTCGCGCCACATGTCGCGCTCTAACGGCGGCGCCGTCAATGCCAGCACCCGCCAAGCCCCGATGCGGAATTGAGACGATTCCCACGTGAAAAGCTTCGTCCGCAGGGCTCGGTCTACCCACGCCCCTTCGCCTACCTCCACCATTACCTCCGCTGCATGAATGCCGACCCAATTCTCTTCGGTGTTGAAGATCTCTCGTAACGCCGCCCGCGCCCGCTCCGCGATGCGCACGGAAACCTCCGGTAACGCTGTTGAACAAGCGTTCAACGGGGTTTTGCTCTGACCCGCGGTGCGCTCGGCAGTCGAAAGCGTGAACAACACGCCGCTCATCAGCGAAAAGCGAAGGGGGACGGAGATGATCCGTAGAAGGTCGCGACAGCACATCATAAGTTCGGTTTCAGTATCCGAACGCGAGTATCCCCCATCCTCCGCAATATCGTGGCCGGTGATCAACGGGGTCGGAGGGCCGACGAGAAATAGCGCTGCTTCGGCCGGTTCGCGAGATTTTACGAAGCGACGTAGCAGCAGTCGCGCGAGGCGAAAAAGTTGATGTCTTCATGCTAGAGCGCGCTCAATGCACTGTCTTTAAATCGAAACCCCCAGCCGGGTGTGTCCGATGGATAAGCGTAGCCATTCTCAATGCGCACGGGGTGGTCTACGAGTCCGTCCACCCAGTCGAATGACTCAACGCCGAAGGCATGCGGAATGGCGCAAGCCAGCGGGACATCATACTCCTTATAAAAGTGTGGCAGCACCGGGAGATGATGGGCCTGCGCCAGAGCAGCGGAATCCAGCCACCCCTCCACCCCTCCCAGCCGCAGGAGATCGGGCTGCCATAGGTCGAGGGCGTTACGCTGAACAAGCTCACGAAGCGCGACTGTATCATACTCGCGCTCACCCATGGCGAGGGCCATGCCGGCATTCTGTCTCAACGCGGCATACCCGGCGAAATCGGTGCGCGGCAGCGGTTCCTCGAACCAGTGGATCCCAAAAGGTCGGGCGCGCTGAGCCAAGGCAAGCGCCGCAGGGTAACCGAAGCCCTGATTGGCGTCGATCATCACGCGAACCTGCGGCCCGACCGTTTCGCGGACCCTCGCGATACGCTCCACATCTTGGTCGATCTGCGGCGACCCGACCTTGAGTTTTACTGCCGTGAATCCTCTCCGCACATAGCCGGAAGCCTCCTCCAGCAATTCTTCGAGGGAATAGGACAACCAGCCACCGCTGCCATAGGCCGGGATGCGTTCGACGCAGGACCCCAACAGCCGCCAGACCGGGACCTTCAGATACCGGGCCCAGGCGTCCCACATGGCGACGTTGATGAGGCCGCGCGCCCAGCGCTGCAGTCCTCCGTCTCCGAAGTACTCGAAATGTCGGTCGCAGTCGCGATTGAATGCCTTGGTTGCACACGCTTCACGTCCGAGCGCGAGCGCACCCACATCCGCCAGCGCGCCACGGATGGCTTGCGGGCTGAAGTGAAACGCCAGCAGGTACGCCTCTCCTACGGTGCTATCCGAGAGGGTCAGCCGGGCGACAATGAATTTGATGGCCGGAATCTGATGCGTGGCGTCAGCGACGGGCCGAGACACCGGCGACACCGCACTATAGAAATCGAGTGACGTGATTCGGGGGATACCGTGCATATTTTAGCCTCCAAGCATTAGAAACCGGGATCCTGCGGATCCGCGGCCCGCCTGCGCATCGAAACGGGCGACACGCAGGCCTCATTCTCAGTCGAGCGTTAGGAAGGTACCTCCAATGTAACGCAGGCCGCTCGTCAAGTCGCCGCCGCTGAAGTCGATAGTCAGCCGCGGATGAGTGTTCCCCTCGGTAGCCAAAGCCTCGGCTTTGGAAGCGGTGGGCTTTTCGTGGTTAATGTAATAGGCCAGCAAAACGCGGCCATCGGCGAGTTGGATGGAGGTGGGATAGCCGAGGTCCGGCGCTCCGCCGTCATCTCTGATAACCATCTCGTTGGCATAGTCCCACGTCTTGCCGCCGTCATGGCTAAGGGTGGCCCGCACGCCAAGGGGCGCCCGCCGATACCCGTAGGAACACAACAGGCGCCCGTCTTTGAGTTCCAAGACATGGGCCGGCCATCCCCACATCGGGGTGCGCTCCGGTTTCGACCAATTCCGTCCGTCATCGTCAGAAAAGCACTGATACAGATAACCTTCGTTCGGACCGGCAGAGCCTTGAGTTCGGAGCATCGAGAGCAGTCGCCCCGACTTCAACCGAACTAGGCTAGGCTCGCGGAAGGTCATACCGTCTTCTCCGGCGATCACCGCATGCTCCTTCCATGTGAGTCCCCCATCCGAGGATCGCGCCGAGTGGGCCCGCGTCCACTCTCGGGCAGAACCGATTCCCGCGCTGTAATCCTGTCCGACCACGAGCAACGTTCCATCCGGTAGTTCGACCGCCGGAGACTGCACGAGCACCGGAGGGACATTGGGAAAGTCGATCGGGCGGCGGCCGGTCCATGTTCGCCCATCGTCTCGGGAAAGCGCCGTCCAAGAGCCTTCGGCAATTGGCACGAAGTGCTTGAGCGGGCTTTGCGAGTTGGAATTACGCAAAACATTCCGGCCGGTGTGCAGCTTCTCGAGGGCAATCCCGGCTGGTACCGGGATGATTCCCCAGCTGAAGTAAGTCGCGAGCAAGTCTCCGTTCCGGAGTGGGGTTATGAGCATGCTCTGAGTTTGCGAGAACTGATCGGTCAGATCGTCGACCACGACCTTTTCGTCGAAAGTGCGCCCTGAGTCCCGCGAGCGTAGTGTCACGCCGCGCGCCGTCGGATCGACATGGTCGCGACGGCCGGGCGGACGCACATGCGCCTCGCGCACACCCACGATGATGTCTCCATTCGGAAGCTGAGTGAGCGACGGCGCGATGTAGTACATGGTCGGGTCGCGATGAATCGCTGTGTGCTCGAGCGTCACGGCAGACAGCGACGCCGTAAACGCCGCCCAGACGAAAAGAAGCCCTCCTCTGCAATTCGCGAAGGAAGTGTGCGAAGCGATTCTACGATCTTTCAGCATGGTCCTGAGGACGGTTCTGTTGAGCGAAAAAAAGGTGGCGGTGTAAGACCCATCAACGACGGAATCTTCTGAAAGAAGCTTCCGGCGGCCGGAAGCTTCCATTGTCATACTTGTTTTTAGGCTGAGCTCCAAGGCAAGAAGGAGGTACTCGCCGGTCGCTTCACCCTATCAGTGCCCCGAGGGATGTCTAACCACCGGTTTAGAATCTCCATTTAACCGACAAGCGCGCGGTCGTCGGCTCCGTCGGCATAACATCTCGGTCGGAAGTCGACACCTTGGCTTTGAGTGTATCGAACGCGTTCGTGATATTGAGCTGCAAAGCCAGTTTCCGTCCCTGCCAGCCCACGATGAAATCGACCAAATCGAATGCAGGTAGGAAGAAAACATTCCCGTTGTCGCCTGGACGTTTTCCTGAGCGCTCCCATCCCACTGCAGTCCACAATTTGCCCGTCAGAACTTCCATCGGAAGATCGTACCGTGTAAAAAGGCTCCAACCGAGTTCTTCGGACACCCCTCGCGGGATCAAGCCCACTTGAGTCTTTGTGCTCAGCTTGCCAATCCCGCCGAGCAGGGAAAGATCCTTTGAAAGATTGGCTGTGAAGTCCACCTCCCACCCGCTGACGGTCTGCGATCCGGCAGGGATGGTAGAAAAGAAGACCGCACCGGTGATGGGATTTGTCTGAGCCGGGCCTTGTACCAAAACGTTCGTGGTTTCGATGTCAAAATACGCTGCGGTCATAGCGAAGCGCCCGTCCGGGAGGCGGACTTTCAACCCGAACTCGTTGTTACTCGTCTCCAAGTTTGGCAAAGGATTACCGGATATGGAATCGAATCCGCTTGGATTGAACGTCTCCGCGTAACTGTAATAAAGGCTTAAGGACTCAATGGGCGTCACGACCACGGCCCATTTTTGCGTCAAACCGTCGCGCTCGTCGTTGCTGACACGCGTGTTGTTGTGAAAATTCCAGCGGTCTAGGATCCGGTTGTTATAGCGAACGCCGGCCACGAGAATGACCCGCTCGTCGAGAATTGACAAATTATCCTGAGCCGCGAAGGCGTATTCGAAGGTTTCCGTGCGGGCCTTCGTGGTCAAGACCCACGGCCCAGTGCGTCCGTCATCCGGATTTTTTAAATACGTGATATTCGCCATGTTTTGCCGGGCGTAGGAGGCGGACTCATTGAACTGAGTCGAGTCGATCGGATTGGCGGTCGCGTAAGCGAGGAGCTTGTGCGAAACTGGGCCGGTGGAAAAGCTGGAGACGGTGTCAAAATTTAGCACCCACGTGTCCAGCTCCCTTTCTTCGTGCAGCACCGCCCGGGTCACCTCCACATAAGAGAAGCGAGGGTCGGCAAAGGTGGAGTTGGTCATGTTGCCGAGCAGGGCGCCGTTGGTTCCGTAGAAACGATAGTTACTGGTACCGGTGCTATAAAAGATGAGATCCTGCTCCGCCTCAGAATAACGAAACGAAAGCCGGCTCTCCGTTGGCGCATTGCCGATCGCATAACGATAGTTTGCTTCGAGATCCACGTAGAGGGCCTCTTTGTCGCGCGCGGTATCCCGCTCCGAAACCGGCTTGTCGCGCGCCAGAAAGGTGGAGATCTGACCGGCGGCGTCGGCGATCCACGGTGACGGCGCGCCATAACGGGCAGATTCCCCAGTTACACGAGCGAGGAACATTCCACGATCATCGCGGCCGAACTTCTTGGAAAGCGAAACTGCCGCGGCTCGCGCGTCGTCACGGGTTCCTACAAAATACTTACCGGACTTGGCGGAAACCACCGTGCGGTAAGCCCAGCCGTTCCCCAAAGGAGCTGTATGATCGGCTTCCGCTACATAGAGGTCGTTCTGCGGAACCGCCATAAACGAAAGGGTCGTTTGCTGCGTGTATTTCGGTGCCTTCGAAACATAGTTAACCACTCCGCCCGGGCTGTGCATTCCAAAAAGGGTCCCGGCGGGACCTTTGATGATTTCCACCCGTTCGATCAGGGCCAGACTCTGGTTGTTGGCCGTATCCGTGGTGACGAACTGCTGCATGCCATCGCGCAAGAAACCGGACGTCACGCTAATCCCGCGCAAGCTTACCTGCCCCGATCCAAGTTGCACCGTCGCGGTCGCGCCGGCGGTGTAGCGGGCGATCTCCTGGATATCCAAAGCTGCCACGTCCTGCATGAATTGATTATTGAAGACCGTCACCGCCAGCGGGGCTTTTTGGATCTGGCACATTCAAGACTGAACGTGAACATTTTTTGATATAAGGTCGTGGAAGCATTGAGCAGGAGATTTCCAGCCGAGGATTTTGCGGGGACGCTCGTTGAGCATTTCCTGGTAGGCGGCGAGCTGCTGGTAAGAGACCAAGGAAAGGTCGGTGCCTTTGGGCAGGTAGTGGCGGATGCGACCGTTTTGACTTTCGCAGGTTCCGCGTTCCCAAGGGCTGTGGGGATGGCAGAAGAAGACCTTCAAGCCGAGGTCGGCGGCGAGGGTCTTGTGCTGGGTCATTTCCTTGCCCTGATCGTAGGTGAGGCTGAGACGGAGCTGGGAGGGGATGTCGATGAGACGTCGCGTGAAGGCCTCACGAACGCTGGTGGCGTCCTTTTGTTCGAGACGGCACAGCATGGTGTAACGAGTGGTGCGTTCGACCAGCACTCCAACGGCCGAGCGGTTGCCTTCGCCCAGAATCAGGTCGCCCTCGTAGTGACCGGCGATCAGGCGGGACTCCACTTCGGCGGGACGCTCGTCGACCAGCACCATGTCCGCAATCTTGCCTTGGGTGGCGGTCACGCCCCGGCGGCGCGGTTTCCTCACTCGGTGGCTGCGTCGCAGGCACTTGACCAGTTCGCGCTTCAGCTCCCCAACTGCGACGATGTAAACGTAGCGGTAAATCGACTCGTGGGAGGTGTGCATCGAGGTCAATTGCGGGTGTTCGAGTTTGAGCGTACCTGCGACTTCCTCCGGAGACCAGCCTCGCCTCAGCCGTGCATGCACTTCGTCACGCAGCGGCGGACACGCGTCGATGTCGCACCGGCCACGTTGACTGGCGCCCCGTCGAGCGAGCGCCCCTGCGTGCGCCCGGGTTGCGCAGTAGCCGGCCCTGCCGCCATTGCGCTTGAGCTCTGTGCTGATCGCCCCTGCCGAGCGATTCAGCCTCAAAG
>ENA-ORBV01015348-ORBV01015348.1-microbial-mat-metagenome-genome-assembly--contig:-NODE-15348-length-11282-cov-4.655511_pt1 | contig 11282 bp, 10 predicted proteins | sample MGYA00237777_ERZ505514 | MGnify/ENA primary metagenome ERZ505514 (study PRJEB26160, sample SAMN06269048) | microbial mat metagenome | isolation source: Oligotrophic lake microbial mat | place...
TTTTCAAGCAGAAGACGGCATACGAGATTCGCCTTAGTCTCGTGGGCTCGGAGATGTGTATAAGAGACAGAATGTATTAGTTAAGTAGGTTTTATGCAATGTGAATTGCTCAAGAACAATAAAATTGGAGTAACAAACTGTTACTAATGCGTTGAATGTGTGAGTTGCCCATCCATGACAATTCAACACTTTGAAGAGAAAGTTGCAATCACAGCACATGCCACAAACTGCCAATTGCTGCAAGTTTGGGCTCACCAGCTGACATTTTCAAATTCTTTCTCTTTAAGATGGATGAGGGGTGCTTGTCATTGTTGCCTGATGCAATCCAATGTTGCACCAAACTAAAAAACAAACAATCTTCAACATAAAAACAAGTGTCAATCCATTTTCTCATTGTCAACTTCACGCACAAACAAGGATCTAATCTCTGTTTTGGCTGCAACAGGAGACCAGGGATAATTGGCTCTGTGGTTTGTAAGCAAATGTTTTCTTGACATTAGGTTGAGTGTTTCTGTGCTCAACCCCAACTCATTCTGCACAGATTGCACAAATCCACGGGTTTTCTCTTGCAGTTGAAAACTTTCATTCTGGCTAGAGTGCAGCAAGCCTGCAAAATGTGCACATCACAAATTTGCACTCACATGCAGCTCTATTTTGCTGACTAACCATGGCCACTTGCAAGGACAAAAATGTTGATTGCACATTTTTATCTTGTTGGTGTTCCAAATTGCAACATGCACAACATGTTTATGAATCCCATTGATTCCACTTACAACAGATTTACCAACAAATTTATCAGATTATCCAAAGAAGACATTGTAAACATGCAGCACCCTGTGGTGTGAGACTTTTTGCTGGCAGTTCTATTGCAGTCAAAGCCTGACCATCATGCACCATTCAGTTTGGTCACATAAGATTATTATCCCTTTTGCAATGTTCCACACCTTTCTTAACTTAAAGACACTTTTGTTTTAATCGAAGTAGCCTCTAAGGATGCTCATAATCAATTTTGCATTAGATTTCAGAACTGGAATGTGTGGGTCATTGCAGGAACCCTCAAGACATCATCCACAATGAATGCTGAATCCAACATGTTGAAGACACACGATGCCCTCTGAAAGTGACTACAAGGAATTCCATTGTGAGAAAAACTGGCATCAGTTCAAATGATCATTCAGAGGGACCACAACATCCCATGATCTGGATCAGTCAAATCATGAACATCACAATTTGGAACATCACTAATAACAATTGTGATGTGGCGCAATGCAATGTCAACATGGCCCCCAGTCATGTCATGGGCAGTCAGATGCTTGATAGCTGAGTTCAAGGGCGATGCACGTGTCCAATGCAGAGCAGGAGGTTTCCCCAAATGCAAGGCTTTTTTTAAGCCAGCAAGCTGAGGGTTTAGACCCGTGTTTCGGCAAGCAAAAGAGCCATTAATGCCACATGTCTAAAAAGGGTATAAGGTCTTAAAAACTGAAAGGTCCAAATGTGCACTTACATTGGCTGATGATGAAACAAAACCGAAAAGCACCTCTGTGCCTCAGAATCTGCTACCATGTGATGTCTAGCAGAGCAAAACCTGAGGATGTGACCAGCAGTCGCTACAGCAGCTAGCTGGCAGTCCACTTTTCTTTTCTACAGTTGCAGAGGAACACTTTCTCATGTGCACTGCTAAGCTCTGCTACAGCCTAGCATGTGTTCATCTTACATGCCATTTTGTTGTCCCTGTGGCTCTCTGAGTTCCCAATTTCTATCTGCATTTCCCCGCATTGCAGCGTTCGATCTGGCATTGGGAAATGATGTGATTTCTCAGTGTTGTGCTTCTTGCCGTCCGGTGAAGAAAACCTCCCTGTGACGCCACAGCTCATCATCTGAGTTCCTGGCTCATCCATGAAAAAGCTTTTGGTGCAATCATCATCATCAAAGCCAGAAACCCAATCTCTGTCGTTGTCTTTGCCCATCACATCATCAAAGCCTTGCGGTTTCTCCAAATTCTTCAACACGTTCCAAGCTGTGACAAGATCATCCCGGACTAGTAGGCAATCTTTCTTCAGAATAAAAAGCATTCTCCCTGCAGGTAATGAGCAACATTTGGAAACAACATTCTGCTCGAGAAGAACCTTTTGACACTCAGGCGAGGAGTGATTGTCTCCGAGGTGGACAAGGAAGTCATGAAGTCAACTGAGGCCCGTGCCGAGTCCGTCGCTTCCGAAGTCAAATCGGAGAAGTGGATGTTCCATGGCGTGCCGACCTGCCAAACAAATGCTGCCAATGCTGATGCCATCAATGCAAGTGACAACAAGTGTTGGGGAATGCATGACGCCTCTTTCTTGTGACCAAAAGATTGGCCAGGAGAAAATCTCGTCGTTGTGTGGACTCAAATCAGCTGGGTTGCTTTGGAAGGGTACAAACACACTGTTGCACCCATAGTCAATGGTGACAAAGTTGTGCTTAATTTCACCAAAATGATTTTCCGTGCTAGGAATGAAGAGCTGTTTGCGGGCATTTTCAAAGTCACAGCATGAATTTCATTCAGGAGATTTTCTCGCGTGGTTTTGCTTTTAGGGCTCTCATTGTCCAGACTTGGCTGTTGTGTTGGCATGTTGTTGAAGCTGCTGCTGTTCGTGGCTCTAAAACTTCCGTACCAGAAACAGATGTTTCTCTTGTTGCTGTTCTCAAGTGTGGCGCTGCTGATGCTGTTTTGCTGCTGTTGCGCTGCTTTGTTACGGTTGCCTTGGTGTGGACTTTCGCCCACACCCAAACGTTTTGTCGCACGTTTCATTTGAAGACATGCTTGCATGCAATCAGCAGATGCAAGCAAGTGAGTCAGCACTAACAGTGTTCAAGGGATTGCCTATTCTAGTGTGAAACCCTTCAGGTTGATTCCCAGTCCCGCTGTGTGCCACTTCACGGCATTTTGGCATGTAAAGGTGGGGGTGGGGCAAAAATTGCCTTTGCTGCTAGAACCTCTTCCACCAGTCCCCAGGTCCCAAGTCATGTGCGTCAGGCGGGAGGTTACACTTTTCAACTAGGAACTGTTGCATCTATGAGCTCTGATGTGAGAGGTTGTGCATCCGCTTTTGTTGAGTTTGTGAGGGTTCTGGGTTTTGCTCTTTTGATCCCCATCCTGTCAGAGCACCAACACAGATCTTCAACCCTTCAGGTTGAGCCATTGTGAATTGTCAAGGATTGCAGATTGCAGATTGCAAAGCAACATGTATTTTAATAATTGTCGGGCATACAAATTGATGACATCATGCAACAAGCCAAGCCGTTGTGGTTTTTGCAGTCAGACCATTTTGCTGGGGTGGAAAGTGTTGACATCATTGTGAAACATGACGTGGGTGTGAAGTGCGTCATGATGGGTTGTGCTACATCATGATGTCACTGTGCCACTGGTCCAACATGCAGATGAGATCAGTGTCAATTTTGCAACAGAGAAGCACCATTGCTCCACTGACATTGAGGGAGCCGGCAGCACAATTTGTCCCTGTCTTCTGTCCTTTTTGTTTTTTCTTGCAATGCACTGATGGTTTCAATGTCGGTGGATCCTTGCCCCACACAACCAAACATTCCCACCAACAATGCCCAACAATGTAACTGATGTTTCAGCATGACCCTCTCCAATGACACTTGTCGAAGGAGAGTTTTACCAAATTAAATGTCTTGCATGTTGCACATCTGTCTCTTTGTTGCATGCAATTTTGCTTTGTTGTTGTCATCACCAAAAACAACAGTCCTGCTCCATGTCATGTGGTTCCCTGATATTACTAGTAGGACACACATCATGTGGTTCCCTGATATTAGGACACACATGCACATGGCCCTGCAATTTTGCACTCCATCAGTCCTCTAGAGTCTACAAGTACAAGTAGCATGTGCTGCTAGTAGTCAGAGCTTAACACATTGCAGCTTGTGAATGCAGAGGTGACAATGCTTGTAGCATGTCGTTCACGCTACAAACAAACCGTGACCCGAAATGAATCCGAAATTAAAATCAGAGATCACTTCTCAGGGTGCACAGTTGCTCAACCTTCTGCTCACGATTCTCTAAAGCTCACTAAAGCTTCTTATGATATGACGTTGAATACCGGTTGCCGAGTCATCTGCGTGGCTGCTACTACTGTAGTATCAAAGTACATGTGCTATTAAATAGTCTGAGTACTACGCAGTCAAGAGTAGTAGATTTGAACGCACTCGTACGCAGGCATAATCTTGGAGATTCAGTTATTACTGTTGAACCATATGTAAGGTCTGCTGGCCTTGCGGCTTGAGGTTGATGGACCAGCTGTCCCTTCGGTTCCCCGAATTCGCGTTCAAACTTCAACTCCGGTTTTTACCAACAATTCTTTCAACTTTGTCGTGTCATGCACAGCGAATTGCCCTCTGTTGACGTCAGGTTTCATTCAACCTAGCATTTACTCGTAACTCTTTTGATTTTAGTACAGGAACGACTAAAGCGGTAACATCAGATGAAGAATGAGCATATGCCTTCGGCCTCAGTGATTGGCTGAGAGCATCTGCCGCAATGTGTGGAACAAGTCAGCAGCTGTCCACCTCATTGCTACCTATTGCCCATTTGCTAATTGATCCCAACTTTTAAATTAAGTAGGTCTTGGTACGTACTCTACACAGAGCAAAACTTCCTTTTGCCCCCATGCCAAAATGTTTCGCGTGTTCAATTGAATGGATCATCACCTAAAAGTACTAGCATTACTCAGTAGAAGAGCCTGCAAAGTGCGCTTTATTTTATTCGTCCAACGTCAGAAGTTGCGGTATGATGCGCTAGGCTCTTCGAATACTCTCCTGTTCGTCAGTCTAGCTTAGTAGGTCAGCAGTCTCGCCCAGTTTCAGCCTTTAAAACAACAACCGCATCGCAAGCCATCATAATAACTTTGTTTTAGCCTTTTATTAGGAAATCAGTCGTTTCAACCTACCATTCCAGACTTCCAGTACAACAAACTGCACAAGAGCAACCATCAGTCATACCCCAACTTCTACTTGTATTTAACTAACTAAAATGAACGGTGACCAAGGTCTTCAAGCTCTAGCAGCTCTCTGTGGTGGCGAGGCTGCCGTAGGGACAGATAACAGTAGTATTGCCTCAGGAGGAAGCAACCAGCCACAAGACGGGTCCAACACATCCAACTCTGGACAGCAACAACAAGGAGGAAGACCTCCCATCGAAGGGATTACCAGCCAACAATGGCAGCAAGCCGTCGCAGCAGCGGCAGCCCTTCATGCTCAGGGAGCCCAGCAACAGCAACAAGCTGCTCCCACACCAGGAGCAGCTCCTGCACAACCTGTCGGTCTTACAGCTCAGAGTTTGGCCCTCTTGCAAGCTGCTGGATTGCAGCCTGCCCCGGCTGCTGCCAACCCTCAACAGCACCAACAGCCCAATGCGGCTCTCGCCGCCATGCAGCAGTTGGCGTACTTTCGGGCCGTCGCCAATATGGGGCAGCAGAACGTTAACCCAGCGGGCAACCCACAACAGCAACTCCACAATTTCAGTCCTCTCCTGCACTCCAATCCCCAAGCGGTGGCTCTCGCTTTGGCAGGGCAAACGCATCAGCTTCAGCAGCATTTTGGAGGTACGTACAGCACACACGCAAAACTACTAGCTAGCACTACTTGACCGCCATGGTCACCTACACAGTCATACAGTACTTGTCGCTTGATTTCGTCACACCCTATCGTTCGTGTGATGATCGTCCTGTCCTGTCCTGTTCGTCCTTCTCCCGCGTCCAAGTGATCATTTTTGATTGGTCGAAGACAGCTTGTTTTGCCAGATTGCAGTTTGGTGCGAATTTTTTAATTAAGAGTCACGGGTGACGTAATCAATACATGGTTCTTTTTTTGGATCGTCATGCAAATACGACCACGCCATTGGTCAGATGGTTTGTTCTTTCAGCTGGTATCCTTGATCGGTTGCAGTTGGCGTCATGTGTGGCAGTTAAAAGAATCACGTTCACAAGCCTTGTCTGATTTGTATGCTAGAGAGAGTTAACCAACGTACAACAACAACGTGAACCCTAATCACTCACTCTATTTCTCTTCGATTCTCTCTCTCATTCTTTATCTATCTACTGTATGCAACTACCTGCTACGTATCTTTTACTACCTCTTTCCTTGTTTAGATGCAGCAGGACGGCAACAAGTCTTGCCTCCAGCGGCTACCCCATCCGTCGGGGCACCCACTTCCCAACCGGAGTCTGCGGCTACCAATAGCATGCCACCACCTAGCAGTGGTCAGGGTGGCATGTCGCTTCCCAGCACCTTCAGTACGGCAGGAATCAATAACCATGGCAATAACAACCATGGCTCCTCCAATCATAATCCTCACCGACACGCAGCGATTGCTCCGCTTCCTCGCTCAGCAGGTGCTGGTGGTCGGGGAGGACGAGATTCCGGTTCTGGAAGCGATGATGGAATGTCGCGCAACGGAGGAGGAATCGAAGTCGGAGACAAGAAGGTTCAGAAACGTGCGGCCAACCGCCGTTCGGCACAATTAAGCCGAAAACGCAAGAAGCAGTTCATTGAAGAACTAAAGGACGAAAATGACGAACTGAGACGTAAGGAGCAAATCTTGCGATCGATCCCAGATCTGATCGTTGTATTTGACTCCACCGGCAAGCTCTGGTTCGTGTCGCAGTCGGTGTCAAGGTTCATGAGCATGACGGCAAAGGAACTGGAGGGGACATCCTTTTGGGATCGCCTTTGCGAAGACAGTGTCCGACTCCTCAAGGCAGCGTTTATGGATTCGCTGGCGGCACGCACGGACGACTCCGATTCGGCTCCGCTAGGATCTGGAATCTGGGAGCTCCGACTCGTGGACAAGGATGGCAGCTACAAGGTTGTCACGCTGAATGGCGTGGTCCACTTCTCGGGGGATCGTCCTGAGTGCGTTTGCAGCATTCGTCCTAGGGATGATCCAGCCACGTTGCCGGCTTCCAAGCGAAAACAAAAACAAGCCAAGGCGGCCAGTGGTGACGGAAAGATGGCAGTCAGAAATGGTGATGGCAGTGATGGAACCGCCACAACCGAGGCAACCACGAACGATTCAAGTAACAGTAGCGTGCAATTTCAGCAAATGATCCGAGCCAAGCCACAACAAAGCGTGATCAGCAGCTCATCGTCGTCGTCCGCCAAGTTCAACAACAAGGTGAAAGCTGGCAAGCGGAGAGAGGCAGCTCGCATTAGCGATGGTGACAGTGGTAGCACGGACAGCGGTAGTAGTGACGAGATTGAAGCCGCCGACTGAGGATATAATTGATGGCTGCGGCTGAGGAAGGGAGATACCAGTATATTCACGGCTTGCGTTTGTTGCAGAGCTTTCTTGAATGGAAATGGTTCACAATTGATTTGTATAGACTGTGAGATGCGCTCTGTCGGCGCTAGCATGGAGTTGAGGAAATCTGAAGTTCCATCAGCGAAAGTCAAGCATTAGCATAGTACATAATTTGCTTGTTTGCGTATAAAATATTTATGCATGTACCTGCTGCGGGTTCAGCTGTGGCGTCATTTCTGCTCCAAGAGACGTCTCTTCCAGCAAGCTAGAGTAGCCTACTAGTTTGTGACTTCACGGTCCACCAGCTAGCTAGCTATCGTTCAGTCTGGGCACCAACCGTCGACAATTGCAACGTCGCATGAATGAAAATTCAACAACAGCCTCTACACATATTTAGTACTACGATCTACTCAGTCCCTTTCGCGAATAACTTCTCGTCGTCATTTATCCTAGCAAAAAACTACTTTAGGTCATGCTTCTTTGTTTTCCATCAATTTTCAGCTCTGCTGGAGCTATTGGTATCCTCATTGTCGGCATTGTCATTTGAATTTGGTTGCATCTTATCTCTGTGTCTCTTGTGAATAATCTTCATTTCTCTACTGTTGGCTTTCCGCTCATCTATGGAAGGAAACGACCAATCTTTTTGCTTTCGTCTAACCATGCGACAATCATCCCTTGCGAGACCAAAGAAGCCTGTGTTATGATAATGCATGAAGCATGTGACCTTTGAATCAACATCATCAGGAGGTGACATGTGCATTGCCTTGTCACATTTTCCACAGCACTTGGCTGTCCGTGCACCGCACACAACACACACCCTTCCATTGGTGCCTGGGAATCTCTTCACGGACTCAATGTGCTCTATGAGTGGATCCAAGAAGCCACACAGCCTGGATGCGTCCGTGTTGCTAGAAAGGTCGTCTTCACACACTCCAGAGCTTGTGGATCGAATGCTTTTATCAGGTGATGATGAGCGAGAAGGGCTTGTTGTTCGTCGTCTTTGGGCTTGATTTTGTTGTGTGCTCACTCGAAACTTCTCGTCCCCTGGATACATCCTTTCCCTTGGGTCATACTTTAGCATTTGCATGCCAAGCTTCTCTCTGAATCTGTGAAAGTCAACCGGTTTATCCAGTTTCCAGTCTGGATTGAGATTACCTTCAGCACACTCGATGTGCATGTCATACGCCGTGGCAATTCCAAGGGCTTTGGCATGGTTCATGGCGGCATGCCAGCATTTCCAGGACCTACAAACAGCGACAGCACAACTTGTTAATAAACGACATTGTAAATACAAATGTAGAACAAAGGCTTTGCCTGTAGTACAAGTTGCAGTTCTTGACCATGTGATCAATCTTGTCAATTTTGCCATGCGTTTGCAAGCAAAGCTGTCTGCTTTCATTCATTTCGATTGCCCATGTTCGTTTGAACAAAGCCCTTCCTCTTTCTTTCTGTTTGGCAAATAAACTGCAAGTGTTGATGGCATTGACATGGGAAATGTTACAGGACGAGGTCGACTGAAATGATGTGTGTTGCCAAACGGATGTGCCCCAATGATCGGGATCCCTCTTTATTGCGACAATAGGATTCTCAAAGCGAGCGGCTTTAGAACGAGGATCTACGTCCGTCCTTGATTTGTGAAGGTACTTTGATGGTGTCCCCTTTGGTAGTCGTCCACGATTGACTGTGCATGTTATCCCAATGCCCTTTTCAGCGGCATAGGTCATCATTTGATCTCCGCTAAAGCAGTTATCCCATGTAATATGAGGCTTCTCACGTAACATTTTCTTTGGGGACCAGACGTCTGGATCTCTTTGAGGGTTGTATGGTGCATGCATTGTTCCATCATCTACCATCTCCAACAATTGGTCGCAAATCAACTTAACCTCGTTCGCGCCTTCATGGCTGAAGTGTTTTGGGTGCAACTTGTGCCGATGCACATAGGCACGAATTCGGATCCTGTCGACATCTGATACCACAGCAAGCTGCCCACCTTTGGGGCCACCAGGCTTTTCAATGCGTGAATTAATGATGCCTGAGCCTGGCTCCGCCCATCCAGCATGGATCCAAGTTGTTTCGTCGCCACTCAGATCAAGGCAAGAATGTTTTGTTAGGGCATTTGTATTGTGAACAAGAGTGTTGAAGATAAAATCATACTTTTGAGCAGGGTTGTGATTGGGATCACCCTTTCTTGTAGCTGTAAGATTGTTGTTTAACTTGATTGCTCTCTTTGTTTCGAGCCATCGTGTTGGTGTCATTGAGTCCGCTATCAGTTTGTTGAATGAGCTATTATCAGGACGGCGCCGATCAAATCGTCTCAAGATGGCTCCATTGCTGCCGCCAAGTGCTCCATCGAAAACAAGGACACCATCCCACCGCACCATCTCTTGTGGTGAGGTTTCTTTGAACCTGTGGCCACGACCACTGCCTCTCAACTTTAGCTCTGTAATGGCATAGACCTCTGTGCACTCTGTGACATGCGGACAGTGTCCTTTCCGCGGGTCGTCATCAATACCTGATCCGTTGTTGGCAATGTCATGAATGGGAAACAACAACTGCCAAAAGAAAAAGGCGTCAGGCGCATTATCTTTGTTGTTGAGCATCCTTTCTTTTGTTAACCCAAGCATGGCGAGCACATCTCCATCAAGAGACCCTTTCCGGCAGCTAGGAAAGAGATTATTCCTTGTTGCGCCACTTCGAAATGATGGATCATTGATCTCTCTTGTCCACCCATTGTGGTAAAATTCGAATCCATTTACTGTCCTCTTGCCATCAGCATTTTTGGGTACAGGTGTCGCGTCCGCTGGCATGGCATAATGTAGAAACTTTGTTGGTTTCTTGTTAACCCAAAGAAATTTTGGTCGGAATGTAAAGGAAGACCACCCTCCAGGGTTATCAATTGATTTAAAGTCCACATCCGGTTGTCCAAGCTTGGTTCTAGCCTTTCCTGGACCTTTCCAATCATCAGGTGGACCTGGTGGTTTCCACCCAACTGGCGCACCAGGAAGTGTCATTGGGGCTTGCTCGGATTGTTGTTCAATCATTTGCTCCTCCCGGCTTATGGTGTTGTCGCATGCGGTGTACCCGTCGTCATGGGCAACAGCTGTATCAGAAAACCGCTGTTCGTTGAATGTAACCATGTTGGCAAGAACATCGTCTGCATGTTCACCTTCATCATCTGAGTCTCCATTGTAATCAGCCAAATCGTTTAAGTCATGCTCTTGTTCTTCTTCCTCTGCCGTGCGATACCCTCTTGCTGCTGGTGGCGGGTCGCCTTCATCGTCAGAATCAGTGGGCGGCATGCATGCAAGTGCTAGAATGCTTGTACGCTCAAGTCTGCCGATCAAGTCTTGATCGAACTGCACATGGTGGGTGCTTGAGTTTGATGAGAGTGTGGATGGAGTGGTGTGTCTTGTTGTTGTTACATTGACTGGAACATTCAGCGAGCGCTCTCGCAAAATGCCCTTAGGGGGGGTTCCCGCAGAGCGATTACCATTGTTTGATGACATTTTTCTGCGGCAAAACCGTTGCAATCAGCCGTCGGCCATGGTCAAAGTTGAAATGTCGATATTTTTGTGACAATTCTTTGTTTCGCGGGAAACTGCGGTGCTGAAACCGCGTAAAAATGACGCAGAAAACATCGACAATGAGATCGTTCCGTGCTCTCTCTGCTAGAGCTGGCCAGCTACTTCTGATATCCATCCCCGATGACTAATCTATCTGCCAAGCCTGGCAGTCGGCACTTTAACATAGACACAAAGCATGATGAGATAGAGCAGTTATCTATCTGTTAGCCAGCATCCAATAGCTTGTTCCAATATCGACAATATGGTTGTCGATTCCCGAGTTGCCGTGACTGAACGATAGCAATCTTTCCGGGCTTGTGCCGAGGTCACGTGTGTCAAGTGCGTTTTCCTGGTCCTCGCCTTCTGCTGCAGGAAGATTTGGGCCGATTTTTACCAAAGATTCAGTTGTATGGGAACCCAATAGA
>ENA-ORBV01015349-ORBV01015349.1-microbial-mat-metagenome-genome-assembly--contig:-NODE-15349-length-11281-cov-3.674045_pt1 | contig 11281 bp, 15 predicted proteins | sample MGYA00237777_ERZ505514 | MGnify/ENA primary metagenome ERZ505514 (study PRJEB26160, sample SAMN06269048) | microbial mat metagenome | isolation source: Oligotrophic lake microbial mat | place...
ATGATACGGCGACCACCGAGATCTACACCTCTCTATTCGTCGGCAGCGTCAGATGTGTATAAGAGACAGGGCGTAGGCGTGTGTTGACTAGCCGCCCCACGCACGGGCTTAGGCGCATCGGCCACACAGCACAAGAAAGGTCGGAAAAACACCGACGTTTGATGCAGTACCACACACCACGCGACACGAATGGCGTCCACGGAAGATGCCTCGGACTCAACGGGTACACCCAGGCGAGAGTTCAATACTGTGCGCAGAACAGAGCGGCCTAGAGAAGCCATGTCGGTCGCTGGGCGGAAGAGTAAAGTGACTGAGAAGTAGTCAGCCACGTTGCGACATAGCACAGCCGCAGAGCCGCTGCGAGAAGATGTGGGACGAGGACCATTGCCCGTCACGGCTCGCACCACGGCCTGCAGCAGCAGATGCACGGTGTTGATCGCGGGGACCAGCACACCCCAGTAGATATGGTGTTCGGGCAGGGAGATGGTCTTGACAAGCGTCTCAGGCAGGCGCAGCGGCGGCTGCCGCAAGCCCATGCTGTACTCGTGTAGATCAGAGTGTGACTTCTCGTCTGACAGGGCTGCGAATACATCATCCAAACTGCTGAACCCATGGCTAATCCGACTCTGATGCGTGCAGATACACTGCGCAGCCCGATCCGACAGGCTCCACTTAGAGTCCGCCGATGCCTCAAGCGAAGGCGCGGAAGATACAAACGCTGGATCTAGTCCGATGGCTCGATGCACGAGGTCCTCGTGACGTAAGCGCTGATCGAGAATGTTACGCAGCACGTGCGAGGGCACCTCATCAGGCAGACGCTCCGACGGAATAGGGTCTAACCGTTGTAGAGACGATCGCAGATCGATGAGATCAGAACGCAACTTCGGCTCTAGACCCAATCGGCACAAGGACAGGTGGAATCCACACCATGCCACCGTCTTGGACAGGTTCATGTACGGAATGCAAATGCTGAAGCACTGTACCAGGTCCCCAAACATGGAGGCGGCCTGTGAGGAAGAGTCTTCCGTTAGCGCGAGCGCTGATCGCTGAGCGGCCGTCAGGCACGACGGCTTCGTTGCAGCCGTGATGAAATCGGACGGAGCGTTCAAAACCAAGCTCCACACCAGTAGCACGAGTGCTGATAGGTGATGGGCTTCGCACAGCTCCGTGAGCAGCTGCCACGGCTGAGCGCGATTATGCCAAAACGATAAGTACTCCCGCTGGCTGATATGATGCTCGGCTGATGCAGAGCTCGGGTGTGCTGCACCCACAACGCGGCTGGTTCGGATGGCCAAACTCAGCTTGGCAGCAGCCTCCAAGCATGCCCGTAGCACCTCACTGAGAACACGAACGGCGCCCTGATTGCGACGGCCCAGTAGCACCAGGACTCGACACACCGAATGACTCAGCTTGCGAGAGGCGTTGGAGAACGAATGGACCCGAGACGCCTGGTTCAAAGCGGCAACGGCAGCTTCATCGGCTGCAGCTGCCGAAGACGGAGATTCAGGCGCAGTGCTGCTGCTGACGCTCGGCGGCGCTGACTGCACAGTGAGAGACCTTGGGGCCTCTACCACAGGCAAGCTGCCAATGGATTGCGAGTGCCTCAGAAAAGCGATGTGTTCAAGAAGCCTGAAGCCCGGTGTGAACCGGAACGCTTCCACCTCAATCACAGTTTCTACAGCGCCCTCCGCCAGAAGATCATCTGCGAAGTTCTTGGACAGCAAATCCAAGAGCAGCATCATTCGATTGAAACAGAGACCGTACACGAACGAGTCCGCCTTGTCACCGTCCGATCCCAGTTGGAACTTGTAGTCCGCTTCCAACAAGGACAACACAGAGCGCCGATCGGCCAGGCTCTTGAGAAGCGTCAGGATCTTGCGGAGGCCGGGCCGAAGAAGGTCTCGGTGGTGTCGAAACAGCTCGTCTAACGATCGCAGCAGCGAGTTGGTCACTCGACCATCTGTGAGCATGCGAGCATCCCGCTCGGATGACGAGACGAACGGCTGTAGCACCAGATCCAGGGGGTCGATGTAAGGTGATGGAGGTCTGGGCGAAGGCGCTACCAAAGGTGGAGCTACAGCGGCCGGTGCTGTTGAGTTAGAGGTCGCACTGCTAGTGCTTGCAGCAGACGCGCCTGACGTCACATCCATTGCTGAGGGACCATCTTCCTGTGCGGTGGACAGAGTGGTCACAGGCACAGATTCCGCCACCGAAGACATCGGGTCGGCAGCTGCGGTTACTGAGCTTGCCGGCGGCGGAATTACGCCAACCGCGTCTTTGACCAAGGTTAAGGCACCAGCATACAGACAGAGGGATCGCAGCGTCTCCGGGATTCTCTTCAACAAGTGTGAGGTGAGATTTTCCTGAACAAGAAAGAAAAGCAAAACAAACACGAGAAACCGCAATCGATCACCGCTCACGGGAACACGATCAAAGTACACAAGCCGCGAATGCGTACTGGGGCAAGAGATCTCAGGAAGCCATCGGTGATGCCCTCATTATGCAGATGCTTGACCAGGGATGGGTTGTTGTGAATGACGGAACACAGGAGCTCGCACGATGACGCGAAAACTTCGGGACCCCAGAACAACGATGTATTGTCCGGCGATGAAGAGGTCGTTATCCTTACGCCACTTGATTGGAGTGGTTCAACGAGTTGCATGCTTGTGGGGCCGGAAGAGTCTCTGCCTGCCGTGTACTCGTGTCTGGAGATGGCAAAGCAGCCGCGCCACAGATGCAACAAGATGGAGGAGAATGTGCCGTCCTTGAGATAGTTTGACCGGACTGCCGTGCGTTGTCGCTCGAATGACCGGTGACAGAGCGCCATGAAAAGCGATAGCACTGATCGTCTTACACCTGGCGCCGCCTCAAATAGTGCAGCGCCTCGATCAGCGTCTGCCAGCAGATCAGGCCCCGCTGCTGCGGTTGAACGAGGTGCAGTGCTGACTGCATCCAGCGTGGCTGGCACGTGCAGCAGTGATTTAATCCGATCCAAACACAGTTCTAGACCCTTATTCTCATGGAACCTGGCGGTATGCGTGTTCCCGTTGCGCGCCGAGAAGACGGATTGCAACACGTGACAGCACATGGCTAAGATCCCGCTAAATCTCATCGCATTGTTGCGCAGAATGAGCAGCACCAGATCCATCACCTCACCGGGGTCGATCGATGAGCTAGTGTGGGCAGAGCCAACGAGATCTGCTGCCCACCACAACAATCCGTGTGCAAGATGCACATACCCGCCCGGTGGATCAGGCGAGCTCAAGACATCGATACAGCGATGTAGCGTCATGGGTACCAGGCCCTGCTGCAAAATACCGAGATCTTTCAACTTGGCACTGACACTACGCCAGCCCCATAAAGACCGAAGCGCGCGTACGGCATCGGTTTGAATCCGAACGGTGACCACGGAGCCAGCCTTGACTAGATCTGCGAGATGTTGAAGCACTTTCGGATCATCGCGCAGCAGATGCGATGGGATCTCGGGCGCGCCAAATCGATTGCAGGCACCCGCACGAATAGCCAGCAGCTTAATCGAGACTAGATCTCGCCGAGACTCCACGGTGTCTAACGAGCGCAGCAGTCGAATGTGCCACTTCAGCGCAAACAGCGACGATGAGGGCACGCGGTAATCTCGCGCCAGATTGGACGCGAGCTCGGCGGCTGAGCTGCGAATAGATCTGAAATTCTTGATAGATATAAGCCGCGGTCCACGATTTAGATTGGATACAGCACGCTTGGGTCCAGTGGACGCCTCTGCTGCAGCAGCGTGACTAGCATCACCCGAAGCGACGGGGGGTGGGTGCACGGTATCGGCGCTCGTCGCTCTGTTGAACTTGGTGAACGACAAACCTTTGGGCGCTGACGAATCCACATCGTCGTCTGATGCAGGCAGACTGAACCGGAAGTCGTTCGCTAAAACTGCAAACTGCAGTGGTTGAACAGTGGCCAATCAGCGTGTCGCTCTGCAGTCGGAATAAAACGGGTTCAACTTACATCGGCAGCAGGCTGTTCGACACAGAGCTCTTTCAGATCCAGATCAGGTGCTCCTATTGACAGGCTTGCTAAAGCCTCCAAGCGCTTCCGTAATTCTGACTCTCCAGCGGTCGTGTCGTCCAGCGACATCATCTCCACCTGCAGCAAACGACGAGATCGTGTCAGATGGGTAGCACGAGCACTTGATCGAAGGATGGAGTGCATAACAGAACACGGCAGACCAGACTCTAAACATACCGATGCTGCGAGAGCGTGTAGTGTAGATTTCACCAGTTCGATATCATCAGAGTCCAATAGCACACCTAGGGTCTGCGAAAGCGATACATTCACGCCCGTAAGATCGTGAGGGAACCAAACGAATGCAAGATGTAGGCAATCACTCAGGAGTCACACCTTTCGGGACTTGTACCAAGCATCTTGCGTGTTGTGGATGACCAGCATGACAGTGAAATTGAGAATCGCGATCACGAGCGATCTCATGTCCGCTGGCAGGCCGCGCGCAACGTAGTCTTCGAGGATCTCGTCAAATTTGTTCAGGACATCAATCCAATGGCTAAGTTTGCCCTGTGTTGCGCGCATGCCATATGCAGTTCGAGTGATAAGATGAGGAGAACGAGTGCGCGGGCAGCAAACGAGGGCAATACCTTCTCTGCATTCCAGTACAAGATGGAGTGCAGCGTGTGTTCCAGCTTGGCCTTATCTGATAACACTTCGGCTGAGAACAGACCTCGCAGTGCCATTAAACCAGGCTGCATTGCATGCAGTGCCAAAAAGCGTGTTATGAGTGAACACGGTGCGAATGAGCTTCACCCCAAGCAGCAGATCACGATACCTGCGACGAATTCGTTTGCGTCGTGCTAATCCGCATATTTTCGGTATTGCAAACGTGCTCGCGGACTACAAGAGCGATTTAATGGCGACTAGATTGCCCCCAAGATTACGGCATGTAGATGGCAGCGCACATATCGCAGATCAAGACACGCCCAAAACAGCGCAGAGTCCGCCACAGAAGCGATTACCGAAGGACATTAGCTGCGCAATTCCGCCCTTGCTAATGTGAGATCAGCAATCGCTCGAGCCGTGGTGTCTAAGCAACCATGATCACGACTATTCCTAGGCAACCTTTCTGCGCCGCTTTTGGTTGCATCGAATCGAACGCCGACACATCACATCGACCCGGAACTACCGCGTGATGACGACACCTACTGTCCGTACGTGTATTGTTACGCGTGAGCATACTGTGGTAGCCCGGTATGCTTATCTTGTCTGATCTGTGCTGACAGAAGGCGGGGTGGCCGAAACGGCACATCCGCAGCACCTGACACACGTATGCGATTCTTCACACGCCGATGCTCGAGCGCTTGCTGAACTGATGGATGTGGTTCGGGATGTGAACGGGACAGATGCATGATCATCTAGGTCATGGCAGTCAGGTTCTGCATCGATTCCTCACAGTAACAACGGGTGCGTTCGCATCACTTAAGTTTTTCACTGAATTATCGTGTCCCTGTAACGTGCCCCTCCTCCCTCTTTCTATCAGCTGCCAATCGCATTCTCCGCGGTGGCTGGCATTTGTCCAAAACTAAGCACTACAAAGATATTCTCAATCCGGCTGGGCCCAACGCATCAAAGTAAGCCATGAGTTGATATGTGCGCACATGGCACAGGCTCGCGCTGATGTACCCGTTGATTGCAGTGTGGCTACCGTGTTCAATCTGGTTAAGTCCATGGTTGGCGCGGGCATCTTGACTGCGCCGTTTCTTTTTCGCCTGAATGGAGTGTTCCTTTCGTTGATCATCTGCTTGGGTGTCGGCTTCAGCATGTTCATTACGGTAAGGCGGATCTCTCGGAGATTGCCAGTCAATTTCGCTTTGCAGCTAAAACAACGTATATATCCTCGCATACCGCAGGCATCCGTGCTGGTAACTGTGGCGGACTGGTATGGAGTATCGACATATGAGGATACCCTAGCCAAGATCTTCGGCCGCGCTGGCGCCATCGTTTTAGACATCTGCACTGTGTTCCGCGGGATCGGTTCATTGATCGCGTATATGATCATCATCAAGGATGTGGCCTCTGGTCTACTGGCTGATGCCGGGCTCGGTAGGGAACATGCGGCATTGCAATATTTTCATCCTTAGATCTGATCCATATAGTAGCTTCGCCACTCACTTCAGCGCGATTGCTTTATGGTGTGCCGTATATTGGTAGACGCATCAAGACCACTCGTTCTTGCGATCGTGGCGTCAGTGAGCATGTTGCCACTGTCTCTACTACGTCGTCTCAATTCACTGCGCTACTTCACCATCTTCGCCATCTTGTTGATGTTTGGCTTCGCAGTGGGGATGCTTGAAGAGCTCATTCGAAGATCCGCCGACAGCAGCAGCGGGTGGGACGGCAGTCGCGTGCGATATTTTGACGTGACCACTGGCATCTTCCGATCGGTGCCTCTAGTGATGTTCGCGTTAGCATCCCACGTGAACCTCTTCCCGATTAAGGCTGAGATGCGCGATCCGTCGCTGCCTAACGTGTTGCACGTGATCCGCATCTCGTTCTTCATCGCGTGCCTACTGTTCACTACAGTGGGGCTGCTGGGGTACCTGACCTTCATGAGCGGTATCAAAGGGAACATCGTGCTGAACTACGGTGACAGTGGTGTGGCGGTAGCGATGCGATTTGCTGTGGGCATCAATATCATTATTGTGTACCCCCTCGTGTGTCGTCCCTGCGTGATCGCGGCGGACTATCTGTTATTCCATGAAGGCTGGGCCTCCAAGATCCTGAGCGCGGCGACGTGTCGCCAGTACCATCCCACCAAGTTCTCTCCGGAAGCGTGGAGCGTCAATCACGATGACGCAGTGGTGCGACACTATTTTGAAACCACTTTTTTCTTCCTGGCGAGCTACGCTATCGGTGCCGTAGTGAAAGATCTTTCCGTGGTCACAGGCATTGTGGGCGCTCTAGCGTCTTCCACCATTGTCATGCTGCTACCGGGTATTACGTTCCTATATGCTCGGCGTCCGCCTCACATTCCCGTCACCGATGTGTTGCGTGCGTGGACTGGCTTCGCTCATGCGGACACTGCATCACATGCGCCACAAGCTGCTGGTGCAAACGCTGTGGATGCGAAGTCGGGACATGATGACCCATCCGCACGGTCCACGCCTGGTACTCCGAAGGCGAATGGCGCGCCCAACGGCAACGGCAATGAGAATGGAAGTTCTCATGGAGCGGTCGAGCTGGCGTCAGGCAAGCCTATGCTGCCTTCCGCGTCGTCGGATGCAGAGCACGTGTTGCTGCTACCACGTGCGGGTGGCGTGAACGCGTCTTCACCGGGCACTCCTGTGGAGACTGAGAAAGGTTCGCCTCGTCCAGTCTTGGTTGTCGCAGCCGCATCTGCCACCGCAACCACTGCGAAATCTTCTCAGGAAGAGCCTTTGCCACACATCGAAGTTCATGCTGCTTCAGATGGCCCTGCGGCAATAAAGACGGGCGGTGCGACGGCTTCCGACGCTCCCATTTTGCCGCGCAAACGCACTCGATCCCAGGACGATCTGGCTACGCACTCTGAAGCGACTGCTCATCATCATGCCGCCATCTGGTCTGAATGGGAAGCAGAGTACGAGAAGCGAATAATTGCGATTCTGAATCCGCGTGGTATTCCGTGGCTGCAGTGCTTTGGGGCGTGGTGTCTGGTGTGCTTAGCGGTCATTGCAGCGATCTGCGGATTGGTTTTCACCATTGAGGAGGCGAGCAAGTAGGTGTACAATTCTAATCATTCTAATAACAAGTGTTTACAAGTGAACATGTGAAAGCGAACAGAACAGAGCGTAGGTGAGGTCATCATCTTCTGCGCCGCTTGGATTCCGATCCGTCCATGGCAACGATCTTGAGCCCGCTCAAGGTGTACCATTTGTACTTATCTGCGTTAGCCAGCTGCATCTCCATATCGGAAACTCCAAAAGTCCAAACTCCTTCGACCAGCTTGTAGTAGTCCAGCTTGCCCTGCAGAATCACACGCAAGAACACCGCGTCAGAACATGGGCGGCATCCAACATTTGCTAGCAGCATTTACTCGACAGCGAAGTCTGGCGTTCACCGGTCCGGGAACGCTGCGCATCACCTCCGCAAAGCTCTGCGCATGATAGCATTAACATGGTCGATTGCGTAAGCATCATGGTGTAGCAAACGAGCAACACGGGGTCAATGAACAACGCGAGTACCTGATCGAAGTCATCGACGATGTCCCCTGCTTCAAATTCGGTCAGCACGTTATTGTCCACGAGCGTGCCAAGCGTCTCATTCAACGACACGCCCAGACCCGTGGCTTGATAGATGGAGAACACAGGCCCGGCCGGCGCCCCTGGGTTCGCCATTGCGATGCGTTCTGGCAGGCAACCTCGCCAAAGACCGATGGCCGTCGGAGCCGGTCGAAAAATGGAGGATCGTGCGGTACCCATGGATGTTGACGGTGGTAAGCATTTGCACACGTGGATTGTTGCCACCAGCATGTACGCATGGTTGACTGATGTCGTTGTCGCTCTGTTGGTGCAGCAGGGGCTGCCGCAAACGGCTCAGCGAACGCGGACGATGAGGTGATCGCTGAGATCCCCGTGTATCTGAATCAGGAGCTGGCGAAGAAGCTGTATGTGCTGCAGTATCCCTTGCGACCAGCAGATAGAGCGTACGATGACGACCTAGGTATGAGCCCAACGCATTCCTGCCCGGGGAACCTTCAATCTGACTCGCGAATTCAATGAATACTTCATGGTGTTTGCAGGCGAGCTAACTTCGGTGAGGGTCAAGCCGCGGCTGAACAAAATCGAGCTTTCGTATGAACTCAAGACGGATAGTCCCAATTACGATGCAGGCAGCACATTCCCTATCCAGAGTCTGAAGTTCTCGTCGCAGCCTGTGAAGCCCAAAACCAATTACGCTGTTGGAATCATGCGCGACGGTATGTGCGTTACCCAACACCGTACGTGTCATTGTGCTGCGGTGCTTACGTTGTTAGTTGTACACCGGTGTCGCAGGCGCTTTGCATCTCACACCAGTCAGTGCGATCTGTCGGTTGAAACCTGTGATGGATTACATCGATGCTGCCAGTGCCAAGAAGCGGGAAGGTAACGTGCGGTCTTTTTACGCTCCCACGCATTTTCAAGCTATGGTCTCTCTTATACTGTATTCTGCACCATACGCTCACCGTAGATCTAGAACGTGACAGCGAGGAACTGCGTCAAGATCCCGACGACGTCGACTCGAACGAGTTGAAGACGGTGATGGTCCGCATGCGGAAGGAGAGCGATCGATCTGCGGCGTACGCGAAGCGGTCCCACGCGTTCCTCAAGGAACAGGAAGATCGAGAAGAATGGCAGGACCTAGCGGTGTTCGGCAAGGATGTACGTGGGTGCTATATATAAGCGGTTGGATTGCTTGACCGATGGCTGTATGTTAGGAGATTGGTGTGATGGATGCTTTGGGGAAATGCAGAACCAAACTCGCCGTGTGATGGTTGCTGACGATCGTGAGATCTCTCGTGCCATGGCAGAGTCCCCAAGCTTGGATGGAGAGCGAGAAGCTGATCTGTCGCTCCAGCGCCAGTATACCGTGGAATGTGTCTGGGCGGGACTATCTGCAGTTCATAAACCCTCCGGGCAGGTACAGCCCATCGTCGAATTATATGTGTTTGTGCTTTATGTTCTTAGCGGTGTCGTGTTGTTCGCTTAGAGGCTGCGTAACGTGCAGGAACTCTAAAGAACATCATGCTACCCTATGCCTGACTATATTCCCTGCGTTGCGTCACTCTTGTATCTGGTCGCAGCCAAACTGCGCCGGCAGCAGGCACTGCAGAGCCCCAGTACACGTTCGACCGAACGCAGAAGACGGAGGAGAAGGTGTTGTCGCTGCTGAAAGCAGGTTCGTCTAGAGTATGATGATGTCATTACCATGCTTTCTCATCAATGCGTCCATTACTTAGCCCGTTGAACTGAGTGATATTCTCTGTGTGTGTTCTGTACAGCGCGCGTGATATCGTTCGGCAAGCTATGTGAGCTTCTTGAACTCACTACCGAGGAGTTGATCGGTCGTGCTTTGACCACGTTGGATGCGAATGCACTGTTGGTGCACGGCAACTGGGTGATCAAGAGGTAATACCAACCGCCACCAACGATTCTGCTCGCTCACGGGCACTGCATGACACTGAGGCTGCCTGCCATTTACAAAATCGGTGTTGAGCCTTGCTTTCCTCGTTCGTTCGTTACTGAGCGGTGCTTATTTTACTTGTCGTGTACCATTCAGTGATCGTGTTTACCCTTCCGAGTCTCGCATCGGTCACTGTCGGTCCTATGTCATTTTGGAGTTCCTCAAGTCCCGCTTCGTCTCGCGCGCTGCGCTCATGGAGACTCTGCAGCTGGACGCGGCGTCACTGACCCCCCTGTTGACGGAGCTGGGGGTAGATTTCGGCTCACGTTTCAAATCAGGTGCCGCTGGTCTCTGAGCTCTGTCTGCAATGTTGTTGGGATGCAGGTGTACAATAATGACGTTCACAAGTGGGAGTTCAAGCTGCCAACGGATCAGCGATTTATTGACTTGTAGGTGTTTTTCAACGGCTGCATTAGGCATGCACGATTTGTTGCTTAACGCTAAGCGTATGGGTTTGTGGCGCGTGTGTGCGCAGATTTCCTCAGATGGTGGAGATCCAACAACGCCGGCATAAGGACTTCGAAGTCATGTATGACCCGCCGTGTGTGATTTTGCGGCTGTTATGGTGCATTCGATTTCCGCATATCAGCATATCTGAAAGCGCTGTCACTGCACGCATCGTTTGACACTTACCCCTGTGTGAAATATTCTGTACCCCACAGCACGCGGGCTGATGTCCGAAGGGATCTTGATCGAGCTGCAGAGTTCCATCGACAGGTGGCTCACGCCGTGGACGCCGCAAGGACGGGCAGCAGTGGTGGTTCATTGACTGCTGCTGCCGGGGTCGCATTCTCACCACTTCTTGCTAACGTGTCTGGTGAGTTGTCGTACTGAAGTTGTACCGTTCGTCCCATGTGCACTGGAGTGGAGAACGTGAGGTTGGTCTGTCGTTGATGGGAATGCTCTGCTGACTCTGTGGTTAGGGCCTGTGGTGGGACCCAGGTTCAATCAAGCTGCCTCGTCTAGAGCGGCACCCGCTGCTGCTGCTGCTGGAGGACATGCTACCATCATGGCAGCGAGTGCGGGGAGCAGGCCCTCGTCTGCGGCTCAGGTGTGTGTGTGTGTGTGTGTGTGTGTGTGTGTG
>ENA-ORBV01015350-ORBV01015350.1-microbial-mat-metagenome-genome-assembly--contig:-NODE-15350-length-11280-cov-6.736767_pt1 | contig 11280 bp, 9 predicted proteins | sample MGYA00237777_ERZ505514 | MGnify/ENA primary metagenome ERZ505514 (study PRJEB26160, sample SAMN06269048) | microbial mat metagenome | isolation source: Oligotrophic lake microbial mat | place...
GCAGCGTCAGATGTGTATAAGAGACAGCTGGTCCACCGGTGTCCGTTTTGAGCTGCGCCTCATCGGCCTCGCCCATCCGCAAACCGGCCGCCCCGCCCTCGCCCGCATTCGCTCCCTCCAAGCCGTCGGCCGTCCCCTGCGCTATGAAGGCCCCGCCAACGAGGCCGACCTCGCCGCCGCCTACACCGCCTGCGCTTTCACCGTCTACCCTTCGCTCATCGAGGGCTTCGGCCTGCCCGTCCTCGAAAGCCTCGCGCGCGGCAAACCCTGCGTCTGCTCCTCCCTCGGCGCCCTCGGTGAATCCGCCCGCGGCGGCGGTTGTGTGACGATCGACCCCGTCGACGCATTTTCCCTCGCCGCCGCGATCGGTCGCCTGCTCGCGACGCCGGGCGAGTTCACCGCCCTCGCCGCCGCCGCCCGCGGCCGGCAGTTCCGCTCGTGGTCCGACTACGCCGGAGACCTCGCGACTTGGTTGGCCGCCCTGCCGCGACGAGCCTAGTTCGCCGCCCTACCGACTTTGGACCCGCAAGGTCGGGCGCGCATCTGCCGAGTTGGCGGTAGGCAGCTCGCTTGCGAGCGCTCCGGTCGCCGAGCGCTCCGGTCGCCGAGCGCTCGCAAGCGAGCGGCCTACGAAGGCGGGTGCGATACACCGCCAACTCGGAGATGCTCCGCAGGGTCGTGCGCGCTCGTGTTTGCGTTTGCCAAGCGCCGAGAGGCGCGCAGCGTTTTGCCCAGACATGGCGCTCTCCTTCTTTAGCAAAAACAAAAAGGCCGTTCAGAACCGCTTCCGCGACGATTACGCGACCAAGATGCGGTTAAAGTATGACCCCTACTACCACGCCATGGAGTCCCAGCACGGGACCAATGTGCGCCTCCACGGTCGCGACATGATCATGCTTTCGAGCAACGATTATCTCGGTCTTTCTTTTCACCCCAAAGTCATCGAAGCCGGCCGCGCCGCCCTCCTCAAGTGGGGCACCTCCACCACCGGCGCCCGCATCTCCAACGGTTCCCGCGCCTTCCACATCGAGCTGGAGGAAAAGATCGCCCACTTCCTCGGCCGCGAAGCCTGCCACGTCCACTCCGCCGGCTATCTCTCCTGCATTTCCAGTGTCGCCGCGTTTGCCCAGAAAGGCGACATCATTTTCGCCGACAAAAACATTCACTCCTGTCTTTGGGAAGGCATCCAGCTCTCCCGCGCCACCGTCGAACGTTTCTCCCACAACAGCCCCGACGACTTCCGCGAAGTCGCCGCCGCCGCCTCGACCAGCGATGCGCCGAAGCTCCTGGTGATCGAAGGCGTCTACTCGATGGAAGGCCACATCGCCCGCCTGCCCGAGCTTACCGAGATCGCCGAGGAGCACGGCTGCTTCACCGTCCTCGACGACGCCCACGGCTTCGGCATCCTCGGCCGTCAGGGCCGCGGCACCGTCGATCACTTCGGCCTCAACGACAAAGTCGACGTCATCTGCGGCAGTCTCTCCAAGTCCCTCGCCAGCACCGGCGGCTTCATCGCCGCCTCGCGCGACGCGATCGAGTATCTCCGCACCAGCGGCAAACAGACGGTCTTCAGCGCCGCCATCAGTCCCGCCTCCGCCGCCTGCGCCCAAGCCTCGCTCGAAATCATGCAAAAGGAGCGCGAACACCACGACCGTCTCTGGGCCAACACGAAAAAATATCGCGCCATCCTCAAGAACCTCGGCCTCGACACGTGGGGCAGCGAGACCCCGGCGACGCCCATCGTCCTTGGCTCCAAGGAGCGCGTCTATCCGTTCTGGAAAGCCCTCCTCGAAAAAGGCGTCTTCACCGTCATGTCCATCGCCCCGGCGGTGCCCGTCGGCAAGGACCTCATCCGCACCGCGATCTCCGCGATGCACACCGACGAGCAGCTCGATAAGATCGCCGACGCGATGGCCTACGCCGTCAAGAAACTCTGAGTCGCCGGCTCAGCCCGGCCCTCAACGTCTCCGCCGCCTCCGCCCAGGTCGGCAACATCCGGGTCGCCGCCTCGGCTTCCAACTGCGCCACGCGCGCATCATCGGTCAACACTCGGCGCAACGCCTCCGTCCACGCCGCGCGATCATCCACCGCCACGGCCACGCACCCGCCTTGGTCTGCATTCTCCCGGAGCACCGGCAGATCGCTGCACACGCACGGCACACCTTGCCACAACGACTCCAACAACGGCAGTCCGCAACCTTCGGCGATCGTGGGAAACACGCTCGCCCGGCACCGCGCGTAAAGTTCCCCCACCTCCACATCGTCAGCCTCGGCATGGTAACGCAGCCCGGGATGCCGTTTCGCCAGCGTGCGCAACCGCTTCAGAATCGGTTTGCCGAAAAACGGATTTACCCGCCCCACCAGATGCAACTCGAACGCGAGTCCTTCGCCCCACAGAGCCTCGGCCACGTCGAGCAACAACGCCTGATTTTTTCTCGGCTCCAAAATCCCCACCGATAGCAAAGCGGCGGCGCGCTTCGCGGTGTCCGTCCGACGCCGGCGAGGCCCGGAGCCCGAGTCGGCGCCCAGCGCAAGCACGGACACCTCCGGCGTCCGCACCAAGCCCTGCCAACGCCAGAAACCCGCGAGTTCCTCGCGACTGGCGGCGGACACCGCCCACACCCGATCAAACTTCGCGAGCAACTTCAGGTAGCCCGGATGCCGCGCCACGCTTTGCGGCCAAGTGATCTGCGGGAACTTGAGCGGGATCGCATCGTGAAAAATCGCCGCCTTTCGCCCCGGGCCCGCCGCCAGGAAATCATCGAGGCCCGGGCGCTCTTCTCCGGAGAAGAGTTCGCCCGTCAGGAACCAGTCGTCCGCCTGCATCCGTCGGTCCCACTCCGACCAACGCACCGGCGTGACCGCCGCCCCGAGCTCTTCGGCCAACCGCGCGCTCACGCGCAGCAAGCCGGAGCGATGCCCGGCTCCGCGCGCTTTGGTGACATCGAAAAAAATCATGGTCGTGGACCCGCGATCGCCGCCTCGAAATGGGCGCACAAACGGGCCGCGTTCTTGTGCGCGTCGAAGTTCTCCTCGACCCAGCTCCGCCCCGCCACGCGGAAGCGCTCGGCCAGCTCGTCGTCGCTGGCCAACCGCCGCACGGCCGCCACCCACGCGGCGGGCACGTCCACGGGCGCAACGATTCCGTTTTCCCCGTCGGCGATCGCCTCGGTCGTCCCGGCCGTGGGCGAGGTCACCACCAGGACCCCGCAGGACATCGCCTCCGGAATCACGTTGGGCAATCCGTCGCGGTCCCCGCTCGGCGCGATCACGCCGGTGTGCAACAAAACGTCGGCCCAAGCGAATTGCTCCCAGACGTCGTGCTGCGGCAGGTGCCCGCAGAAAGTCACATCGGACCCGATCCCCAGTTCGCCCGCCTGCTTTTCCAACCCCGCCCGCAACGGACCGTCCCCGACGATCCGGGCCCGGAAGGGCACGCCGGCCGACCGCAGGGCCGCGTAGATCCGGAGCTGATGATCCAGCCCTTTCTTTTCCACGAGGCGCGCCACACAGATCAGGTGGATCGGCGCCCGCGAAGCCCGCAGGGGCTTCATCGCCGGCAAGCGGTCAAGTCCCCGTCGGATTCGAAAAACCTTGTCCGCCCGGATTCCGCCACTCAGCAGCGCGGCCCGTCCCATCTCGGTCGAGGTGTGGATGAAGGCCGCATGCTCCAACTTGTCATTGAGCCACCAATCCCCGCCGTGCTCGAAAATATCGTAGGCATGCGCCGCGGCGCTGTAACGGTGTCCATCCAAACGCCACAGCAACCAGGCCGCCGTGGCCGGTGCCCCGCCCCAAGCCGCGTGGACGTGGGTCGGTCTGCGCGCGCGGAAGCTCGCGGCGAAAAGACAGGCAAACCCGGCTCCCAGCATGTTCTCCCAAAAATTGATGCACGATGGCGGCCGTCGCGTGAACAAGCCGTGCAGGACCTGCCGCAGCACCGCCGGGCGCCGCCAACTCTCATACGGTATCATCCAGAAAAGCGTCAGGAGCCGCCACTTGTTGAACCGGACGACGGGCAGCCCCCGAAAGGAACTCTGCCCGCCCCAAAGTGAATAGAGCCTGAGATCGACCGCTTGCGCGCGCATGGCGGTGATCTCCCGTTGGAGAAAGGTCTCCGTGTTCTTGGGAAACGTCGTAAATAAATAGGCGATGACCGGCTTCGATTCAGACAAGATGTCGGGAGATTAGAGTTCCCCTCCGCGCGCGGCCAAGCGGATTTAACCCGCTGCATCTTAAAGGATGCGTCTGCCGTTTGGCGGTAGGCCAGCTCGCTTGCGAGCGCCCCGGCCGCCGCGCGCCCGCTGGCGAGTTGCCTACGGATGCAGGTGCTATTCGCCGCCAATTCAAAGGACTTCCGATCTGTAACGGCACCGAACCTCTGCGCCCCCCGTGGAACGCTCCGCCTCCCCCAATCGCTTCGCGTCTACAGCGCGACCTGAGACATAAAACGCGCGATCGTCCGCTCCAGTTCGTTCGGCTGGGAAACGAACGAAAGCCTGAGCGCGTCAAAATGGGAGCACGCCTTCGCATACCAAACCATGTCGGCGGCGTTGAGACTCAAGATTTCGTCATACTCGTGTGACGGGAGGTCGTAGCAGGAATTCTTCCGGTCGGGATTAACGTTGTCGCGGATCGCTGTCATCGGCGCGGAGATGCCGAACTTCTTCCGGAGCAGCACCAGCGACTCGGGATAACGCTCCGCCAGACCGATCCAGGCAAAATCCGCGGGCGTTTTTCCCGCCGTGTAGCGGACGATCTCGTTTCGCACGCTCTCCATCCGGGCAAACTGCAGGAGGGTCAGATTCTCGGCGTGCAGTCGCACGCTGGTTGGATTCCGCAGGTCTGGAATCCGCAAGAAATGGTGATAGTTCGAGACCACGCGCTCGACCGGATGTCTTACGATCGTGATAAGCTTCCGCCCGGGAATGATCCCGTCGTAGGCGTCGGCCGCAAAATGCCCATGGATACACGTCGTCCCCGGCGGCACGGCCTCGCGCCGAAAATCGTCCCCGTAGTTAAGCCATAGCCCGGAGCCATGAATCTGCCGGAGCGCGTGACGAAAACTCGTCCCCGCGCATTTTGGAATGTGAACGCTGACAACCATTGGTTAATCCCCCGAAAATCGTATTCGCGCTGCAAGTATTTTGTCGGTCGGGGATTAATCGCATTTGAATTTCATCAATAATTATCAAATCGGCCATGCGGCCGCCCACCTCCGCGGGAAGGAGTTTCCCGCCCGGGGAATTACGCCTCAACCCGACCGCCGTCGACGCCGTTGATCGGCGGGAAAACCCGCCGGTTCAATTTTGCCTTGGCAACCGCATTGGCCAGCTCGACGACCTCGTCGATCAACAGAGTCGGATCCTCGTCGTAACGAAGCTTCACGAAATTTTCCTTCGCGCGCTGGTAGCTCGAAGGATCCCGCATCCAGCCGTCGATGATGCGGGCAAAATCGGCCACGTTTTCGATCTTCCCGGAAGCCGCGCCATTGCGGAAAAATTTCCACGTGAGCTGCTCCTGCGGCATGATGCCCTGAAAGGCATTGAAGATGATCGGACACCTGAAATGCAGGGCCTTCGCGCACGTGGTCGTTCCACCTCGGGTAACGATGGCATCGCTGGCCTGCATAAGGAGGTGAACCACCTCGGAGTAGCCCTCGATGTAACAGTTGAACTCGGGATGATTCGCCCGCCAGTGCACGAGGTCGTTGTAGGTTTCTTTGTTCTTACCGCAGATCACGATCGCCTGCAGCCGATCCGCGTGCCGGGCCAACACCGGCAGCAATTCCAGGTGTTGGTTGGCGCCGTTTCCTCCCGTCGCGAGGAAGACGGTGAAAAGATCCGGCCGGAGTCCGAAACGCTTTACCCGCAGGGCGGAGCGTTCGTCGGGCGCGATGGTCTCAAGCAGCGATCGCGGCAGCATGAGATTTCCCCTCACGCGCGATCGTTCGGGCGCGATTCCCGACTTGACCGCGTAATCCCGTGCCGTCGGCGTGCGCGAGAAATAAAGGTCGACCGAGGGCTCGATCCAGTTGCGCGAATAGCCCCACCCTCCGGAAAATTCGCCGCAATACGTCACGCAGCGCACCCGGTTCGCTCCCAGCGTCGCCCGCGCGAGCTGGAAATACCCGCGGTTCAGGCAATCGTGAACGCTCAAGATCAGGTGCGGACGGTAGTCGCGCAATACGTCGAGATAGTAGGCCCGGCCGAACGTGACACCGCGCCGGTTGACGTAACTGAGCAGCTCCACGAACGCGTAAAAAGCCGAATGAAGCCAAGGCGCCACCTTTTGAATCTTGTTGTAAAAGCCCACGCCTGCCCGGTTCACCACGGAGGATTTCTCCAACATCTGCTCGATCCGCACATCGATCTGGTGCCGATAGAGCTGAAAGCACCATTCGGCGAAAGCCTCGGCGCGCGCATCATGTCCGCCTCCGGTTGATGAGGTGAGAATCAGGATCCGGATTTTTGACATGATGGCGGGAAAACGGGAAACGCGACGGCGGACGGGGCCATGGACGACCCCTGCGAAGCGGTCGGAGCTTGAGCCTCGAAGCAAGACAACCGCACGTTCAACGGGCCTGCTTGAACACGATACTCACGTTGGCACCACCGAAGCCGCTGACGTTGTTCAGGGCGACCTTCGGCTGCGTCGGAACCGTAGTGCGGATGATGTTCAATCCGTCGCACTCGGGATCGAGATTCTTGATGTGAGCCGAGCCCGGCATGAATCCGTCCCGCATCGCCAGCGCACAGAAGCCGCTCTCCATCGCCCCGGCCAACGAAAGCCCGTGGCCGGTCAGAGCCTTCGTGCTGCTGATCGCCGGCCGGGCCCCGCTGGGATTGAAAATGGCTCGCAACGCCCTCGCCTCGGAGGCGTCGCCGATGGGCGTGGAGGTCGCGTGGGCATTTACGTAGTCGACCGCCTCCGGAGCAGTTCCGGTCGACAGCAGCGCACGGGTCATCGCCGAGTGGAGACCAAGGCCATCCGGATGCGAAATCGCGACGTTATGGCCGTCGGATGCCTGGCCCCAGCCCGCGACTTCGCAGTAGGGCCGCACGCCACGTCGAACCGCTTCGTCCTCGCTTTCGAGGACCAGGACGACGCCGCCGCCCGTGCCAACAAAACCGTCGCGACCGGTGTCGAAAGGCCGCGAGGCCGTCTCCGGGTCGGTCGACAGCGAAAGCGCCCGCATTCCCGCAAACGGCAAGATCGCGTCGAGATTTCCATCCTCGGCCCCGACCACAAACATCCGCTTCTGGCGGCCCATCACGAGATCGTCGAAGGCGAAGCCGAGCGCATGCGAGGACGAGGCGCACGCCGAGGCGAAGCCGCAGGAGGAGCCCTTGATCTTGAAATGCGCGACGAGGTTGAACTGCACCGCGCCCGCAATCGAGGCCACGATCCCGAGCGGCGAGCACCGCATCACCCCGAGCCGGTGCATCCGCTCGAGCATATGGCCCATCAAAAAGGGCGAGCCCCCCGACGCGGCGTAGAGACCGGTGTTGTCGTTGGAGACGTCGGCATCGCCCAGTTTCGCGTCGGTGATCGCTTGTTGCATCGCGCACCATGCGTAGACCACGTGCGGCGACATCCCCCGCAGGATCTCGCGCTTGATCGATACCCCGGCGGGAAAAGTCCAATCCTCGGGATCGGTCGATTCTGTATTAAAATCCCGGACTGGAGCGGCGACCTTGACCGGTATATCCGCGGACTGAAACGGGGCGTAGAGTTGGACCCCACAGCGGAGTTCGCGGAGGCTGCGCGTAACCGAATCGACATTATTGCCTATGCTGGTAATGAAGCCGAGACCGGTGATAAAGACTCTTGGCATGCGTGTGCTGGATAAAAAGCGACAAAGACACTGATCGTCAGCCGACCAAGGCGTTCGCGCTTGAGATAAGGAAGTTCCACACCGTCTACGGCCCGGGGTCCGCGGTCAACGCGGGAGATTCACCATCCTCCATCAAACCGCAGACATCGTTGCAACCAAGCCCCTAAAGGAAGTGTCCGGAACGCTCCCCGCAAAGGGGCCGTCGCGTCCCGTCGCCCTCGGGCTGCTTCAGCTGTTCATCGCCACTCGCAGGGGAGTGGTCGGGGCCGCCGCTTCCGGCGACTTGACCTCGGAATGGCCGTTAATCTCGGTCATTGGCGTGGGAAGCACCGCCTCCGCATACCCGAAGGTGAGCGTAATCTCTTCCGCGATCGCCGCCTTTTCCTGACCGACACGAATCGCCCCTTCGAAGGTGGCCAAAGGCATTTTCATGCGTTTCGGCTTGATCGACAGGGTCAAAATATCACCGGGGCGGCATACCCGGTGGGCACGGACACCCTCGCACCCCGTGAAGTAAATCATCGAAGAACTGATCACTTTGCCCGGTTCCGGGGCCGCGCCTTCCAGTAAATAGAGCACCGCGAGCTGACCGAGAGCCTCCAGCATGATCGAAGCCGGCATCACCGGGTTGTTCTTAAAGTGGCCCTGAAGGAAAAACTCCTGACCCGTGATCTTATACTTTCCGTTTGCGCCGCTGGAGCTGACCGAGGCCTCGTTCAAGAAGAGAAACGGGGGCTGAATCGGCATCACTGCGGCAATCTGCTCGATCGGGAGAAATTTGGTCGGCTTGGGCAGAGTCAGGCCGCGGATCTTGCAATCGATAAACATCTTCACGTCGCCCACGGTGCGAAGATTCCTCAGCTCGTCGTTGTTGATCGACATTTGGAGCACGTCCTCCACCAAAATTACGATCTCCATCATGGTGAGGGAGTCGATGCCGAGGTCTTCGATAAGCCTCAGATCATCATCCGCGTCCTTGAGCTTGATGCGAAGATCGGGCTCGACGAACCGCTCGATGATACCGATCACGACCGCCGGCACGTGCTCAGGATTACCGGTTTTCCGATATTGCACCGCCGATTCAAAAGCGGAGGGGGAGCAACGTTTAAGTGCTTCGCGGAGAGCTGCTTCATCTTCCGGAGCGAACGGTTTCGGCTGGGTCACAAGCGGTTTCGTGCTACCAAGGTTGGATTGGACTGCGTCTGGCATTCTTCCACGGTTCTAGGTTCGGGAGCTTGAAAGTAAATCCAATTTCTTGGCCACCACGCCAAAACATCGCCACGCTTGCTTCCGACGCCGGGCGGACCTAATCCCCTGCCACCGAGGTCGCCTTCTCCCGGGGGCACTTTCTAAACCAACCGCATGAGCGTTCCTGTTGTCTCCGCCCCTCCCGTCTACCTCATCACCCATGAGTTCTATCCGGTGCGCGGCGGAATCGCCACGTTCACGGAGGAAATCGCCAAGGCCACCGCCCTTATGGGTTACGAGATCGAGGTCTGGGCCCAATCCGCGCAGCCCCATCATGAGAAGGCTTGGCCTTTCCGCCTGCGCCGCCTTCCCCTCAAGGGCACCCACGACCTCTGGTGTCAGCTCCAGCTCGCGCGCGAATTGATCCGCGCCCGGCGCCGCCTGCGTTACGCCACGGTTTATCTCCCGGAGCCCGGGCCGATGCTGACCATGATGCTGCTCCAATTCTTCCGCGCCTTCCGTCCGAAGCACCTCGTCCTCACTTTTCACGGCTCGGAAATCCTCAAGTTCGCCGAGAGTCCCGTGCGCCGCGCCCTTGCCGGCCGGCTGATTCGTCATGCCAGCCGCATCAGCACGCTCACCAATTATACGCAGGAATTGTTACTGAAAAACTTCCCCGAGGCCGCCGACAAAATCTTCCTCACCCCCGGCGCGCTGCGCTCGGATTTCGTCGTAATTCCGCCCAAAGCTGCCGCCCGCGAGGGCAAGATCGTCGTGCTCACGGTCGGCCGGCTCCACCCCCGCAAGGGCCAACTCCTCACCCTCCAAGCCCTGCAACTCCTTCCCGCCGCCGATCGCGCCCGGCTCGAATACTGGATCGTCGGCGGTCAGTCCAAGGGCTCCTACGAGGCGACGATTCGCGCCGCCGCCACGAACACCCCCGACCTTATCGTGAAGTTTCTGGGTAACATTCCCGACGAGGAACTCACCACCATCTACGACCGCGCGGATATTTTTGCGATGACGAGTATCAACCATGGGCGCAGCGTCGAGGGCTTCGGTCTCGTCTATCTCGAAGCCGCCGCCCACGGTTTGCCCGTCGTCGCCCACGATGTCGGCGGCGTCGCCGAGGCCGTGCAGGATGGCGTGACCGGCCTGCTCGTCCCGCCCGATCGTCCCGCGCAACTCGCCGCCGCCTTCGAGAAGCTCATCCATGATCCCGCTCTCCGCCGGCGCCTCGGTTCCGCCGGTCGCGAATGGGCCGGGCGCAATTGCTGGACCGAGTCGGCCGAAGCTCTCTTCCGTCCTTCCGCCGCGCTCGACGGGGCGGCCTCCCCGTCATGATCGAGTCCCGTGCCCAGGTTACGGTCCGCTACGCCGAGACCGATATGATGGGCATCGTCTACCACGCGAATTACCTGCCGTGGTTCGAGATCGGCCGCACCACCCTCCTCAAGGAGTTCGGCCTGCCCTACCGCCAGCTCGAGGCCGACGGCTACCGCCTCCCCGTGCTGGAGATTTCCGCGAAATACCTCCGTCCCGCGCTCTACGACGACGTCCTCGCCATCGTCACCCGCATCCGCGAGAAACCCCTGCTCCGCATCCATCTCGACTACGAAGTGTTCCGCGGCGACGAGCTCCTCGCCACGGGCCGGAGCATGCACGCTTTCGTCAACCTTCAGGGCCTGCCCGTCCGCCCGCCCGTCGCCGTCGTCGCCATCATGACCGCCGCTTTCAAGCCGTAGCCGCCGCGTATTCCGCGAGCACGTCCGCATCCGTCTCCGTCGCCCGCGCCCCCTCCAGAAGCGTGCGTGCACGCGATTCCCCGCCGAGCTTCCGCACCGCCCACACCGCATGCGCCCGCACCAAGGCCGAATCGTGCGTCGCCAGGCGCACCAACGGCTCGACCAGCGTCGCGTCGCCCGAGTTGCCCGCCACCACGCACGCATTGCGCAACAATCCCGCCAGCTTCACCCGCTTGATCGGCGTCTTCCGAAAAACTTCCGCAAACCGCGCCGGCGTCAGCGCCAACGCCTCCCGCACCGTGAGCGCCGCCAGCTCCCGCCGCGCCACCAGCAACGTCGACCGGCCCGCCTTGGCGAACCGGTTCCACGGACACACCTCGAGACACACATCGCACCCGTAGATCCGGTCCCCGATCCCGGCCCTCAGCTCGCGCGGGATGACGCCTTTGTTCTCGATCGTCTGATATGAAATACACCGCCGCGCATCGACCACCCCCGGGGCCGCAAACG
>ENA-ORBV01015353-ORBV01015353.1-microbial-mat-metagenome-genome-assembly--contig:-NODE-15353-length-11280-cov-3.356690_pt1 | contig 11280 bp, 22 predicted proteins | sample MGYA00237777_ERZ505514 | MGnify/ENA primary metagenome ERZ505514 (study PRJEB26160, sample SAMN06269048) | microbial mat metagenome | isolation source: Oligotrophic lake microbial mat | place...
TTTTTTTTTTCAAGCAGAAGACGGCATACGAGATCGCCTTAGTCTCGTGGGCTCGGAGATGTGTATAAGAGACAGGAGCTAATGCAGCGTCTAACACACCGCTCTGCATGGAAGCGATGTTGACTCAACGCGTTCGGAAGCAGTGTGGAGTGTAACTCGGCTGTTGACGGTTCACCCTCGCTGAGATGATCAGATGCCGCAAGAACGCAAAAGTGCCTTCAGAAGCGACGAGCGTGCTTTGGCCTAACCCGGATCGGCGATCACCAGCAAGGTGCAAATCGACACTTCAACAAAACCGCGAACGCACTACCGAAACGAAACACGTCAGCCGAGCCCAATTCGAAGTTAGCAAATTACTTAACAAGTTTGAGGGTCAGGCAAATGCTTACTAGCCTGCAGCAGCTTGTTGCAGGGTGTCTCTTCACGCACATTGCACGACTGTTGGATCCAGAATCGTGCGTGTGTCCACACGACTTCCTGTGCGTCATTTGAGCATCTTGCATCCTGTAGTCTGAGGCTGACTTGCTGCAGCTGCACATCGCGGACCACGCATCCGCAGGCATCAGCCTCAGCATCACCAACATCACCATCAATAGCTATGAGCCCAGCCGGTACCATGATTGCTGTGGTGGGAGCTGGGGTGTGTGGCCTGTCATCGGCAGTGGCCCTGCAGGATGCTCTGGCAGCTGCAACTGGACCTACGGCCCTCGCCTCGGGGTACACAATCACAGTCATCGCTGATAAGTGGACCCCACATACCACTTCTGATGGCGCCGGTAAGACACTGTTGAGTGTCTCATGCTCGGCTCATTCGTCATCCACCTTTAACTGCTCATCGCTCGTGTGCCTCCTGTCAGGTGCTTTGTGGCGCCCCTATCATCTGGATGAGACCGCCAACCCGCTCGCGCTGCAGTGGATGCAGCAGGTGTGTGCTCGGTTGTGCTTGCGGACCAGCGTGACTAGATATACACTGTGATGTGATGCCGACCATCATTAAGCGCTGCTGTTGCGTGGATGTTGTGGACCCCAGACCTTCCATTACCTGCTCGGTGTGGTTCGGGAGCACGGCTCTGTCAACACGGGGGTCATGCTATGCTCTGGGTACGAGGTGTTCCGCCGGCCCATGCCAGGTAGGCGCATTGCTATTGCTATTGGTCATCAGCCTGCACGGCACCAGCACCAGCATGAGACTGACACTGGTATGCAGACCCCGCGTGGAAGAACGATGTGCTGGGCTTCCGCAATGTTGCGAGCAGTGAACTACGGACACTGGGTGTACCCGCATGCTACCAGCACGGCTGGTTCTACACCTCAGTACTGGTGGAGGTTGACAAGTACCTGCCCTGGTTGATGGCGCGATTCACGGCTCGGGGCGGCGTGCTGCACAGGCTGGCGAAACCTCTGGATCGACTCGACGACGTGCACTCAGGTACTGAGGAAGCTGGCTATACACGCAATGTACGATCGGGGCGTAATGTTATCATTCGGCTGAGGGAGCAAACATTATTGGTGGCGTTGTGTTGGTGTCACAGTTGGCGTTGCACTGCCGCAGCAGCGAGGCTTCGATGTTGTTATCAACTGTTCTGGTTTAGGCGCGGCCCAGCTGGTGCAGGATCATCTAGTGTACCCTGCTCGCGGTCAGATTGTCAAGGTGGCTGCTCCCTGGGTGCGTCACTTCATCATGACAGCTGATGATGATGCTCCTCCGCCTGCTGCCGTCAGCATCTCGTCCTCTTCAACTGGCCACACATCAGCACAGCTTGTAGCTGCAACTGCACCGGAGGACGAGCCTATCTATATCTTCCCCCGGTCAGGGGAGGTGCTGCTGGGCGGGACCTATCAGGAACGTCAGTGGAATATTGACCCCAGCCCCACTGACGCCAAGGCCATTGTTGATCGATGTAATCTGCTGGTACCCGGCGTGAGCAGCGCGCCTGTGGTCAAGCACTGGGTGGGTCTCAGACCTGTCAGACACACCGTGAGAGTGGAGCTGTTTGCGCCATTCAAGCTAGGCTCGAACAGCTCAGGTCGCACTGGCCCTATCGTCATTCACAATTATGGGCACGGAGGTGCGGCTCTTGCTGAATCGAATGTGTGGTGGGTGCACGTGATATCGATGATGCGCTGACACACCATCGTGCACGTGCAGGATCTGGCATCACGCTCCACTGGGGCTGTGCTCAACGGGTGGTCCAGCTGTTGACCCAGTCTGACTGTAGGCTGCCTCAGCTGCCCATGACACTGGCGCCCAGTTCTACAGCCTCCTTTGGTCCATTGAGATCAAGGCTATAACGGCAGTCTGGCTGCTATCTGCAGTCTGGCTGCTATCTTGAGACATGTCGATCAAGCAGCCGCTCATTAGATAGCGCATTGCATGCTGCTAACACATTCTATCATGACTTGTGAGCCAATGACCGAAGCACTGGGAACGCGAGCACCTCTCTGATGTGAGACTGTCCTGTAAGCAGCATAGCAAGCCGGTCAATGCCCAGCCCCCAGCCCGCTGTCGGTGGCAGGCCGTACGACAACGCCTGCACGAAATCAGCGTCATTGGGCAGCGCCTCCTCATCGCCAGCCGCCGCAGCCTGAGCTTGTAGCGACAGGCGCCGATGCTGCTCCGCGGGATCATTCAGCTCCGAGTATGCGTTACACAGCTCCTTCCCGCCTACAAACAGCTCAAACCGCTGAGTCAATCCAGCCTTATCCGATGCCACACCATCCACCATGCTCGGATACGACTTAGCTAGCGGGCTCAAGCACTCAGGATGATCGGTGATGAATGTCGGCTGAATGCATAACGGCTCGATCACGTGACCGATGAGCTTGTCCCACACGTGCGCTAGAGTGCGTGGAGGTGACACCTCCAGCCCGATGTCGCGACATATCGTCAGCAGCTCGGGAATAGAGGACTCAGCGTTCGGATCAGGCAGCTCCCGGCCCAGCAGCCGGCGAAGAGTCGGCATGACAGGGAGCCGAGCAAACGAGGTGCTGAAATCGATGACTACAGGATCTTCTTCAGCGGGGCGTGCAGTATCAGCTGCTGGAGACAGTGAGACCTGATCGATGGCGGGGGAATGGACCCGTCGCAGTGGCACTTGAAGAGACGAGCAAGCGCTTCGCACCAGTGCTGAATGGGATCAGACGCACGCCACAGGACAGACGCGGCGATGAGGCGAGAACGAGGCGGAGAGATGGTGATAGAGATAGTGATCTGCTATACTCATGGTGCAAAATGCACGTTACCTCGCACGATGTCCTCTGTGAGCTGAAACAGCTGCTCCTGAGACGCGTAAGCTACAGCACAATACAGCACAGCGATGTCTTAACGCATGCTTCTGTTTGACCCCAGTGAAACAACCGCAAAGCGACCCGCACCTATGTAAAACTCGCACGTCGTGAACTCCGGATTGTGGGTGGCATCGATGCCCTCATTGCGGAACACCTTCCCGATTTCAAACACTCGATCGATACCTCCGATGACCAGTTGCTGCACAGTAAACGACACGATTCGAGTGCAGTCAGCCGTGCGACAGCAGCAGCAATGCCCAACATAGCTAGCGGGGTTGAACACAGCCTACACGACGAGATACTCTGACACAGCAAGTGCACAGCCACTCCCCACCTTGAGGAACAGCTCCGGGGCTACCCGCATGGTGAGAGGTGTGTCAGCTCCAAGAGCACGAGACACGGTCTTGAAGGGGGTGGCCAGCGCACCGCCAGCCTTGGACCACAGCACGGGGGTCTCGACCTCCAGAAAGCCGCGACCAGTCAGGAACTGGCGCAAGGATTGAATGATCTGAGCGGGACACAGCATACGCGTTGTGAGTCCATGAGTACCGTGAATATGGCACCGTTGACACAGGTCACAATGCTCAGATACAGTGGGTCCTCGCATACCTTGGCCTTAGTGTGCAAGGTAGCTATGACACTCGGATTGACGAGCATGTCAAGGTAGCGCTGCCTGAAGCGGATATCGGGGTCGGTGAGGTGATGCGGTATCTCTTGCATACAAGGCGCCAGCAGCACAGCATGCACAGGTGCAATGCTGAGCTCGCCAGTGCCGGTCCGCAGAGGGTAGCCTGTGAAGCCAACCACGTCACCTGCTCCAGTGCAGGCCCAGCAAGGCAGCATTCAAGTCAAGTGATCACACACCCACAGCCCTACAGAAGAATCAGGATCTCACCTGGACGCAGCGCGCCGACAGTGCTGAAGTCAGCGTCGGACTGAAAGTTTGCTCGAGACGCCATCACCTGCGCTAATAGCAATTAGATCGCTTCATCCCACATCCCGCACAGCCAATAGGCCAACATCTGGCTGTGTAGTGCCTCACCTGAAGGCGCTGCGTGCCAGCGAATGGGGTTGGTTCCGTTTGAGGCTGGCTCAGGGACACCGTGGACGAACTAGCGATATCGATGAAGACGAGCTTGCGGCTGGAGCTGCGGATGGACACCACGCGACCTGGCGTGATGTGAATGGAGAGGAACAGCAGTAGACACACAGTGAAGATTGCTACTGGGTGTCAATACAAACGCATGATGCAGCCAGTACTGCGCATACCTGCGAGGGATACACGCTCGTCAGACTGGCGCTCGCCTTTAGCCAGCTGGCTGAATCGACTAATGAACTCCATGATCGTACAGCTAGGCTGAAAGTGTGATGGGTACAGCTGGAAGCCAGGCTCGGCTTGCGCCAGCGAGCTCTGGTGCTGCTGAAGCTGAGCGGAGCGCTGCTGACTGTATGGGGTATGGGGGGATGGGGCTGACGCAGAGGGTGGAGATATGCTGGATGAGGAGCCAATGCCTCCAGCACCAGTCGAAGCCTTATGGGAAACAGGCGCAGGGGAGGACGATGACGAACGGCGCACGGTCGCTGTGGCAGACAGCAGACCCCATGAGGTGAACGGCCCCGTTGTCGATGCGCGCATTAGCAATGCGTTCAGACGATTGAACACATTGTGCGCAGGTGCCGATCGCTCTATTTGACTCCAACGAAACATGCTGCGGCCTCAGAAGTGTCGCGGTATACTAATCAATCCGTGTTTTTTGACTGACTACACCATTTCTCGAGCAGTGCTTCTCATGTCCGGCCAGCAACGGGCCGGCTCCACGCTTGAGGTGGAGGAAGGGTGCAGTGTTGCTATTCAGCACTTGCGATCGTTCGGTTGGGATAAATAAGCCACGCACACGTATGTAGTTCACCAATTATGTCCAACGCTTTTCTTTTTGGTTGGTTTGCTTGTATCCGTTCCTCTTTCTCACATGTCGTACGACGCCGCCCCATGTTGTGCAGCCTACGATGAGTGGCTGCTGGAAGCACGCCTGTCTTGGCAAGGCCGCCAATATCTCTGGCTGGCACTATATGCTGTTCATCTCGTTCTGTACCTGCTTGCTCGGATTCGTGTTCCAATTCTCGATCAACCAGTACCTCGCGGTGCACGCTGAAGAGTTCCAGCTCATCGCCAAGTCCAATAATGGTATGCGATGAACATCACTGGTCGTCTGCCAGCCCCCTACATTACCGATCTTGCAGACACAGTTCCTACACCTCTTTATTTGACTCTTTGCTTCGTGCTCGTGTGCCGCCAGGCTCTCTGCTCCTCATGCTCGGAAGTGCCCAGTTCAACATGTTCGTCCTCGCCTTCGTGTTCGCCGGCTGCCTGCTGTTTTCATCGGAGACGTTCTGGATGCGCCTCATGCTGACCGCACTGGGTGTATCGTTCGCGTTCTGTCTCAACCTGCTGGATCTCACTTTCACCGTCGCGTACCATTCCTTCCACCACACGGGAGTACTCAAGCAGCTGTACTGTGAGGGCGGCATCTTCCCCAAGATGTACCCTGTAAGTTGCGATCGAACTAACCAGTTGTCCGTGCACAACCTCTTTGACTAATGAGTCTGCTGATCGACATGTACACCTGTTTGCTGGCGCAGGCTGAGAAGACCATGTGTCACACCATGCGGGCGAATGCCGTTGCGGTCATCGTGCTCTATGGGGCGATCGTATTCACCACGCTGTGCGGCGTTGGTAGAGTTCGTCAGATGCTGGCTGAGGACACACTGTTTCGCGACCATTACGAGGGCAGCTGGGCGAGCCGACACGAGAATGTGTTCCGCATTGTCAACTTCCTGAACTTCGCCACTGTGGTTGGACTGGTGAGGCGTTTCAATCCACCTAGTCATGCAGTGGATGCATTCTAGCTCACGCGCTCTGTTGTTGTCGTTCTTTGTGCTTGCTTTGCCTGTCTGGCAGGCGATGAGTATCGGTGCAGGAGTGTACTTCACCACAGACAAGGTGCTCGCCGAGCTGGTGGAAGGATCGCTGAGTGCTGCGCCTGGTAGCCAGATCCTGTTAGGCCTCTCTATCGGGCTGGGGCTATCGCTTGGCTTCCGTAGATCAGAGTTTAGATTCATGGCGTGCGGCAGTGTGGCCATGTGCGCATCCGTGCTGCAGCACTTCGTCTGGAATATCCGCCAGCTTCACTCTTCAAGCGCAGGCGACCTCTGCAAATCTATTGACATCAAGATCCTATTCTTCGACATCAAGGAGGTATGGCTTGAATCCTGGGGGTATATTCCGGTGCCCTGAGCTCTGAACAAAGCTGATGCTGCATTCCTCAATACATGTTGTGTGTGATCTTTAGCACACCCACTGTGGCGTCCTGAAAGTGAAGCTCGCTGGGTTGGGCACCATCATCGTGGCTCAATTTCTGATGGCGGTGCTGTCCCTGTGGTACCTGCCGGTCAAGACTAACGATCAGCCTGGCAGCTACATTTCATCGCGCTCTGATGACGCGCCCCCTGTGCACCCATCACGCTATCCTCTGCAGTACGGCTACATGAATCAGAGCCTCACTGCTCCAGCTACCGAAGGGCAATCCGCCTACGCATCAGAGCGATTGTTGCCCGAAGTCGCGGGAGATTATCCATATTGATTGCGCTTGTTTGTTTGCCGCCCCGTATTTTCCGCGCCATGTAAGCGTGATATGCTCATCGCCGCCTTTGTATCACAATCTACTCCCCTTGTATTCCCTTTTTTTCAGTAGATCATCTGTCTTGTTTGGGACCACGCTATTTATAGTTGGAATCGATTCGACGAGTTTGCAGTGCATTTCGCAATTGCACAAGCACCTACAATAATCATGGTCTCGTTATTGAAATTCTTTGTCTCCGATGTCTGGTGTGGCCTTTTGACATAGCATGTTGGGTGTCGCAGGCGGTGCATCAGTCGAGCATTCCGCTGATGAATGCGCTGGATGACGCTAAGGACACAGAAGAGATCAAGTTGGCTACGACGACCAAGGTACTTGCTCTTTTGTCAGACGCTTCTTGCTGCACGATGTCTGCCTCGCACCTGTGATGGCGTGTTGTTCTCCATAAACAGTGCGCTCTGTCGTGTCTGCTTGTGGCCACAGGATCGCGCGATTATCGATCAGATGGCTGATCTGTACTCCCTCATCGTCACTACCGAGCGGCTTGAAGCCGCTTACGTTGGAGATCTGGTGTCCCCGGAAGAGTACGTGCATCTGGGTTTAATTTGTCTGGTTACTATGTCCACACGCTTCTCGGTGTCGTTTAGATACTCGAAGGAATGCAATAAACTGATTGCTCAGTACAAGGTTTTGAGAGATGCGGTATGTTCGCGTATCCAGCGCATGCGCCTGCTTGTTGTTCAATTTAATGCTTGGTGTGAATGCTCATTATCGGTGAATGCTCATTATCGCTGCAACAGGTCAGCGAGCAGATACCCAACATCGGCTCCTTCATGGGCGGTAAGCGGGAGTGCCGGCTCGTTGCTTATCGTGTCCTGATTCTTCCAAATGTGAACGTAGAGTATAAGATGAATTGCAAAGCAGCGGCCAACAGACTGATCGCCAAAGGCGTACCCGCTACAACAGAGGTTGGCTGTTCCGGCTATCACCCGATTGCTCCAAATGTTCGATTTTCATTTGTGTGTTATCTGTTGTGTCACTCGCACCTCCCGTGTGCAATCCGTCTGCTCTCAGCACGGTGGTGCTTCTGGACCGAGTGCAGACGAAGCATTAGCCGTGTTCCACACGGTGCAGCACTTCATTACAGCGATGGACTCTTTGAAGCTAAACATGCGAGCCAACGACGAGGTGAGCTGACTGTAGTCCGCGGTTTCACATCCGGTGTAGGGACTGATGACGTTGTTTTGCATTGATTTGCTGCTTTGCAGCTGAGTCCACACTTGACTGAGCTCATAGAGAGCCTCAACAAAGGTAAGGGCGCTGCATCTGGCCTGCGGGTGTTGGCCGGGTACATGATGTTGTTGCTTGCGTGCTGTGCTAGTGGCTAATCTGCCACCGGAGCATGACTCCAAGGTTCGAGTTCGTGACTGGTTGATCCGGATGAACAAGATGAGGGCACATGAAGAGCTCAGGTGAGTTACGCTTTGCGAGCAAGCTCGTCTGTTTGAGCGGTGATGACCCATTGTACCGTGCGGTGCTACCGCAGTGACGATGACGCCCGGCAGCTGAGCTTTGACCTGGAGCAGGCGTATAACGCTTTTCACAAGTTCATCAAGGAACGTCGGTGACGTGGTGATCGCCATGGACACATTGAGCTGGTCGCATATTTCAATAACACTGTACTATGGAACTCATCGTTGTGCTCGCATGAGAGTATGTAACCGCATGGGGCGCGATAGGTTGAGCGAGAACAATTGGTGTGACAGGTGTGAAACGACTTGTGTTATTGCGTCGACATTCGCGATCAGCAGTGTACAGCACACAGTCAGACTATTGCGGCCCCTGAGTGGGAGTAGCCGGTATGTCGTAGCCCTCTTGCTCATTCGCTATTTCCTGCACGTTGATAGGATTGCCCTGCTCGTCCACCAATGCATTGAGCATCCAATCTGGCAGCTCATCTGAGCGACAGTACGGATACCAGCAACGCACAGCCAGGCTAATGAGTGACCGTTGACATAACAGGATCGAATGAAGCGCATACCGAGGTTCTCAATCTGTGGACCGTCATCCCCACCATCCTCGCTATCATCACCATCATCGCCTTCAGGCGAGCCGATGTTGGGCAGGTCGTCGAACGCGTCACCATCGTTGATGATGGACTTGAATGGTTTGCCACTCGGCATTGCCCCCTCCTCCTCCGTGTTCCAGCGATTGTCTACACACACGCAACACCAATTGAGCGGCATGGCAGCGGCAGCTTGTGCCCCAGTGCAGTGTGGTGCCTCACGGTACCTCCCAGATTGGGGGTCCACTCATGCTTGCGCCAGTCCTCCTCCGTGTATGATGCATACTTGCCCTCTCGCCAAGGACGCGGCCACCGCTGAGACCACTGCGACAGAGCCGGTGACTTGACAGCTGGTCGCAGACTGTAGCACAGCACGCAGGATCCTGTTAGGCTAACAGATAGATGGAGGATGCGTACATTACACTTGCAATGCTGACCTGTGCCACCACACCGCTAGGTGATTCTCACGCCGGGGCACCATAAATAGATCCAGATACGAGGCCGCGTCTTCACCAGGAAAGGCCACATCGAAGTCGCCCCTGCGCTGATACTCGCACTCGTACTCCTTCAACATCTCCACGTCCAGCTCTGTGATACAGGCACCATCGAACTTGGTGCCCGGGCACGACAGAGACTCGTTCACTCGCAGACCCAGCTCAGACAGCTTGTCCGTGACGATTTGCTCGCACGCCTCTTGTCTGTACGGCCACCAGGCACGATTGGAAGCCAGGTCAGAGTATCGCCCATATGCCATCATGAGGGCTTAACTACAGCACGGAGCAGTCTAACCTTGCAGCGTCACACACTCTAAGCACAGATAGCGACAATGAACATATATATCAACACACGTACGACGCCAGCTTGGCATTGGGATGATCCTCCTGCACAGGCAGCTCGCCCGTCAGCTCCAGCGTGCTGCGCATGATGCGCGTCTTGAGCTCAAAGTCCTCCTCGTGCACCACCGCATCATTGCCTCGATTGATCTCCAGGCCCATATTAGGGGTGGTGTTGACCTCACACACGAAGGGCTTCAAGTTCTTGTCGATCACAATATCGTATCCCACCACCTCATACACAGACTGCTGGTGCGAGAATCGGTCCTGCTCCTGATGTCGCATCGAGGGCTCTACCGCGATCAGCGACTTGACCACCACCTTGAGCACCTCCTTGTAGATGTATTCAGTGTCCACGCCCAGCTCGTGTCGCAGGTGATCATACAGATGGTTGGAGGTGGAGAAGAAGTCACGCTGCTTCTTCGTGAAGAAATAGTCTGTGATGAAGTTGCCGCGCTTGCCCAGCTTGTCTTCAGACACTCTGCATGCGAGGCATCAGGCAGTGATTCATTAATCAGGTGCTAACCCCAATTGGGATGAAACATCAGCACGATGCACTACAGGAAAGAGAGAGTAAGCCCTTTCACGTACGAGTATTTGTCGTGCGTGTAGAACACATCACCGTCGGGATAGAAGTATACTCGCAGCGGCGAGAAGGAGGTCACTGCAGCGAACAGCCGCAGCACGTACTTGTGCTCTGACGAATCAATACACAGTGCAGCAGATTAGCCCTGCTGCTGAATGATGATGATGATAAAGAGGCTGAGAGATATCCTACCGTAGATGATGTGCGGGGGATGCACGAACCGCTGGATGATCCAGTTGCCGAGATCGGTTGGCATACTGGGGTCATCGGGACCTGCAAGCAAGGACGGCGGAATGAGATGAGATCAACATGCTAATGACTCGAGTACTGCAGCTGGTTTGATATCCACCTTTGATCATGCGGATATTCTGACCGCAACAGCTGATGGTAGGTTTCAGCAGCCACAGCGCATCAGGCTCCTGCAGGGGCAGTGCACATCATTAACCTCAGGGGGAGGGTGGTGGGGACTAGTACTATACTATGCTGCGCATAAGAAGATGTCTGCCTCACGGCTCGGCTGCCATGTCACAAGGGCCCCCATATCAAGAGACACGGTGCGCGTGTGTGTGTAAAGCATACCTTGCGCGACGCCTCGGTCCAGCGCGCATAGTCATATGGGAACCTGTACGTGTCGGGGTGGAAGTCGAAGGCGTCCCCGAACATCTGCCGCATCCGCTTCATGTACTGGGCGAACCGACCCTTGTCGGCAACCTCGTACATGTCTTGATATCTGTGAGGCGTGATCATCAGAGCACGCAAGGCGACACGGTCAACAAGATTGGCATGATTAATGCTGCAGTGTGACACACACACACACACACACACACACACACACACACACACACACACACACACACACACACACACACA
>ENA-ORBV01015356-ORBV01015356.1-microbial-mat-metagenome-genome-assembly--contig:-NODE-15356-length-11278-cov-8.797161_pt1 | contig 11278 bp, 10 predicted proteins | sample MGYA00237777_ERZ505514 | MGnify/ENA primary metagenome ERZ505514 (study PRJEB26160, sample SAMN06269048) | microbial mat metagenome | isolation source: Oligotrophic lake microbial mat | place...
GGCGGGTGGTGGCGGGGTGTGGGCGTGATGGGGGGCGAGGGTGCCCGGCAAGCAGAATCGTTCACGCCGCCAACTGCAACTTGTGGTCCATCCGCTGGCTCCACGGCACCGCCACGATGTCGTACTGCTTCAGCGCATCGACAACCTCGCCCGGGACCTTCGACTCCGAATCGTTGAGCATGGTGTACATCTGTGAGTCGGCCGCGCGGCTCGCCCGCACATCGTTCCACGCGGCGATGACCAACAGCGCGGTGTCCTTGTTGGGCCGGTTCACGGCTCGCAGCAACCGCTCTGGAGCTTTCGCCGACTTGGGCAACGCGAAATCAAACTTGTGCTGAAAGCCGCTCTTGCCGACCAACTGGAAGTCGGGGAACGCGTGCGCTCCGATGCTCTCCAGGTACGCAGCGACGTCCTCAAGAAAGAGGCTCTTGACGTGGCTCTGCGCCGTGGCGAAGAGGTCACCCACGGCGAGCATCGCCTGAATGAGCGCGTGCTTGCGCTGCGGGAAGTCGCCGTTGTGCGACACGGCCAGCAGTTCGTCGCCGTCGCGCTGGACGCCGAAGCCGTTGAGGACGGACGCGAGCAGTCGCTTGCGATGCTCGGAGTCCAGCGTGCAGCCGCTCTGGCGAAGGTCGGAAATCACGTAGCCGTCATCGGAAAGGAGCGTGCGGCTCGCCTCCTGCCGAACGTAGATCTGAATGTGGTCGTTGTGCCGGTCGAGGAACGGCGTGGTGACTTCGTACGCATCGCCCACCTGAACCACGGAGATACCGTCCCGCAGCCAGCGGGTGTACTCGTCGATCAGGGATTTGATGCTCTTGTTCATCGGTTACTGCATCGGATACTGAATTGTCGGCACTTCCTGTACGCCGCAATGAGTCATGAACTCACGAAGCGCAAGCACGAGGTCGGTAGTTTCGTTCAAGCCAGCGACAATTGCGGGAACGGCCCAACGGTCTTCGTACCCCTCGACGAAGAAGTGGTAGTGCGGGCACGGGACGGTTGCCCCGTTGTATGGCGCGAGCATCGGGAGCGGCGGGTTCGTCACAGCCGGGTTGGTGTGCGGCGGCCCGTCAATATCGAGCCTCGCCAGACAATCGACGACCCGGTACCGTTCCTGATAGGTAGCCTTGGTCAGCTTGATCTTGCCGGGACGGTTTGCGTCGATCAAGAATGCCGTCCGGCCGTCCAGCGATTCGAGCGCGAACGTCATCCCCTCGCCCGCACCCGGCATCCCAAACTCAGCCCGCGCGGCCTTGGTCAGCCGCTTGGGCATCGTGCGAAGCGCATCGGCCTCGGTTTGGAGGAGCGGTATGGACACAAAGGCATTGTACGGGATCGGCGAAGCCGTCGCACGGTGCAGTGAAAAGCTGCACGTTCCTGCGGGGGGCGCCGTGGGGCGGAAGCCCCCGGCATTTGCGACTTGACTTCGCCAAAAAAGGAGGCAACCCTTTCCTTCGGCTGCCTTCATGGACCGTCAGGTCCGGGTCGCCGGTAAAGTCGGGTCGCGGTAACTCTGCCGCCCGCGCATATTCAAGGAGGCCTTTATGGCCACAACCGTTTCCAAGACGAGCACTCGCCCCCTCGAAATCCTGATCCATGTTGATGACTTCCGGGTGCAGCGTTTGCCCGGACTCCCAGCCGCGAAGGTGGGATCGGCGTTCATCAGCGCCGCCGAGTTGGTCAAGCACTTGCCGCTTGACGAGTGGCTCAAAGTCAATCCCCGTGTCCCTAACCGCAACGCCAAAGAAGTCTTGACGGGACATGTCGTGCGCGGCATCCGCGAGACGCTTCAGGGTTCGCCCGGCGACTTCGCCATCAAGAACCAGGGGCTGTACTTGCTCGTCGAGGAGATCGGCGAGTTCGACCGGCTCCGGGACGGCGGGCGGCTGCGATTGAAGCTGAGCGATCCCGAAGCACACGGGCTCTGCAACGGCGGCCACACCTACTCGGCGATCCGCGAATACGCCGAGACCGCGGACGATCCCAAGACGCTCGAAGAGGCGTTCGTCCGCCTGCACATTTTCGAGGGTATCGACCCGGACAAGGTGCCGCTCATGGCCGAGGGCTTGAACCGATCCAAGCAGGTGGACGATCCCAGTCTCCAAAATCTTCGCGGGCTGTACGACTCGATCCGCGATCAAATGGGCGAGAAGAACGGGTGGGATCAGATCGCGTACCACCAGGGCGAGAACGGTTCGTACTACATCACGGAGATTGTGCGTTCGCTCATGTTCTTCAACTGCGAGCGTTTCGACGACCGCTTCCACCCCAACAATCTCTACCGCCAGCAGAAGAAGATGGTGGGCATGTTCGAGGAGGATTACAACAAGTCTCCCTCGCCGATCGCTCTCATAGTGCCGCACACGCACGAAATCCTGTCGCTCATGGACAAGATCGCCAAGGCGACCCCTGCCGCCGCTAAGAGCATGCGCTTCGAGCTGGGGCGCATGAGCGACGGCGGGAAGGCCCGCGCCGGCAGCGACAAGCACCGCAATACGTCTCTCTACTTCATTGACGAGAACATGGACTACAAGATTCCCAACGGCTGGCTCATGGTCATGCTCGCGGCCTTTCGCGCGAACGTGAAGTGGGACATCGAGAAGGGCATCTTCAAGTGGCGTGTCCCTCTTGACGAACTTCTCCCCGAGGTGATCGACAACCTCGTCCGTGTGTGCGTGCAGGAATACCGCGACAACAAGGTCAAGCCCGACGAGATGGCTCGCAACGCCTCGATCTACGAACAGTGCTATGACAAGGTGGCGCTGACCTTGCACAAGCGTGCCTAGGCATAAGGCTCCGGGTTCATTCTCGTTCACCCTCCGACGCCCCGTGCTAACACGCGGGGCGTCTTTTCGTTCCCCACCAGAATCGCGGCTCCGGCCATTTGCTCCCGCTCCCCGGGACCCCACGCACAATCCCTCGGGGGCACAGGCGGCGGGTCGGAATACACGCGCGGCGGCAGCGTCCACGTCACTCGTCCGCCCGGCCAACTCATTTGGCCGACCGGACGCGCCGCCTGTCCGATCGGCCACTCAGATTGTCCGTCCGCGCGGCTCAAGTGACCGGTCCAACGGGTCGATGGTGAGGTCATCCGCATCACTCGCGCGATCGGCCATTTGGTTTGGCTGATCGCACAAGTCATGCGGCCGCTCGGCCATGTCATGTGGCCGCACCCGGCGTGCTTGCCCAGGGCCGAACGCCGCTTCCCCAGGCCCGATGCCGACTTCGCCGCGTACATGAACAACTACTACGCCGCCGTGGAAAAGTTCTGGAGCGTGCAGGGGTTTAGTGAGTCCGAGTTGAAGCCGCTCAAGGACGCCCTGAGCGCGTGGAGCGCGGCGTTCCCGGCGCATGTCGCGGCCCAGAACGCGGCGGAGGCGGCCCGGCAAAGTAAGGACGCGGCCCGGCGCACGCTCGAAGCCGAGGCCCGGCCCATCACCTCGTTTATTCAAGGGTTTCCAAAGACCACCGACGCCGACCGCGCCACCATCGGCATCACCGTGCGCGATAGCAGCGGAACGCCCACGCCGATCCCGACCACGCGCCCGCAGACGCTCGTGCGGGTGGGGGGGCGCCTCACGCACACGCTGCGCCCCAGCGCAGCGCCGAGCAGTGAGCCGGACGAATCCACTTGGGCCTGCCGCGCGCGGCCCAAGGGCGTTTTGGGCGCGGAAGTCTGGCTCACGCTGATCGATGCGGGCCAGCCCGCGCCCAACGACCGGAGCGCGCTGGCCTTCCTCACGATGGCCACCAAACCCAGTATCCGGGCCGACTTCCGAACAGGCGACGGCGGCAAGACCGCTGTGTACATGGCCCGCTGGGTCAACACGCAGGGCGAAAAGGGGCCGTGGTCGGAGATCGCGACGGCGACGGTGGCGGCGTAAGAAGTACAGCACGGCGGCTTGGGCCGCGTACTCACTATGGCCATCACGCCATAGGGGGGACGGAACCACTCTCAGCGTTGCGAGTATCATTGGTGCATGACATCTCCCGCACCGCAGACCGTGGCTGAACCGAATACACTCCAAGGCGGCAAGAAGCCCGCTTCCCGCGTGCTTTGGTTTGTCGGCGGGTGTGCGACGGTGCTCTTGGTCACTTTCGTGCTCGTCGTGGCTGTTGCCATCGTGGCGCTGCGTTCCACTTCAGCGACTCCGACAGAGATGGCGAGACTTCTTGCTCGCCCGTTAGTGCCAGAGGGAACAAGCGAACCCATCGTCTCCGAGGCGGAGATGCACGCGGCGCTGTCGTCGCGTATCGCGGAAGCGAGGAGGCTCAGCGGCCAGAGCAGCGAACTCTCAAGTGTGGCTGGCGAATATGCCTAAACACTGGAATCTCTGAATGCCGTCCTTGCGGAAGCGCCCAGCGCTCAGCCATTGGTGCGCGCCGGAATCGACACTTGGCGAGGCAGTCTCGACAACAACGATGGCGCGTTCATGCTCGGACTCCTCGGTGTAGGAAGTGAACTGAGCAAGATCAGTGAGTTCTCCGACAGGGTGTCATCCATCCACTCACGGATTGTCGCTTGCCGCTTGCGGGTCGCCGAGGTTGCCGTGAAGAATGCGCAGCCGGAATCAGAGGCCGACACGGTGACCGCCGCGTTCACAGAGGCCCGTGGGTTTAACTCGGTAGCCAACGACACGCTGGCATTGCGCAATGTGTCGGGCCAACGGCTCAACAACGTGATGGCGGTCACCGAGTTGACCGACAAGAGCGGTGAACGTTTCGGCAATTTGTTCTACGCGGAGCACTGGGAACAGAATCAGGTGCTGCTGGCTATCTGCAGATCGGAGCGGCCAGGGCGAGAAACAGTCCATGATGTCGTGCGGGTGCGTTTCCGCGTGGTGTCTGATGAGCGGACCAGCCGTCTTGCAGACCTCCGAGTTGGTGAGTAATCGCAGTTGCCGACTGACCGAAGGCAGTGACCGTCACCGTGGGGGGGCGCCCAAGACGCGGCCCGATCGCGCCTGGCATTTTTGTACCAGGCCGCGGCATCGCTTTCGGGCATCAGCGCGGCCGATCTTCAATCGCCCTCACCGAGCGATCCAACCACGCCGCGATGGCGCACCATCAACAGCATCGAGGTTCGCGCGCTGGCGCCCGGCGTAATCGAGAGTGTCAGCATCGCCTCGGGCGGCGTGATCGACCTGCACGGCAACGTGCTCTCGACGGTGCAGCCAGACCAGGTGCGGTTCCGGGCCGTGGGGCTCCAGAGCGATCTGCCGCGGCTGGCCGATGGGCAAGCCGCCAGCGTGATCGCGGCGCAGGCCCCGCACCCGGGCAAGAACACGCCCGCCGCGATTGCCCAAGGCGAAGCAGCCGAAGCTTTCTCCGGCACGCTCACACTCGCGCCCACCGCCGATGCCGAGCGCCGCACGCTCGAACTCATCCTCTCGCCCGCGCCGGGCACCTCGCCGCCGATGTGGGCCAAGGCGGGCGTCGCGGCGTTTCTCGAAATCATCACCGGCGGCAACGCGAGCGGCCCGCAATCAGGCGGCGATGATGAGCTCGCCATCCCGCTGCGCTGTATCGCCCGCGATGGCACCGCCGCGATCATCTTCCGCCGCGACCCGGCTGATCCCAACAAGGCCATCCGCATGGAGGCTGATCTGGGCCTCGATGATGGACGCTGGGTCATCATCAAAAGCGGCGTGGCCGAGGGCAACGAGATCGTCCTGGATGGCGTGTACCAGCTCATGGTCGCCACCAGCGGCAGCATCACCAAGGGCGGCCACTTCCACCCCGACGGCACGTTCCACGAGGGAGAAGATTGATGCCCCGCGGCGATGACCGAATCAATCACGACCTTCGCGAAGCGAGCCGCCTTGAAGGTGCGAAGAGCTGCCTCTTCACGCCACAGGCAGAGCAAGGCCACGCACTTCTTCGCCCCAGCGGGGCGCAGGGCTGTAGCCACGGGTGGAGCGATGCGCAGCATCGCGCAACCCGTGGATGCGGATCACGCGACAAATCCCGCCCCGGCGGGGCGGAGGAGTTGGCTTCCCTGAGCGGGGAACGCCGGGGGGCGGCAGTTCGCAGCGTCGGCGGAAGAAACCTAATCTGCAATCCCGAACTTTTGCTTCAGCCGATCGATGGTGTAGGGCCACTTCGCGTCACGCGGCTCAGCGACGCAGTTCTGATTTCCGAAGAACCCTGGCTCCCGCACGCCCTCCGCGAGCGGCACGGTCTTCATCCACTTCACGCGCACGACGTACTCGCTCAACTCTGGATCGTCCGCGTGCTCGCCCATGTCGGTGGACACGATTCCGGAATTGAGCAGCGGCACAAACGCACCACCCGCGTTCTTGACCATGAAGTCCTTGACCGCCACGGCAGGCTCCTCGACGATGCCGATGCCGACATAGCCGGTGCCGCCGGGGACATTGACCCATATGCGGTTGCCGGGTTCGAGCCGCTTGATCGCGTCTCGGTACTTGGGGCCGTGGCCCGCGCTAACGAAGCCGAACTTGCGGGCGTCCTCCCACCGGCGATGGGCGCCCTCGCCAAAGTTGACGTAAAACTCGCCGTTGAACTCGACACGCTCTCGTACCGATGGCGCGGGGGAGGTGCCCGCATCGGTCGCATCGCTTTCACGCAACCACGCGCGGGTCAGGTACTCGCGTTCGCCGTCCCTAAAAACTCGAAAGAAAACCGCGTTGATTCGCACGTCGTACTCTTCGGCCAAGTACTGGACAATGCGTTCGGTCGCCGCATCGAGCGACGAGGCGACGATGACCAGTTCGTGCGAGCCGTTAAACTCGTCGGGGACGGGCTGGCCGACAAAGTGCGCGACGAACGCCTGCTCGATCGTCTTCGCGGGCAAGTTGGCCGCGTAATCCTTCTGATACTTGGCAAAGATGCGCCGCACTTCGTCGGGTTGAATCGTTTTGACGTACGAGCCATAGTCGAGCGTCTGCGCCACGATCTCGCGTTCCGTCTTGTCGCGCTTGAGCTCCAGCACGATCAACTTGCCCTCGGTGTCGATGCACAAGAGGTCGATCAGTTTGCCCCACGGTGTGGGCACCTGGCGTCCGATGACCATCCAGTGCGGCGATGCGATCTTGATATCGCGGGCCAGCAACGACTCCAAACGTTCTTCAAGGTTCATCTTGGTTGGTTCAATTCGCTCCAGCCCGGCGTCAATGCGCCACATGGACAGTTCTATTGGCATGGACACATCGTATATCGCTCACGCTGGGGTCTTCCGTCCTCCGTCTCCCCCCGCTCAAATACACGCCCGCGCGGATCTGGTCCCCTCCTGCGCCCCGCCAAGGCAGGCTTCTTTGCGTGCGACGGCTTCCACGGGTCTCGCCCTCGAAACGCCTCCGTCACCCATGGCTACAGCCTTTCACCCGATTGGGGCGAATCTCGCCGCACAAGCGGAGATTCACGCCGCCACCGTCGCGCTGCAAATCTCGCTCCACGGCCCCACCGCGCCGCGCGGGCCGATCCAGCGCAGCATGTACACCGCCGTCTTGCCGCCGTCGGCGAACGGGAATGTTGCCTCGGCCGTGCCATTGGTGGCGAGAGTGAGGTACGACAGCGCGCGCGGGTCGGTGGGCGGCGGCGTGCCGGGCGCGACCAGTTTCAGATAGACCTCGGCCCCCAGCGTGTTCTTGGGGCGGGCTCGCCGGGTCGGCGTGGCCTCATCGGTGAAGCGGATGGTGTGCCGCAGCCGCAGCCCGGTATCAACCCGCACCAGTGGGCGCGAGGCGGGCGCGGGCGAGGTGCCGCCGGTGGGCTGCCGCACCGTGATGCCGATCGAGGCGCGGTCGGCATCGGTGGTGGCGGGATAGGTCTGGATGAAGTTGGCGATTGGGCGCACCTGCTGTTCGAGCTGACGCCGGGCCGCATCCTTGCTCTGCCGCGCCCCTTCGGCGGCGTTCTGGGCCTTGACGTGCGCGGGGAAGAGCGCGTTCCACGCATCGAGAGCTTTTTGGAGCTTGAGCAGATCGCTCGGATCAAGCCCCTGAACGCTCCACCACTTCTCGACCGCCTCGTAATAGTGGTCGGCGAAGGCGGCGAACTCAGCATCGGGGCGCGGGATATAGGTTGTGGGCATCGGTGGAATCCAAATGGTCCTGCGGACGATGTTGTCAGGCACACGCACATTGGCCAAAGAGCCTCATGCGATCCGCACGGCTCCGGCGCGCTGCGCCGCACGCGAACACCGCGGCTGCGCTCATGCACCATCGGCTCGCGCTGGAGCGCACTTGAACGATCCTTGAGGACCGGTACGAGATACTTCAGGAGCCGCGGTTCGGACTGCCGTGCGGAAGGACCGTGCTTGAGGACCATTGGCCTGTCATCAAGCACGCGTGGCCCGCGCTCAAGGATCATTCACACGCGCGCCCGCGCCGCGCCCGTCCGCCGCGGCGGGCGGCACGGTCGCGCGGCCGGCGTGCAAAGCGTGAAGGGAAGAGGCTGAGCCATGAACCACGCCCGCCAATACCCGGCCACCGCCGCGCCCCGCCCGACCGGCTTCCTCCTCCGCCCCGGCGGGGCGCAGGGCTGTCGCCACGGGTGGAGCGATGCGCAGCATCGCGCAACCCGTGAAGAGCGGTCGTGTGTCCTCACCCGCCCCGGCGGGGCGGAGGTCCTCACCGGCATCGGTGAACTTCTCGCCGAGCTACTCAGATGCCCCGAGCAAATAGCCCGTGCTCAGGCCGTGATTCCGAAACCAGTCCTTGACCGCGCTCTTGTTGCCCGAGATGGCGTTGTCGATTTCATCGTCGGGAGCGGCCCAGAACTTCCACGCGAACAACCTCGCAACCACCACTTTCACCCTTTCCAGTTGGGCCTTGGTCAAATACCGGTACAGCGGGCGCTCCTTGTCGTCAGCATCGTGCAGATCAAGCTTGGCGGCCACCGCATCGGCCAAGAGTTCGCTCCATGCCATCATGGACTTGGAACTAAACATCCGCCTCAGTTTCCGTTGTTCAGTGTCCGCCGCTGGCGCGGCTGCGTTCCAGTGATGCAGGCCCAAGTCGTGCAGCATATTCAGCAAGGCAACCACATTGTCCATTTCCGTGGACCGCTTGTACGCCTCCGTCAACATGTTGTCCTCGACGGGTTCGCGATACATGAAGTTGGAGAAGATGGACTTGCTGAGCATGTCGATGCTCAAGGGCTTTTCGTTGGTGCTCTTGTTGGTGGCCGATACGTACTTGCTCGTCTTGTTTTCCGCGTGCTCGATGACCGAGTTGTAGAGGTACGAACGGAACTGCGCCGTGCGGTCGGCTTTCTTCGACATGCCCGGATCACGCTTGGACAGCCACTTGAGAAATCCAGCCTCGCTCTTGACATCTTCGCTCTCGTCCTTCTTGTACTCCTCAAAGTCCGCGCCGAAGAGCGAGCCGAGTTTCATCACCATGATCGAGGAGTAGAAGCGGGTCTGCGCGAACTTGTCGTGCGCGGAGATGTTGGTCTGGTTCAGCAATCGAAGGTCGCAGGTCATGTAGACCTTGACCTCAAACTCGCGGCGGCCCGCCCACAACAGCCCGGCGATTTTGTGCTGGCCGTCAAAGAGTTTGAGTCTGTTCCCGACCACGCGACCGATCGACGGCTGGAGAACCGGGTGCCGCTGGAAGTGCCGGTACAGCTCAAACACCTTCTCGGGAATGAGATAGCGGGGCTGAAGGCCGATCCCCTGATCAGATTCGTCATCGCTCTCGATCAGGTCCACCGGCACCTTGGCGTAAAAGTACTTCCAGCCGGTCGCGGGGCAGGTGTACAACTGGTGCTTGGTGTTGCCCACCGCACTGCGTACCTCGATCACGCCGTCGTCGCCGACCGTCTCGATGACCTGTCCGAACGCTTTGATCGCGCCGCCATCCTTCAAGAACTTGAGCAGATGACCCAAGGTCAGGCGGTCGCCGCTCTTGAAGAACTCGTCCAGCCGCCGCTTGACGCGGTAGTCCTCCAGACTCAGCGTGCCCTTGGCTTGGTTGGTCTCCCTCGCCATCGGGGCGATGTTGTTGAGGTCCGTCTCTCCGCCTTCGGCATAGGCGCGGATATGGTCGAACTGCACGTCATCATCTTCCGGGATTGGAAGCCCGGTGGCAAAGTCCCGACGCCCGTGCATGTTCAGAATTTGGGCTTTTTCGTCGTCATTCAACTGGCGGCGCAACGTGATACTCATGGGCATGGGCTCCTCTTTAGTAGAATACATGGTAGCGGCGTTGATGACAATTCCCTGCTCCGCCCCGCCGGGGCGAGCTGGACCGATGAAACACCTTTCCACGGGTTGCGCCCGCGCAGCGCGAGCTTTACCCGTGGCTACAGCCCATCGCCCCGTTTGGGCGAAGACGGTGCGGTTGCCGCACCACCCGTGGTCCGGAAGGGCAGCCCGCGGCGCAGCCGAGGCCGAAGACACACCGACGCCCGTTTTGCCCGCGTTCATATCCCCGCTGGTTCTCGCCTTCCGCACTTCTTCGTGACACTTCACCCCGCCCTCACTCGCCGCGGCGGTCGCCTCGCCATGATTGATTAGGCCCCTCATGCTCAAGCACCTGATCTCCTTCTCGCTCAAACACTCCACGCTGGTGCTGCTCATCGCCGCTGCGCTGGTGGTCTACACCATCGCGCGGCTGCCCAAGATGCCGGTGGATGTCTTCCCCGAACTCAACGCGCCCACCGTGGTCATCCTCACCGAGGCGGGCGGCCTCGCGGCCGATGAGGTCGAGCAGTACGTCACGTTCCCGCTGGAATCGTCGGTGAACGGCCTGCCGGGCGTGCGTCGCGTGCGCTCCGCTTCGGCGATCTCGCTCTCGCTCATCTGGGTCGAGTTCGACTGGGGGACCGACATCTACCGGGCGCGGCAACTGGTGGGCGAGCGGATGACGGGGGTAAAGGGTTCGCTGCCGCCCGGTGTGGACCCGGTGATGACGCCGATCTCCAGCATCACCGGTGAGATCATGCTGCTGGCGGTCTCCTCCCCCGACAAGACGGTGAACGACCTGGACCTGCGGGCTTACGCTGAGTTCGACCTGCGCAACAAGCTGCTGGCCATCCCCGGCGTGTCGCAGGTCTCGGCCATCGGCGGCGAGCTGCCCGAGTACCAGATCAACGTCAAGCAGGACCGCTTGGCGCTCTACGGCCTGACGATCCAGGACGTGGTCGAAGCGGGCCGCAAGGCCCACAGCACGGCGAGCGCGGGATACCTCTCGGACGTGGACCGCAGCGAGCTGCCGATGCGCCAGGCAGCGCGGGTGACGAGCGTGCGCGACATCGCCGCGACCAAGGTCATCATGAAGGACGGCCTGCCCATCACCATCGGCGA
>ENA-ORBV01015357-ORBV01015357.1-microbial-mat-metagenome-genome-assembly--contig:-NODE-15357-length-11278-cov-7.027230_pt1 | contig 11278 bp, 6 predicted proteins | sample MGYA00237777_ERZ505514 | MGnify/ENA primary metagenome ERZ505514 (study PRJEB26160, sample SAMN06269048) | microbial mat metagenome | isolation source: Oligotrophic lake microbial mat | place...
AAGAGACAGCGATAATAGTGTATATGGTTTATTTGAATTCATTTCGAGGATTGAGTGTGCGTACTTTAGTTTCAATGCTGATGTCATGTACAGAAAAATAAGTACTAAATTTTTAGTACTGGTTCCTACGCTAGCCCACGTACATTGAATATTTCTACGACAAGTGCTAGCACTGTAGTGACAGCAAGTTGCGGATTTACCCTAATTAAACAAACAACAGTTAAAGCCGTTCAATTAATTATATCTTATTTAGACCATTTTATACCTTATTTAGACCTATTAGGTGGGTCCTAAGACCCTACTTAAGGTCCTGCTTATGGTCCAAAGGTCTCAAGACCCATGTTCAAATGATCTAGACAATGACACGGTTTTGACTTAGACTTTGTGGACCCTTTAGACCCTTTCATCCCTATTTAGACCTGGGTCTTAAGACCTAATGGGTCTAATTAAATTTTTATTTAGACCTTTAGACCTTTAGACCTTTGGATCTTAACGGCTATTTACTTGCCAAAATGTGGGTCTAAAAGGGGTCTAAATCCGCAACTTGCAGTTATCAAAAACCAACTGCTAGCTAGCACACTTAATTTTTTGTCACACAAAAATTGCACACAATGTTATTACCACATCACCGAGCTACTAGAACACTGATAATTTATCTTATATCTTGAAGACTACACAAAACACTTTTCCGTGTGATAAAAAGAACGTTTGTGACAAAGGCACGATTTGATCCGTTATTCAGCTCAAGAATCGGAGCCGTGTCCCAAGTGCTAGACCCGGAACTAACATACATCCCAAGGAACAAGATACAAGATCGAATCCGGAATGCAAGAAGGGAACAAAGAGTTGAGTTTCCACAATGTGTTCTATCACAATGTTGTACATTCCTACGGACTTGTGGTAACAAAGAGCATCTGACAATGACGAAACATGCACACCGTGCGGTCAATCTTGCTATTGAAATGTAAATCTTGTTGGAGATAATCGACGGAGATGGAGCTGTTTCCATTGCACTGCAATGCTCATGAGTTTCAAATTTGTGTAAATTGCATATGCTTGTTGGTGAAACATCAGGGTAGGAAACTTTGTTTTAAAGCACATCTTTGTCGTTTGTCGTCCCTTGTTTGTGGTCAATTTGACGGTGAAGACTTATCGTTTATCATTTGAAGTTTTTATGTTGATAGCAGCTTCAGTTTGATTATCACATCTTTGCAGACAGACATTAGTTGTAGTTATCCCTCTTCCTAGTGACTCAGTCACATGTAGCAAACATGGAAACCTAGTCCTCCCAAAACAATTGACATTTGACACATGCTCATGTTTGTGCATCCTGTTCTTGTCAGAAATGCTGCACACAGTGATCATGGCTATCAAGACTTGATCAAACATCATCTTGAACATTGATGAATGCAATTTTTAATGAACTTGTGTTATTGTTCTCTTTTGTTTTCAAAATGTATGCACCATCATTGTTTTTAGATGCCAATGATGCGCACCACCGACATGACAAAATTGTCATCTATCAATCAGAACAAATTGGCAAAATCTTTGAACATGCTACAATCATTAGTTAGCTTTACCAAATTTCAACTTGTTTGCCATTGCACAAGTGTCTTAACATGCTAGTCAGTTGCTCATTAGATTGATCCCTGTGCAGCTCACTCGCAATCCAGTTCATCCTCTTCTATGAATGACATCAGAGAGGCAATCCCAAACATTTTGACGCATCTGCAGGGACCGTCTGCTAAGACCACAAGACTAAGTTCTTGTTGTTGCCACATCAAAGCTGCTACATGGCTATGAAGCTACCAGAAGCTTTGATCCAGGAAGCAGCAGAAATGAAAAAGTGTTGTTGGGGATGATTCAACACATAAACTTAAATTTCCTTTCTGGGCTTGTGCAGCGATGGTGACACTGTCTAAGGTGCCTTCAGGAGCTGATTGATTAAACCCACTAGCACGTTGAACTAGCATCAAGATGCACACATAAAACAATCAATTCAAAATGATGGAAAACATCTCAGATGAAAGCGCACCACATGAGACTGCTGCACAAAGTCATTGATTGTCAGCACCATCAGTCATAATTTTGATTCAGTTTCAATCTCATCGAATGTCAATGTGCAGTGATCCCACTGTGCCATTGTGCTGGTGTTTCAATGGATGCGAAAATGTTGGGTTCAACAACATGGTGACTACCACAACCAGGAGCTTTGGGAGTTGGGCTGTCCCAAGTTGCTGACTGGGTGGGAGGGATGCCTCCCTGGAACAGCAAGAAAGTCTGTTGCATTGTTAGCTGTTCTGACTGTTGATTTCAGTCCCGTCGGGGCTTGTTGATTGGAAATCGAACCCGGTCCTGGCAGTACTGTGCCACAAGTAGTACTTATGGTACTCATCCTAGTACAATCTTGTACTAGTACTCTGTTGAGACCCGTTTCTACGCCAGGACTCAGCGACTTATGGGCGACACAGGCAAGATTGGGTTCATTCTTGACTGAATAACGAGAATTTATGGGGAGTTGTAAATCTATTGGCCGCGGCTTCACAATTTCATCAAACAAGCAACAAATGAGGCGACGTTGGGTGTTTTCGGTCATGCCGGCTTCACTCAACAAAATTAGTCTTTGAACCAGTAAACCCATCATCGCATCCGTCGCCCAATAGACTTTCGTCGCACTTGGATAATACCAGTTAGCGGCCTACGACCAAAGAACTATTGGAAAGACCAAAAACTTAACCTAAAACTCGGTGCGGCTTCGACTCCGACGAGTGCTTGGCATGATCGCTTCAATTCTACCCCATTGCCGTAGCTATAGATAGCAATCCCTGTCCGTGCAGATCGACAATCTTTTGATTTTTCAGAAAGCAAATTTCTTCATAAAACAAAAAGATCCACATTATTAACTCTAAAGCAAACAAACAAAAGATGCAGACGTTTACCATTGCTCCCGGTTGTCTTCAGTTGTGCATCGCAGGGCCAGATATTCGGCAGCACCATGCCAACAACCGGTTGATTTCAGGCTGTATTGAAACACTCGGTAAAGTGGAACCAACGTATCTTCTTACTTCTCAAGATGGCGGTCTTGTCAAGCTTGACCGAGGTGAACAAAACGCTGCCAAGGAGGGCCCGCTGAACGACAGCCTAAAGAAGTTCAGCAGCGGCGGTCTTCGGAAGAAGTCCACCAAGAGGGGACTTCGGAAAAGATTGACCAGCCTGGCAAAAACGAGATCTGGCTGCAAAATTGAAATCAATTTGGAGGAAGAGAGGTTGCCGGAAGAGACCGAAACCACCGAAGAAGAGAGCTCAGAACATTCTGACCGTATTACAACCAGCGAGCGATCTTCTCGTTCCAATGACACCCAAGACGATGATTCTGCTGGAGAAAAAAAACATTCAGCAGATCTTGAAGTTAGGCGACCTTCACGTTCCAAAAGTATTCAATTCGGTGTAGCTGGTGTCAAGAGCGCAGCAAACCAGGACAGTAGACATAAGGCTTCTTGCTTAATCCAGGCATTCTTCAGAGGCTTCGTGAGTCGCATGGCAACTAAGGAAAAGTTGCTACTAAAGAAGCTGCAAGCCATTGAAAAAATGAAAAAAGACGATATGACGCGCATCGAAACAAAGAAACAAACAGGAATGGACGTTTTTCGCGCCGTCATCGAAGGGAAAGCTCGCCGCCGGGCACGGAGCTGGTACAGGAAAAGTGATGCCATCACCACCGTGATGACAGAAGTACAATCGTCTAGGGAAATCAATAATAAGCTCAAGATGGAGCTGGTAGAGTTGAAAAAAGAAAACAATGCACTAGTGCTATTGAACACGATGATTTCCATGTCAGCGGCAAATGAGGAACGAAGACTCAACTCTCTCGAGAGATGTGGCCTCCAGCTGCATGACGTAGCCAGAAATTACAAAGAGGTTCTGTCGAAGGGTGAGGAAATGCTTCGAGATCTTGATGATGAATTTAAAGGATTGAATGATGATGACACTAGCGATACCTCCTCGCATCGATTGAGCGAAATCAAAAAGATGATTGAACTTGCTGAGGAGGAAGATGAACAATTAATCCAGCTACAGTAGAGTCGCCGTAAATACTAGAGTCGCCCTACACATTGTGTACGAAAAGCTGAACTGATCATTATCTATCGATCCTTATGTATCGCACGGGGGAAGTGGCCTTCCCGTTCGCGAATCTCAAGGAGGTAATTCTACTCTAATGATGCAGCCGAACAGCCACGAAGTGGTTTGTTTTCTGGCGCCACCTTTGATTGCATCTGCGACAGCCTTGACAGACACCTGCTTCTTTTGTTCTGGGTCACGGTCACTACTGATGACCAGAAGATGGGATAAATCTAGCCCGTCCAAAGTCTTCTTGTTTAGTGCAGGAGTCCAAATAGCACCGATTTGTTCCACGATAAGTTTCAGCTCCTTCTCTGCAACGTTTTGTACGAAGAGAAAAAATATTAATAATTGCATGGCACCAAAGCATTGGTTGATCCAATACCATTAGACACGAATCGTCACAACTCAACACGCTTTATCGAACCAGATCCAATCAAAATGAATGGATTCGACATGGCCTATCGCTATCCACATGATACAATGTTGTTCACGTACCTGGAGGCGCTTTGTGGCCAGCAACTCCCCTACAGACGTGAATATACCAGCCTTGGAACAATTTCTTTTCGTTTTTGCGCAGCTGTGCAGCTCGCTCAAGAGAGGCTTGCAATGAAAAATCGTACTTTCGTTCTGCGATAGTATCATTTACGAGCAAGAAGTTCTCGACGGGAAGGGCCTTCTTCGCCTTTAATGATTGCAACAACCAATCCAGACTGACGATATTGTATGTACAGCAAATGCCGACCTAAGCAATAATCAGACATGAGGGTGAGGCAGACGAGGCCCAAAAGGAAATTTCACCCTATTAATTGAATAGCAAATACATGTTCACCTACCATGAGCTTCGGTGTGCGTCGCATAGAGACACCTTTCTCGCCTGCGATAATGTGAGTAGCATGCGGGGAATCCTTGATGTCGTCTAGAACCTCCCAACCAAGTCGTTTGGCGGACTAAAAAAGCAGAAGAATGCCTGAGTTTAAAACATCCAGGTGGCAAAACCATGTCTTCACGTCAACAAAACTTTCACTTACGCTCAACTCCTGCTTTGATAGGGGGCGCACACCTGTAGTCATGATTCGCACAGCACTATCCGTCTCTTCGATGCCCTCTTCCTCCGGTTTGGATTTCCGTGGTGTTCTAGTTGCTCGAGCACTAACTCGCGTTCGTTTGCCAGCATCATCGGTCCCTTCGGTGTCGCTGGCTTTGATTTCCTCGGCTTCAGCTTTCCGTGGAGTTCTAGTTGCCCGGGCACTTACTCGTGTTCGCTTGCCTTCCGTCACTACGGGAGTGCTGCTTACTGGCTTTCGCTTGCGAGTGGTACTTCTGGAAGGTGTTGCTTCAACATTCTCAGTAGGTGAATTTGACTCGGTCTTGGCGGAAACTTTCCCTCTTTTTGGGCGAGTTTTCTTATCATCTTTGTCGAAAGTTTCTTCGGAATCCTTGGCGGTTGAATTCCCGGCGCCTGCATTATCTACAGCAGTCTCTTCCTCGGCTGGAGGAGTTTCGTCGGCACCCTCGGCTTGGCCTTCGTCGCCATCCTTGCCGGGAGACGGAACTGCGCTCGCATCGGGAGGCTTGGAAGTTCCTTGGTCGACTTCCGCTGGTTCCCCACCGCCATCAACGGGCGGTGTCCCCTGCGGAGCCTTTGGAGATAGTTCTCCGCGTTTTCTCCTCTTTTGTCGGCCAACAGCGGCAGGATCCGAACTTTCACTTCCCGTAGGACTAGACCGAGAATTTGACATTGGCACAATTTTATCAAACTCTGCTTCTTCTCCTTCGTCTACTTCAATTGACCGCTTCGTCTTGACCCTCGAGACTCTGGACTTTTTGGCTTTTGATTTCGGCAGTGCTAGTTTCTCTTCGTCCTCCTTAATCTTGTCCAAAATACCTTTGTCATCCACTGCTGTGGCAGACTTGTTTTCGCTACTGGTTTTCTTGTCCTCCTTTCCTTCTTCTTCGGCCGATTCGGATATGTTTCGTTTCGCCCTAGTTTGCCGAGACCTGGGAGCTGTGGTCTTCTGCCCATCAACGCCATCTTTGGAATCGGAATCGTTTCCGGCGATTGGCTGACTTTGGCCCTTGGAGGTGTCGTCAACTTTGTCACTTTTTCCCTTGTCGGTTGATTTCTTTTCGTCTTTTGTTTCCTCCTCTTTGGTGGATGCATCAGGTTTTTGAGCGTCGTCCTTTTCTTTTATGATGATCAGGCCTATCTTTTGGGGATCACCAGAAGCACTTCGGCGTCGAGAACCATACGTCTGGTATTCACGAGCTGGTGAAGTGATATCCGTATCTGCGGTTAAGAACGGACCATCCTCAGCTCCACCGACGGACACTGACACGGGAACGTCCGCTTCCTCCTGACTTCCTTGTCGCGTACTTCGACTGCCACGCATAGTACGCCGTGGAGGACTTTCACCTGGTTCCGTAATGTCCTCGTCGTCATCATCCTCAAGACGGAACACGGGCGTTGCTCCCTCCAGCCCATTCTTGACGCTTGCTGGTAGGCGGTCCTCCAGTGACTCATTTTCGTCCTTCTTGCCCTTTCCTTTCTTGGCGGCCTTCCTTTTGGGAGTCTCTTTCTTGACATTCTTTTTCGGAGGTTCCTTCTTGCTACTCTGACTCTGCTTGGCGCCGCTTTCGACATTGGTATCATCGGCTTCTGCCGCTGCTGCAAGATCCTGTGTTGCATCGTCTCCATCGTTCACTGTCGTATCATCGTCGGTGTCGCCGTCGTTTTGCTGGCTATCTTTGGTGCTGTTCTTATTTGGGTTCTTCTGAACTACTTGTGCAGTTTTGTCGGAATCGAGTTTCTTGTCGTTTCCTTTGTCCGTTGTTTCCTTCTTGTCACTGCGTGCAAGTTGTTTTGCCTGTTCGTCCTCCTCCGTCTCTGTTGCTTGACTGTCAATGGCAGCTGCTGACGGCGCCAAGACTGCCTTGTCATCATCCTTCGTCTCCTTGGCACTTTCCTTTTCCGGTTCACCTTGTGCCGACCCAATAGTGGTGGCATCATCGTCGTCGTCGTCCTCATTGTTGACCTCGCCCTTTTCTGTGCTATCTTTGGAGGGGTCGCCACCTTTGGAAGCAGTCTCCTTCCCGTCGCCCTTTGCACCATCAAGCTTGTGTTCGCTGTCGTCGTTGTCATTGTCAGCTGTCTTGTCCGCGTCTTGCATCACGGCAACTTCCGGAGGCGGTTTGCCGTCATTCTCGTCGTTTTCCTCTCCAATAGTTGCGTCGGAATCGTCGGAATCATTCCCATTGTCATTGTTATTACTCTTTGTCTGTTTGCCCTTGTCATCATGATTTTCGCTTTCCTCGGGCTGCGTGATGAGCAAGTTGTCCACGACAACAGCTTCGTCCTTTTTGTCCGTATCATCATTGTCGTCGCCGTCCTGAAGGACGATATCGTCGTCCTTGTCATCATTGTTGCTATCATCGTCATTGTCCTTCTCGTTGTTGTTTCCGGCGACAGGTGATTCATCCGAAGGCTGTCCCAGTGGAGGGCCATCGTCCGTTTGCATTTGTGTCATGATTCCCTCATTGTCCTCGCCGACAGTCGTGGCACTATCGTCATCATTGTCGTCATTGTCTAAATGGTTGTCGTCGTCATCCTTGGTCGTTGAGAATTGTGTTTGTAGCTGTTCCTCTTGACTCATCAAAGGAGAAGATGTTGGCTGAGACGGGTGACATTTGCCGCCATCCTCTTCTTCCTCCTCCTGCTCTTCCTCGTCGTCTTCTTCTTTGCAAGACAAGAGTTGATCTTCCCAACGATATTCCAACACGAGTCCCACACCTGAAAAATCTCCTTCTTCCTCCTGGTCGTCGTTCCGTTCACCCCCAAAGTCATGATAGCCTTCTCCTTCTGTTGGCGACGAGGACCTGGAGGACGACGTTACAATGCGTGTACACAAGCGATCACCTACTTGCAAAATGCGCAATTGACGGCGTGGCAATCGCTCCAAGGCCGTATAGCCAGCCCAAAAATGATCTTCCTCTTGTTCGTTTTCCTTGCTCCCTTCTTTGTGTTTGTTGAAATCTACTTGCTGTTGTGGATGCTGTGCGTCTTCGTCTAGAGGACTGGTACGGCGAGCCAAACACAGTTCAAATGGCGTTGTGTCCTGTTGTGGCATCATCGAGGCATTCTGTTCCGTCTTGCTTTTATTATCATTTTGTGGATGATTGACTGGAAATCGCATATCCTTAATGGCCAATTGAAACTTGGGGAGTGAACTGTCGTTGTCATTGTCACCACTACTACCAGTACTACTCGTGCGGACGTGAGGCTCATCCACATCCACGACCAAAAAGACACACTCGTTGTTGTTGCTGTCGTTTCCCTCTGCCTTGACAGAGGATTGTACTAACAATTGAGACATGTCGTATCCATAATCTCGTGCCGACAAAATTTGGGGTATCGGCATGTACCGAGCTGCGGCCATGCTAAAGGTATCTTGCGTGTCATCCAAGATGGATTTTTCCCCCGAGGCGCGCGGGAGCAAGCGCAACCAATTTTCGCCAGGTTTCAACCACATAATGTTCGTGTCATTGTTGTTGTTGTTGTTCGTATTCGTCAGAGTGGCCTGCGTGTGGTCGGCGGCCATCATCATGGAAGTAGGAGACGAGGACGACGTCGTGTCAAAGGATCCCGTCCGCTTGCTTTGATGGCCATGGAGCTGAAACAAGACTGGCACTTTGATTGTGCCTTGGCCAGTGCTTGTCGTGGGAGAATTGGCTTCTGGCTTGTCACTCGTGTTCTTGTTGTTGTGGGTTTCACTCTCATCCACCTCCATGCTGTCAGTTTTAGTTTTCCTCTTGGCGGCCTTCTTCATTGTCTTGCTGTTTTATTTATTTTTTCAAGCAAAGCTAATAGCAAAAGTATGGTGGTGTAGAGATGCTATCGTGGTTTTGGCTTGTGTCTTTGTTAATTATGATGGATGGGTGCATTGGTTTTTGTGTTTCGGCCAACAAACACAGCGAGCGCTATCAGCTGATACCAGGAGGTCGTACGTGAGCCCAGATTTGGACGCACTTGGGCTCACTGTTTGAGCGACATGGAGTGGGCAGGCCATGTAGGCAGGCGCGGTGGTTCGTTTACGCGCACGGCGACCTCAGAAAATGAATACTTACGCTTGGCTCATTTTTCGGCTCACTTCTGGGCTCACTTCTGGGCTCACTTTTGGGCTCACACTTGGCTCACTCTCGGCTCACTCTTGGCTCACTCTTGACTCAACCAAAAGTGAGCCCAGAAGTGAGCCCAGAAGTGAGCCAGTCTGGACCCACACTCGTCCACGCTAAAACAAATGAAACAATCGAATGCACTCATGTCACTGTGTCACTATTAGTACTGCACAGTACTGTACGTACAAGCATTGCACTCGTCTCACATTTTCCAAAGATAACGTAACAACAAATAACAAACAACAATTATTATTACAGACAAAGCAATAGACGATGGCCGCAAACTTACTGGCTATTACACCAGACCAGATGCTATTTAGAGGTTTGAAGGCTGTGGGTGTGACCAGCGAAGAACAACTACGAAGATTCAGGACATCAAATTGCACTAATTTCAAGAGCCATTACGGCATCCATCCCAACCACGCGTCCACGCTGTGGAATGACCTGCTGACAACCACTATGCCTTCTGCCCGAGTCCATGAAGACGATGCCAATTTGCTAGGATTCTTATGGGCGTTAAACTTTCTGCGCATTAACATGAGTCTAAGGGTCCGTCGCTCTTTGTTTAGGTGGAAAGGCGACATCAATCTCATGGGAACCACAATCTGGTTTTGGGTCGACAAAATCGCCGCATTAGTTTCCTACAAAATCAAGTGGCCAACTGAGTTTGACACTACTTTCGTCTACAGTGTTGATGGAACAATGTTTTGGATGAACAAGCCAAGAGATCCAAACTTTCAGAAGAATCCAGAATGGTTCAATCACAAACACCGTTGCGCTGGCTGGAACGTCCAAGTGGCACTCCACATCCATGGACAACAATGTTGCCACATTCAAATCTCAAAAGGAAAATGGAATGACATGGCTAATTTGAATTTGAGCGGCATGTTTGACCACTTGCCAGATGGTTGCAAAGCTGTTGTTGATGGCGGCTGTGCCGAGTCGCACAGGAAACTCAGTGGGCACAATCAATTCGATGCCGACTCAGTCAAGCATTGCAAAGCCCGAGTCAAGAGCCGACAAGAGACCTTCAATGCAGGACTGAAGACATTCCAGATCTTGAAACACAAGTTTGAGCATGGAAAAGAGAAGTTTCCAGTTTGCTTTGCGGCCGTCGCTGTCTCAGTGCAACACATGATTGAGGGCACCCCTTGGTCTAGCTAACCAAGCACGGTGGACAACAAACTGCAGCTGCCACTCTTGTCGATAGGTGTTGCGGATTGACAATGATCTGCGGATGTTGGTGTTAACAAAGCTGTTAGCTACGGCGAGCTATTAGCTTTGCGGAGGACTGAGGATCGAAGATGGTGTTGCTGCTGTTGTGCTGTGGTTGTTGCTGGGGTTCGCGTTTTGGCTTCTCCGCAGGATGCCTAGGGGGACGGTCTGTCTTCCATCCGTCGTTTGGGCAAAACCCATTGAACTCAAGCCTTTCCTCGGACGATTGTGGCGCTGTGGGAGGACCATGGTATCCATGACGTCTGCCTCTTGTGTTGGGCAAGGGCCCTTGCTCAGCATGAGAGGGTTCACTCGCGGCCGGTGCATGTGGGTGCTGTCGTGAAGGATTGGTGGCTTGGTTGACATGGGGGACCCCATCCGGATGTTCAACTCCCTTGAGTTGATTAGCACCACGGTGCTGTTGACAACCTACTCCGGGGCCTGTGGCGGGCTGTTCGTGTCTCTTGGTGACGAGATGGAGCTTGGGATGGTTGGCAGTTACGGCGCTTCGATTGAAGGGTTGGGCTTGGAAGGGATGATGGTGGCGATGCGAGGCTGACGGAAGGATGGATGGATGGATGTCACGGTGGAGCTTCGGCGTCGATGTTTGGTGTTTGGTGTGTTGGTGGTCTGTTGACATTTACATCAGGGACCATGGGCATGCCCATGGCTCCCGTCGTAGTGATTTTAACAATTATTTAGGAGAAAACCCTGGTGGGAACCTTGGAACAGCACAGGCAAACCCTTGCTGTTGGTTGACCCCAATTGG
>ENA-ORBV01015358-ORBV01015358.1-microbial-mat-metagenome-genome-assembly--contig:-NODE-15358-length-11278-cov-3.853674_pt1 | contig 11278 bp, 16 predicted proteins | sample MGYA00237777_ERZ505514 | MGnify/ENA primary metagenome ERZ505514 (study PRJEB26160, sample SAMN06269048) | microbial mat metagenome | isolation source: Oligotrophic lake microbial mat | place...
ATCTACACCTCTCTATTCGTCGGCAGCGTCAGATGTGTATAAGAGACAGGCATGAATCACGGCTTGGAGCGCCCGCTGATAGGCCTTCTGGCTGCGCATACGGGCAATCTGCACCGGCGAGCAGGTACAGGATCGAATGGCATCACCGAAGTTTCCACACAGGCATGGCAGCAGACAATAGGCGACCAACCCATGTTGGCGGGCAACTTGGGTCAGCGCCAAGGCCTCGGGGTAGCTGGCACCAACACCGATAATCGCGATGCTCAAGCTACCGGTGATCGCCACTTCCAATGCCCGCTTGACGTGTTCATTCTTGAGCACCTGATCAAAACGGGTTGCGGCTGGCGGCGCACTTGGCAGCATCGCCCCACAACAGCGGCAGGTAGCGGCGGCGTGTGTTTCCATGCGTTGATTCGTTGCGCGTGACATCACAAATTCCTTTCTAACGAATACGAATAATCCGGGAGAGCTTTTCAAACAGCGATAGCCCTGTGGCGATGATCTCGTCTTCGGTGATGCGGGCAGCCCAACTGCGTGGGCGGTCGAGGACGAAGGCCCGAATCTCACCGCCATCACGCAGGAGACGGAGCAAGCGATGGGTGCCATCAATCAGCGCATGACTGCGGAACTGTGCATTGGGCAGTGCTTCTGCAAGGATGATTGGCGCAGTCAGCGCCGTCGCTGGCACATGATCAACGTGAGCCAGTGTTGCGTCGTGGCCAATCAGCAGCTGCCAGCCAAGATCGGAGTCGAAGGTGATGGGTGCAAGCTGATCACGGGCAATGATGGCCTTTGCCTTCGCAATATCCCAGTGATAGGTGATGCCAGCCGTTGCGCCGTAACTATAGACGTCGCTATCATCCAGTAACAGATTGAGTTGGTGCCGAAAACAGTTCGGACATGTCGTGGCCAAGCCAAGTTGCTGGCCAACCATGTGCAGCAACGCAGCCTCGGCAGGATCGCTGATCACCTCCCCGCGAAGCTGCTCGGCGCGTTGCTGCCACGCCTGAAGTGCACGCGTATCTAGCATGGCTGCACCTCACACGTGTCCAGCGTGAAGCGCACCCGAATGGGCCGTTTGCGGCGACGGCCTGCTGGCAGATACGGGATAATCCGCTGCTGCTCGCCGTCAGGAAAGCGCACCAGCCGAATCTGGTGCCTGGCCCGATCCCGCCGCACCTGGCGACCGATCCGCCCAAGCTCGCGCAGATACGCGATACCGTAGCGATCGCGGGTTGCGCTCCCACCGCGACGGCCAATTGCCTGCATGTGTTCGCGCCCGTGTGCAGCGACCAATGCCCGTCCGCCTTTAACGCCCGGCAACAGGCTGAAGAGATCGGTTTGGGTTACTGGCGCTTCCTCCATCTGCCACCTCGTGCTTCTGGCGCGCCCGCTGCGCGCTGCATGGCATGGGCAACGGCACGCCCTGCAAGGCCCGCAACGCGGCTTGCCTTGGCCTTGTGGGGTGTGCGAGGGTGTTGGATGCAGCGCAGTGCGGGGCGTGGAAGTACGACATGAGCGGAGGCGAGCTCAGTAACACATGTCTCATCAAACCGAGGAAACTCTCATGAGTCAATGCCGTGTGTGGCAAGCTGACCGCGTGTCATGGGTGCTGAATCTGCTGCGACACCCATGCAATGCGGCGATGGGTTCGCCGCCATCAGCTACGCCCTGGACGGGCTCCCGGCCAGCCGCACGCCGCCAGATGCCGTTGCCCTGGAATGTTTGGCATCTGTCCGAGGGCCGCAGCGTGTGGGTCTGGCACAATATGTACGGTAGACCGCGCTCACTGCGGCCATGGAATCTGGCGGAGGCGACGTTGCCGTTTGAGCAGCCGGAGCAGGTTAGGCTGCGGAGTCTAGGGGAGCGTGTGGAACGTCTCAATCGCATATTCATCGCATACGAATAGCTATCCATGCTGTCCGCGGAATGTCTGCCGATAGCTGCGGGGACTCACGCCAACCAGCGCTTTAAATCGATCCCGAAAGGTGGTCAGCGAGCCAAACCCAACCTGGCTCGCAATCACCTCCATCGACAGGCTCGTTGTTTCCAGAAGTACTTGGGCTTGACGCAACCGTACGCGGTTCAGCCAGAGCATGGGGGTTGTGCCCGTCTCTTTGTGAAAGTGTCTCGTGAGTGTGCGGCGACCCATCTGCGCTTGGGCAGCAAGATCATCGAGTGTGAGCGGGCGATGCGTATTCGCCTCCACCCACCATAACAGCGGTTCGAGTGTCCGGCCCGCGCTGGTGGGCTGTGCATGCACGATGAACTGGGCCTGCCCGCCGTCGCGTACTAACGGCATGACCGCGAGCTTCGCTGCATGCGCTGCCACAGCAGCCCCATAGTCCTGGCGGATCATGTGTAAGCACAGGTCGATTCCCGCCGCCGCGCCGGCTGAGGTCAACATTTGGCCGTTATCCACGAACAGCACCGCGGCGTCCACCTGGATCTTTGGGTAGCGTCGCGCAAGCTCGCCCGCCGCAACCCAATGCGTCGTCGCACGGAGACCATCGAGGAGGCCAGCAGCGGCGAGTGTGAAGGCACCCACGCAGATCGACGCGATGCGCGCTCCCCGTGCGTGGGCCTGTTGGAGTGCCGCAATCACTGTGTCAGGAAGCGGTGCCAGCGGATCAGTTCGTCCTGGCACAATGATCGTATCCGCCGCCGCCAATCGCTGTAATCGCTCCGGGATGTGCAGTGTCAGCGAGCCAGCGTCTATCTCCGGTGTTGGCGCACACAGTGCCACATCATACGCCTGCTGCGCACCCGAGAGCAGTGCACGCCCAAAGATCTCTACCGGAGTGAACATGTCAAATGCCACTACTCCATCGCATGCAAGGACGGCGATTCGATGCACCATGCCGGTCTCCCTCAACGGTAATCGTGTGCGGCCGCGCCGACCGAGTACCATACCCATCACTGTGCCTGCGCTCAGTATACGCGATCTGCTTGACCAGCACGGCTGGCACAAATCCGTTGATGAGTGGCGCTCGCGCCACTATTGATCCGTGGAACAGTACACTATACTTCCCCCAGATAACGTGCTGCTCGCTGATGACGCTCAAGAAAGGTACCGCACCATGCGTGTACAGATTGTGCTCTTTGATGGGTTCGACCCGCTCGATGTGATCGCTCCCTACGAAGTTCTCGTGGCGGGTGGCATGGCCGCCGGCGGGGCCGTGTCGGTCGAACTCGTTTCGGCTGAAGGGCCACGTGCGGTCGTGAGCGGCTCTGGCGATCTGGTGCTCCGTGCAACAGCCACCCTTGACCCGACATGCTCCGGTCTGATTATTGTTCCGGGGGCGGCGGGGCCGATCAACCAACCCAATGACGGGCCGGAGATCGCAACCATCCCGGTGCTGCTCGCCCGCACCATCGAAACCGCGTTGCCAGAGCGTATCCGTCTCGCACTCCAGAACCAGCAGATGATCGTTGCAACGGTCTGTGGTGGCTCCCTGGCACTCGCGATGGCAGGGCTGCTTGAGGGACGCCATGTCGTCACGCACGCTCTTGGCATGGATGTGCTCAGCGCGACCGGGGCAATCCCGGTTCGTGCCCGCGTAGTCGATGATGGCAATCTGATCTCCGCTGGCGGAGTTACCTCTGGTCTCGACCTCGGGCTCTATCTGCTTGAGCGTGAGCTTGGCCCGCGTATCGCGCGGGCGGTCGAAGAGCTCTTTGAGTATGAACGTCGCGGCATTGTCTGGAAGGCGACTGGTCGCGAACCCGTCGCTTTCTGATCGCCCAACGTGTGCTTCTGGATGAGCCTGGCTTGATGCCGATGCACCGAGGAAGAGCTATGTCGATAACACTGGGATCTGGCAGCTTCATATCGTCACCCCAATCGGGACACAGCTGGTACTGCTCGAACTGAGCGAACAGGGCGGCGCGCTAGCCGGGGTCGCCCGAGGGACGACTGAGACCATCCCCCTGATTGATCTCAAACGTGAAGGTGATCGGCTTACATGGAAGCAATCGATTACGCGGCCGATGCGCTTGCATCTTGTCTTTGATGTGACCATCCAGGGGAGCACCATGATCGGCACATCAAAGGCGGGCATGCTGCCGACCTCCAAGGTGACCGGCTCACGCGTGACCACGGATACACCGTAACGCCGACAGTGCTCACGCGCTGCCAGGGTGGGAAACTGATAGGGACATGCGGTTCAATGTTCTACACAACGCGGGTAGGTTTGCAGAGCCATCGTCAGTCAGGACTGCACCAGGCTCCGCTGAAACCTACGGTGATGATTGACGTTCGAGCACGATACCGTCGAATAGCTGTTTGCTTGAAGTATGTGAGCCCCAACACTATCCACTAAACCCCAGCTTCCGCTCACGCATACTGACATAGCGGCCCTGCCCAATCACCAGATGATCAAGACAATCGATATCAAGCAGCTTACCAGCATCAACCGCCTGGCGAGTGACCAACACATCCTCCGGTGAAGGCGTCGGGTCGCCGCTTGGATGATTATGCACCAAAATGACTGCAGCACTATTTAATCGGATAGCTTCCTTATACAGCTCACCGATGCGTACCAGTGAACTATTCAGGCTGCCGATATACACCGTATGAATCTTTTGCACGCGGTTCTTGGTATCCAAACAAATCGTGCGCAGATGTTCCTGATCAAGCTGTGCCATCTCAACCAGCATGAGTTGCGCAGCATCGGCGGGTGAGCGAATCTGCAAGCGCTGCTCATCGCTGGTCAACAGCAACCGACGCCCAATCTCCAGTGCGGCCTTGATCTGCGCCACCTTGGCTTGGCCCATGCCGCGCTGAACGGCGAGGTCTGCAAAGTTTGCCCGCTGCAATCCGGCCCAACCGCGATGATCAACCAATAACTGTTGGGCTAACTCAATCGCATTCATGCCTTCAACCCCGCTATCGCGCAAGAGGATGGCCAACAATTCGGCATCACTCAGTGCCGCGCCACCCGCATGCTGAATGCGGCTACGTGGTCGATCCTGCTCCGGCAGTTCACGAATCGTTGGCATCAGTGCACCTCCGGCTGGGCTGCAGTGCCGGATAGATTCGTTGCTCCATGCCGTTTGGCCTTGAGCACCAGCAGCAAACGATGGATGGCATCCCAGCGCGTGATCAGTGTGTCGAGGTCGGCATCACTCAGGTGTGGCAGATCAGTGATGATCGCCTGCAGCTCGGTATACCCGATGCGTTCCTGCAGCAGCAGATCCGCGAGGCGTTTGAGCAGTGTCTGTAACATCCCTGGCTCCTTTCGCGTGTCCACGCCCAGTGGCGTGCGGAATAGGAACGGCACGGGGTGCAAGGTGCGCGTGCGCCTCGGCTTGGCCTTGTGCGCCGTGCGATGCTCGCCATGAACGTCACGATGGGCGTGGTCAATGCGGGGCATGTGCCAGGAAGCAGGAAGAGGCTACACGGATCGATTGGCTGTTATTCCTCAGCGATCTTCAGCGGTATAGGGCCGGGTGGTCAACATGGACACAGACAGCATGTGGGCATATTTGGGGAGCAATGAAAACGGAGCAGATACACCATCAGCAGCATCGCATGATGACAGTGTTGGTTCAGAGAACGATCCAGCAGGCCTTATCAGGGTTCTGGTTCAGTTCTCGGAGGTACTCCAGATCACGATGATCGCAGCGATCAGGGCGATCACTGTTATCGCCCAGGTCAGCACCGGGGTGAGGAGCGCGTTCAGGTCGGCTCATCCCGTCCGCATGGCGCGTGAGACCTCCTTTCTGAGTGATGAGTGACGAGTGATGAGTGATGAGTGGTACCGTTCGCGCGGGCCAGGCGTCTCCTTTCGACTATCGGTTATGTTCGACGGCATCACCTCCCTCAACAATGACCAGAGTGCTCAGCGGCTGCTGATGGGCTCAGTGGAGCGCGAGGGAGATGCCAGGGCATCGGTAGGCGGTGCGGAAGTGCGAAGATGTTGGTGGGCTGTCGCGTAACGCACAAAGAAAAGGCCAATATCCTTGCATAGAATACTGGCCACCAATAACAAGCTGGGATTGGTCTATCGCCGACGCCGCTGGGGTGCGAAAATCGCTGCCCGCTGCTCATCACTCAGCATCAGCCGCTCGATCTGCTCCATTCGGATGATCAGCTGTTCAACATTTGCTCGTGTGGTGAGTTGCCGGGTCCAGAACAGGCGAAGAATGGCCGGGAGGTCAACGACATCAATACTGTTGGCCTGACAATAGCGCACCGCACGCCGATCATTGCTCAGCAAGGGAACATGACGCTGCTGACAGATCGCGATTGCTTCACATTCGCCAGCGTTGAGTCTTCGCGGGAGCGTGGAGAGCAATGTACGCTCAGCATCAGTCAATGCGAGCACCGGGATGTCGCCCACAGCAATTGCGGTGATCACGATATCCAGATAGATCCGACCACGATCAACCGCAACCTGAAGTTCGTCACGAACGGCTGGTGGAATGCTCACTGTTGATCGAGTAAAAAGCCGCTGTAGCTCGCCAAAGGCGTTTGCAGCGGCGAGCGAACTGAGGATATTCGTGTCGCTCACGATCGTCACAGAATTCCCTGCTGCTCCAGACGCTCAGCCAGATCATCGATCGCATCGGCTGAGCGGGCATCACCAGGGCGCTGCATCACGCCGTGTGCCTGCAGTGCATCCAACACATCCCAGCGCGTGACGCTGGCAATCTCAGCGGCACGACCGAGGCTACAGGCATCAGCGAGATAGAGCTCGATGGCTTCATTGAGCGTGGCCTGCTCCGGGAGCGTTGCCTCCAGATACTCCTGAAGGTGCAGCGCCAGCCAACGCTGATCAGTTGGAGAAAGCCGACGAGCAAGATCAAGGACCTGCTCAGGCGTTACCGTTGTCATCACATTACCTCCTGGCGTGCGGGCACAGCGCTGTATGTGTGCATAGTGTAGCATACGCACAGGCGTTTTGTCGCCTTGCAGGCGATGGCGAACACCTCAACCACGGTGACCAACCGAACAGGGGACACCATAGCCAGGCCAGCCAATCGAGGATTGCCGGATCACCGAGCGCTCCTGGCACTTCGTTCGCACGATCATCGTTGTCAGGGCTCCAGCACGTGCTACCTGGGCGATCTGGGTTGGCAGGCTCGTTGAGGGTCGTGGCGGGGTGGCAATACGCGGCTCGCCAGATCCTCGGCTGTGTCAGTCGCTATAACCGTGATGTTGATAGTGGTAGAAATGCCGCTGTGATGAGCGCTCTTTCAAGGGCGTTGACCGTCATGACGACCTCGTCGTTCTGTCTGTTTCTCATACACGCGGGATCGCATCAGTCAGCAGCGGAGCTTCTGTCAGGACACTGCACGCATGCATTGGAGCAGGCGAGACGCCATCGCACTGCTCCAGCAGCCGACGCCGTGCATTCAGGCGTGCAACAAGCTGTTCATGGGATTCATCCGGATGACAGCACCGCAAGTCTGCAAGGGCCAGCACATTGGCCGCCGCATAGAGATCGCCCATGATTTCCATTTTGCGCCAGACCGGGAGGCTGCGCCAGAAAGCAATCAGGCGTTGCTCATCCGCATCGGTCATGTCTTGGGAAAGAATCGCCATGGTCGTCCTCCTTCTGTCGTTGATTGTAGCGGCTTGTCCGGACAACGTCAACGCGCAATCGTAGGGCCATGCCTCCACATGCGCTCCCAGAGCACACGCCACACAAAGCATCACACCGCCTACACGGTCTCCCTCCCTGCACAGACACCGTCTCTGGAGGAAGGGAGATGACGGCTGCGATCCCCTGCGCGCGTGTCAGTCCTCCTCACGCTCGTACAACTCTTCGGGAATGTCTTCGACATAGCCGGGCACCAGATTCGTCTGTTGCACGCCACCCAGGAAGATGACATTCGTGGCATGAATCTCAGTGCGGCTACGGCGTTCACCGGTCTCACGGTCGATCCAGTGGCGGGTAGTCAAGCGCCCTTCGGCATAGATCCGGGTGCCAGCCCGAATATGCTGGGTGCATACCTCGGCGAGGCGATCCCAGACGACAATATGGTGCCGATCCGTGATCTCGATGCTGGTCTCGCCAGCGCGACGCTGGTTGAAATTCGTATAGACCGTGATGTTCGTGACCATGCGCCCATCGGTCGTCTGACGCAGTGGCGGTTGATGGCCAGCGCGTCCCATAATCTCTGCTCGTGCAAGAAAGCCTTCCATGCCGTGCCTCCTGTTCATATGGTCTTTCCAGCCATTCGCCGGACACCAACACAACGGCAGCGCGGTCAAGGCCGAGAGAGCGCAGCGTGCCTTGAGGGTGCTGCGAAGATTGCTACAGGACGGCGAGAAACACAGGATGGCCAAATCTCCGCCAGTGAACAGGAATCAAGCATTTTCCCCTTGGAGAATATACAATCACGAAAGGGTTTGGCTCACTTTTCGATAGCAGGCCTTGGACGCCCAATCGCATACTATGCGCGGGAGATGCTGTGCTCGGTTCAATCCCCACCATCGAGCCCATTCCGTATGATGATCAGCGGATGGGCCTTGTGCGGCATCGTGTAATCCGCTGCGTTGCCCGTGGCATTCCTCAACCTATGGCATGTCTCCAGCAGGCTATCTATGGCGGACAGCCCGATCGAGCCACGGTGGCGAATGCATCGCCAGGGACAGTAGGAATTATTCATCATACCAGCGGCGAAATTGCGTAGCATCTCGCGCACCTCAAAATCTGGCTGGAAAGCGAATCGGCTCCCCCATAGATAGATTGATAGCCTCATCTCTAGTACAGTACGCCAACTGGCCCCGATTCTCGGCATTGAGATAGACTGGTGGGCGTGCGTACGTTCCGTGTCACTGTATGGTTCGACGGTTCCAATAGGACTGCGCCTAATATGTGCTGCATTCGGCTCGTTTGACCGCACGTTGATATCGATACACCGCGCCAAACCATGGTACTCTTTTTGTTGCTGCTATGCGATCACGATATATGCAATCGGACGATGGTCCTTATCTCACATAGCCCAACTCCTATTGCCATGCAGTACCGTATATCTATTGTTGGGCACCTTCTGTTTCTGCTATACTCCACAGTATCTTAACGAAATCTTTACCGATCCTATCTGGTGCCGTCGATGCGTTGCATGCCAGAACGCATGGAGGTTGCCTTGGTCATCAGAGGAACCGATGCATTTCTTCATGCAGTGGTCACATCGACACCGCGTTCGGGCTGTGTCCTGGGTCGTGGTGCTGGTGCTGTTCAGCCAATCCACGCTGCTCCCTGTTGCCGCACGTCCCGCCTCGCCCGTTGCACATCCGCATGCGGTCGTGACGCAGCCGCTTGGCCCGGAGATAGCCCGCCGTTCGGTATTGCCACCGACGCCGAATGTGACACCGGCGAGTTTGCCTGCCCATGCGGCACTCCAACCGACCGACTCGCGGTCTGGGCGGGCGACGATTCCGTTGATCTTTCTGCCGAACGCCGGCCAACGCGACCCAGCCGTGCGCTTTGAAGCGCTGGGCTTGGGTGGTCTGGTCGGGTTTGGCGATCAGCAGATTACGTTTACCGTGCCACAACCATCTGTCCCTACCGTGGATGCTCCCACGCTTGAGGCCGGGCGCGATCCCCAAGCCATCCTGGCCCAATGGCAGACCACCAACCTGGCTCCCATCCCATCAAGCACCGTGACCCTCCAGTTTCTGGGGGCGAAACCCGCACCACTGCTGAACGGCACTGATCCGCAATTTGGTCGAGTCAACAGCTATCGTGGGGCATCATCGCGTGCCTGGCAGCGCGATCTGCCAACCTATGCTGGGCTACGCTATCAGGATCTCTACCCCGGCATTGATCTCGACTATGTTGGTTCGGGTGCGGCACTCAAAGGCACCTATACGATTGCACCCCAGCACGACCCGCGCCAGATTCGCTGGCACTATACCGGTGCCCAGCGCGTGCAGATTGATCCGAAAACCGGTGACTTACAGATTGTCCTCCCGCCACCATCCGACACGGCTGGCCGTGCCACTCCGGGCGCAGCGGCCATCACCTTGACCGAAGCTGCGCCCGTGGCCTGGCAAACACGTGGCGACCAGCAGGTACCTATTCCGGTGCGCTACACCCTTGCTGCTGATGGGAGTATCCAGTTCAGCGTTGGTGCCTATGATCCGACCCAGCCGCTGATCATCGACCCGATCTTCAAGCTGCTGTACTCGACCTACCTCACCGGCTTCCACGACGAGCAGGTCGGCGGCATGGCGCTCGACGCGCAGAGCAACGCCTACGTCGTCGGGCGGACCAATTCAGACGATTTCGTGGTCTCGGGCAATGCTCTGCAGACCGGGAAATCGACCACCGGGCTGCAATACAACATCGTCGTCACCAAGTTCGACGCCTCGGGCACGCTGATCTATTCGACCTACCTGGGCGGCACCGGCAGCGACATCGGCTCGGCGATCGCCGTCGACGCCGCCGGCAACGCCTACGTCACCGGCAACACGACATCGCGCGACTTCCCGGTCACGCCGGGTGCGCAACAGGCAGCGTTCACGGGATCGCTCGACGCCTATCTGGCGATCGTCTCGCCGGATGGCTCTGCCTTGACGCATTCCACCTTGTACCCGCAACTGCGGCACGCGACGAAGCTTGAGAAACCGCGCCGGTTCATCAGAAGCATGGATTGTTCGCCGGCAGCCAGCTTTTCTTTGACCGCTTCAATCAACCGGCGTGAGAAGAGCGAGTTCTTCTTCGTTTCGAGAAACTCCTGGCGCAAGTCGATGATCTCGACAACCGGCATTGGTCGCTGCTCGATCCGTTCAGGCAACAGGAGGCGTTCATACTTGCCACGATCCGCATTCTGTCGCGTCTCAAGTGAAGGTGTGGCACTGCCCAACACGACAACAGCGCCAATTTGCTGGGCCCGAACTACGGCAACGTCGCGGCCGTTATAACGAGGCGCCTCTTCTTGTTTGTAGCTGCCATCGTGTTCCTCGTCGACGATAATCAAACCCAGATCCGGCATCGGTGCGAAGACAGAGCTTCGAGTACCCACTACGACCCTTGCCTCTCCACGGCGAATGCGCCTCCAATACTCGGCCCGTTCGCTCTCGCTGAAGGCGCTATGGAGTATGGCCACCTGCTCGCCGAAGCGCAAAGCGAATTGTCCGGCCACTTGAGGAGTGAGTGCAATTTCAGGCACCATTAACAGCGCACTCCGGCCTGCCGCTAGAGCGTCTTCAATCGCCCGCAGGTACACTTCGGTTTTCCCGCTTCCAGTCACGCCCTGCAGCAGGAAGGCAGCGTAGCCGCCCGCATGAATGGCCTTGTTCAATCGCTCGTGGGCCTGCTGC
>ENA-ORBV01015359-ORBV01015359.1-microbial-mat-metagenome-genome-assembly--contig:-NODE-15359-length-11277-cov-8.365536_pt1 | contig 11277 bp, 20 predicted proteins | sample MGYA00237777_ERZ505514 | MGnify/ENA primary metagenome ERZ505514 (study PRJEB26160, sample SAMN06269048) | microbial mat metagenome | isolation source: Oligotrophic lake microbial mat | place...
GGATGTTGAGCAAGAAGGATCGAAAGCTGCCCGCAACGGACGTCGCCGAGTTCGGCTGCATCGAATGCACGGGCGACCCGAGCCCGGCGCAGTTAGCCCGGGCGACGCCGGAGGGTGAACGCGAGGCGTACCGCGAAGACGAGATTCGAACTCAGCTATCGAAATGCGAGTTCCAGAAGTTCTCGGCGCCGGGCGGGCGACGTATCGATTGGAGGGTCACCGAAGTCGTTCGGGACCTACTCGCGATCATCACCCGACTTCGAGGTCAACTCCAAGATCCAAAACCGATCCCGATGCGCCTCCGCTGCCCTTCCTGCGGAGATTTGCATATCGACGTCGGGGAGTTCGCGACGAAGGTTCATCATACGCACGCGTGCCAGAAGTGCGGAGAGGTCTGGCGCCCCGCGATCGTAGCGACCGTCGGAGTTCGGTTCCTTCCCGGGTTTCAGGACAAAGAGGGTCTGTGACCCTCGACGTCGATAGGGTTCGGTTCGCGACGCTATACAGCCGTCGCAACCTTGACTCTTGGATCGCGAACGCCGAGCGCGCATGGTTAGACCAGGACCGGGAGAAGCGTCTCGCGTCCCAGCTCTGTCGGTGGTGTTACTACCGGAACTCGACGACGATCTCTGGCCAGGGATTCACTGATAGAGCTTGTGAATCCTGCGATACGGTCGTCACCTACTCGACGACCGCGGCGGACCCCCTTTGTCGTCCGTGCGCGGTTCGTCTGAACTTGTGTGTCTCCTGTTGCGCGGACATTACGCTTGCGAAGCGTATGAAGCTAGAGCGAACTAGCCCTCCAAAGAAGAGATTTCGTTCCGGCTGACTTCTCTATCCGACGGTCGTTGTATGACCGACTCGAAGCTTCGTTCGTCGCTAATCCGCCTCGCCCATGCGAGACCGGAGTTTCGTCCCCTTCTCCTTCCGGTGTTGAAGATGAGTTCTGCGAAGACGGTCGAACGAGATCGAAAGGCCACTCACGTAGTAATACGGGAGGTAAACGGCGTTCGGGAGTTCCTCAACAACACCCTCGGTAAGGGCGGTTGGTCGAAGTCCTGGTACCTCGCGATTCCGTACGAGGAGCCCGAGGCGCTCGCTATGGCCCAGAAGTTCGGAGGGACGGCGGTCCCCCGTAAGGGAACTCCGGGGAGTCCGCTCTAAGACCCCACCGTCCTTCGGTAGGGTCGCGGATGAACTTCTCCTCCGCGCGTCCGATCCGGGCCTACCTCGATACCGAGACGACGGGGCTCGAACCCCTCGAACACGAGATCATCGAGATCGCCTTCGTCCTCGAAGAGGTCCCCGAGAATCCGAACGAGGTCGGGAAGATCATTCGGACGTGGGAGTCGAAGATCCGTCCCCATCACCTCCGCGCCGCTTCCCCGCGCGCCCTAGAGGTCAACGGGTATACGGCCGAGGCGTGGGCCGGAGCGCCCTTCTTCGCCGACGTCGCGGACGAGATCGTAGATATCCTTTCGAGGGCGGCGTGTCTCATCGGCCATAACCCGAAGTTCGATACCGGGTTCCTAGCGGCGGCGTTTCGTCGAGAGGGGATGAACCCGCGTATCCCCTATCACCAGATCGACACCGTGACTTCCGCCTACGAGGCCTGGCTCTGGAACGGGACGGGGCCGAAGCTCAGCCTCGATAACCTTCGCGCCCATATCGGACTTCCGATCGCGAAGTCCCACTCCGCCCTGAAGGACGCCCTCGACTGTCGTCGAGTCCTCTACGCCGCTCGTTCGGCGCTTACGGGGATCAAGTACGACCTCGGTCCGACCGACGAGATCCCCGAGTTCTCTTCGAGGTAGCTCGACTATCTAAGGTCGAGTTCGTATGAGCCTCGCCTTTACGACCGCCGGACGAGTCGCGTTCCGTGTTACGATCCGCCCTACTGCGGTTTCGTACGCTCGATTCGCGGAAGCCGTCTTTCGGACGAAGGCGAGAGTCTCCCATACGACTCAGACCTCTAAAGAGTGTCGGGCCATCGTTTGGTTGAAGGTAACGGTAGTCCCTCAGTTCGAGAACCTCTGTTCTCCGTTGGACTTCTCCTTCCTAGACGCGAGAGAGCTAATCCGGGGCGTCCCCGATACGACGACCGAAGAGGTAGGCGAATGAGTGTCCCTTTCGACCCGAAACGCGTCTCGGTAATCGACCTACCGAATACGAAGTCTCCACACATGATCGTCCGCGGAAATATGCCTCTCATCGACGGGGACTTCGCGTACCCAGAGATCGAAAACGTGTTGAACTGCGACCTCTCGGTCGATAAGTTCGTTAGCATGTCTTCGATTGACAATACGGGGGAGCGCGATAGTTGGGCCGCGGAGCTTTCGGCCTTTCGAGTCTCCCCAGACATTTACCCGGCAAGGGACTGGCCTCCGTACCTACACCAGGCGGACTGGGCTCCGGGCCGACTTCAGGGCACCGGGGAACTCATCTACGGGAAGAGCTTCGTTCGCCAGAAGGCGAACCTTATCTGGTGGCCCTTCGAGGGGATGTCCCCGACGGACGACGCAAAGGTCTTCCTCTACTCTCCGGGGTGGGACTTCGCGGGGTGCGTCGAGTATCTCTACGGTCTCTACCGGGACGAGACGACGCCCGCGATGGTCCTCTACGTCCACTGTATGCTAGGGGCGGACCGAACGGGCGCTCTCCACGCAGGGCTTCTCGTTCGAGACGGGCTCGGGATCGAAGAGGCTCTCGGAATCGCTTCGAAGGCGACCTCGGCCGGAGCCCCGAGTCCGGACTACATACGACTCGCTCGCGCTTACGCGCGCTATCGCCCGATCCGCTAACTCTGGCGCGTAGAGTCCCCCATGGACTCGACGATTCAGAGCCTCCCGGAACCCGGGTCGTTTGTAGAATGCAACGTCTGCAACTGCTACCCGGGATTCTGTTCGGCGCGAGAACGGATTAGCCGGTTGCTAGCAGAGGCTTCGCTTCGAAAGACCTTCGAGGGAGTTGGCGGTAACCGAGTCGAGTTAGAGGCGCCCCCGAAGAACCGCGCGACTCGGCGCAAAGAGAAGTACCTGGCAAAGCACGGACCGCCCGCTAAGAAGCGTCGGTAGGAGTCGAGAATGAAGATCGAATCGCTAGTCGTCGGCATCGCGGGGGAAGCCGGGTCCGGAAAGGACACGGTCTGCGACTACCTCGTATCGGAGCACAACTTCACGAAGCTTGCGATGGCCGGGCCGTTGAAGGAGATCGTCTCGAAGGTCTTCCCGCTCATCCCTCGTGAGCACCTCTACGGGCCGTCTCCGCTTCGAAGTATCCCTAACTCGGAGTACCCGCTCGCGGGAGCCTGTATGCAGTGCGGGTCTGCGATGAAGATGACGGGCGGTAAGTGGGTATGTCGGTGCGGGTTCTCGCATGGCCCGAGTTTGACGCCTCGTCTCGCCCTACAGACGCTCGGTACCGAATGGGGACGGCGCCTCTACGAGGACGTCTGGGTGGACTACCTCTTCTCCGAAGTTCGTTCGAGGCCGGTCGGGAAGTTCTGTATCTCCGACTCCCGGTTCCCGAACGAGGTCAACCGCACGAACGAGAACGGCGGGATTACGATCCGGCTGAAGCGTAAGAAGCTCGTGGAGCCGAAGCGCAACCCAATGATGAAGGACCTCTTCTCGAAGATGTTCGGCAAGGCCTCGAAAGAGCACGCCTCGGAAACGAGTCTCGACTCGCTTCCGCCTTCTGCGTTCCATACGACGATCGTGAACGACGGGACGATCCCTGAACTCTTCGAGAGCGTAGACAAGGCGATACGCTCGATATAGGTCGTTTCGGGGCCTATGAGATCGGAGAGGGTCCTCTCCCCGATGCGCGATTCCGTCTTACCCCCCTAAGCGTTGACCGCGGTCGAGGAGAGGACCTATTTCCCCTGCCGGGCCGTTGTTGGTAATCGGTAACCACCCCCTCTCATAAAGGGTAAATTACGTGTTCGAATCACGTACGGCCTATTTGAATTCCGAGTCGGATTCAGGGAGCGTTATACACCCCCATTTCTCTTTCCGTAGCTCTTCCAGATCTCGGGAGGAGATTCCGGCGTGGACAGTATCTCCGACTCCCTAGATTTCTAACTCTCCCCTCGAAGCGGTACTTGACGGGGAAATGTTTACCGCAAGACTCAACGGCGCAATAAGGCATGAGGGTAGCTTAATCGGATAAGTACCACTCAGGTAGTCTAAAAAATCCCACTTCGGAGTCCTTATAGTGCTTTCTTTCCTCACTATCTTCCTCCTCGGGTTTCTCCTCGGGCGCGTATCGCGACCCTCGAAGGAGGATGACTCGAAGATAGGGATACACTTCAGCGATCGTGCGCTCCGGAATCTCCGGAAGTAAAGCGTAAGGGTTCCTCTTCCTGGAGGAACATATGCAGCCGATCGAAACACAGTTCGAAGTCAAGAAGCACGACGGTTCGTTGGAGAAGCTCTCCGAGGCCGGTCTCCGCGCGAAGGTTCTCGAAGGATCTCTCCTCTTCGAGATCATGGATCACACGGGGGACGTGAAGAAGATCTGGGACCCGTCGAAGCCGGTCGAGGTCGAGGACGCGCGAACGTCCTTCGACAACCTCACCGCGAAGGGCTACCGCGCGTTCAAGACGAACGACAAGGGGGACCAGGGAGACCAGATGAAGGAGTTCGACGCCTCGGCGGGTCGAGTCGTCTTCGTCCCGCAGATGAAGGGCGGCTGAGGCGACCCGATGCCCCGGCACCCCTACGCGAAGCAGGTCTCTTTGACGGCGACGACGAGCGCGGGTACGGAGAACACGATTTGGGCGACCTGGAACCAGACCGTGACTTCGTCTACGACCTGCTATACGTCGAATGCGATCTGGTCCGGTTGGAACGCCGGAACCAGTTCCGGAATTTCCCTCTCGGCCACGAACATGAACGTGTGGCCGAATTGGGTAGCCCATCCGAACCACTCCGTAGGCGTCGCGTACGCCGCTCGACTTCCGGAGACCCCAGCGGAGCGAGCGACCCGAGAAGCGCAGGTCGTTCGTTACGAAGCGGAAAACGCGGCTCGTCGCGAGGAGAAGGCGGCGTCCGATCGCCGAGCCGAAGCTCTTCTCCACGCCCACCTCACCCCCGACCAGCAGGCCCAGCTCGGACGAGAGGATTGGTTCCTCATCGTCTCGAAGTCTGGGAAGCGGTACCGCATCAACCGCGGTCGTACCGCCAACATCGACGTTCTCGACGAGACGGGCCGAGTCGTTCGGAGTCTCTGCGTCCATCCACAGGACGCCGTCCCCGACGCGGATACGATGCTGAGCCAGGCGCTCATGCTTCGTCACGACGAGGAAAACCTTCTCCGGATGGCCAACGTCCACCACATCAACCACGGCTTCCGCCGTCGCCCTCTCGTTCAACCGGAGATCGGATCGAACGATCTCCGGGTAGATGAAGATCTCCGGGTAGACGAAGTTCGCGAAGCCGCTTAGGCCTTCGCTCAACCCTCCCTCGAAAGCGCCTCTTCCCGGAAACGGGAGGGGGCGTTCTCGTTTCGGCGTAAGAGGATTCCTATGGACTTCGATATCAAGGCAAACACCGTCTACCTCGTCAAGCACGGCAGCCAAGCCTATGGAACTTCCCTTCCCGAATCCGACCTCGACGTCAAGGGGTGCGCGGTCGCCCCGAAGCGCATCGTCCTCGGGTTCGCCTACGGCTTCGAGCAGCACGAAGAGCACGCCTCGAAGAAGACGCCCGACGACGAGAAGGTCCCGGACGCGCTCGACAGCGTCATCTACGACATCCGGAAGTTCTGCAACCTCGCCGCGAACTGCAACCCCAACATCGTCGAGGTCCTCTTCGTAGACGAGGCGGATATCCTGGGAATCTCTCCGGCGGGTCAGCTTATCCGCGAGAACCGTGAACTCTTCCTCTCGCGGAAGGCTCGATACTCGTTCAGCGGCTACGCGATCGCGCAGCTCAAGAGAATCAAGACCCATCGCAAGTGGCTTCTCTCGCCTCCGACCCACGCGCCCGAGCGTTCCGAGTTCGGGCTCGGGAAGATCAAGATCACGGCGGACATGATGGGCGCGTTCGACAAGATCCTCGCGTCGGAGGTCGCCGAGGAAGGCGGCCTAGAGATCGACCCGAACGTCATGCAGCTCGTCCAGTCGGAAAAGCAGTACCGTTCGGCTCACATGCAGTGGAAGCAGTTCCTCTCGTGGAAGGCTTCCCGGAACGTGAAGCGCTCCGAGCTAGAGGCGAAGTTCGGGTACGACACGAAGCACGCGATGCACCTCGTTCGCCTCCTTCGGATGTGTCGCGAGATCCTCTTGGGGAAGGGAGTCCTCGTTCGGCGTCCGGACGCCGAGGAGCTTCTTGGGATCCGTCGCGGCGACTGGAAGTACGACGATCTGATCGAGTGGGCCGAGAAGGAAGACGCGGCTATGCAAGAACTCGACAAGGCCTCGACTCTTCGACACCACCCGGATATGGAGCGTCTCAACGCTCTCTGCATCCAAGCGCAGGAGATTTTCTGGGAGCACGGCAAGTCCTGGAGGCACGCTCCGTGAGTAAGAAGCTCGAACCCCTAGCGAAGGCCGAACGTGCCGTCCGGCTTAACGAGAAGAGGGTTCTCCGTACCGTTAGCGCTTGGGTGAAGCTTCCGACGAGCGCGTCCGAGAACTTTGCGAAGTGGGAGACGGAACGGGAGAAGGCTCTCGCTCGTCTTCGAGCTACGGACGAGAGTCTCAAGGCCGCGCTCGCTCGTCTCGCCCAAGCGAAGCGAGACTCCCTACGGAACAACCACCGTAGTCATGCGAAGGTATAGAGAAGGATGAAGGTCCACGTCTATCCTCAAGCCTCCGGTCACGGAGACGCCTACATCGTCGCCGACTCCGACGGGCTCCTCGCGATTCGAGACGCTTGCGACGCTGCGTTGAAGAGAGGGGCGACGTCGATCGAACCCGCGACGGCGGACGGCGAGGGGTACACGCTCATCTTCATGAACGTCGAGACCCGGGACCCGAAGTGGGAGAACGTTCAACTCCCCTACGTCCTCGAAGGTCTCGAAGGTCTCGAACGAACGGGGGCGCCGCCCGTCGAGATCCTCGGGATTCTCCGGTACCGCGAAATTCACGCGAAGAACCGAAGCAAGTCGATTCCCCCGGAAGGAGTAAAAGCCCCCGACCCTCAATGAAAGTCCCCGACCCTCAATGAACTACGTCCCGCCGGTCCGCGATAGCGACAATGTCCTCGTCACCGGATCAGACCAGTCGGTAACCGCCTCCTGGTTCGATCCGAACGACCCCTACAACCGGGGGACGGTCGATCTCTCCGGGCTCGGACCGCCGAACGAGTGGTGGGTCAACCGCGCGCTCGTACAAGGGCATAAGAAGGCCGACCCGCGAGGGAAGGGAATCGGGTCCCGCCTTCTCCAAAAGGCCCTACAGAAGGCCGTAGAGCTGGGGGCGACCCGAGTTCGAGTCGTTCCCGGAGGGTACGAAGCGGGCACCCTCCATCTACAGAGACGTTTCTACGAAAAGAACGGATTCGTCCGGAAGAACGGCGAACGACCAGGAGAGGAGATCTGGGAATGGGAGCCGCCCGTCGTCGCCGTATAGCGCTAGAGGGCGCCTCCGCTCTGACTCTAGAGAAGGTACAGGTCGGATGCGAACTCGCTCTCCTCTTCATGCTCTGGCACGTACCGCGAACTCGGGAGGCGGACGACGCTTCCGGGCTATGGTTTCACCGCTGCATCGAGGAGTCCGTGAAGTACCCGGATGGGTCGCTACGCCATGTGTGGTGGTGGGGGATGCGGAACCTCTGCCGACCGGAAGCCGGAGCGACGCTCGAAGCGGAGCTACTCGACTTCCGGGCGTACGTGGAGTGGAAGACCGAGCAGTACAATTCGGGGGCTATCCGCCGAAGCGGCCCGAGGCTCTAAGAGGGATCGGCCGTTCGCCTAGACCGCGAGGAGGACGTTCCCGTGAACGCCCTTGGACTCCGTGTCGCCTACCTCCTAGCGAAAGACCGAGGATTACTATGAGTCTCACGAGGCCGCGGGCGACGAAGCCGGCGAAGAAAGGTTTGGGGACTTCGGCGGTCCTCGCCCCTACAGGGATGACGGGATGGACGAAGGGCTCCGACGCCGACTTGAAGCGAATCCAGGAAGCGAAGCGCCTCAAGAAGATCTGGTGGTCGATTCATACGGAGCATGTCCCGCCTGAGTCGTACCATCCGCGTATGGGGAGAGCCCGGCCTCGGGGTTCGATATATACCGACACACGGGCCGTCACCGAACCCGAGTGGGCCTTCATCCGAAAGGCTATCAAGAACGGATTCCCGGCTACGATCCACGGCCACGGCTTCGGTTTCATATTCGCTCTCTGCGTCTACGAGCCCACCATCCCCATCTATCCGGGAGTCCCGGTCGAGCCAACCCCGCTCCTCGTCATCAGTAGTCGGCAGATCCCGGGCAACACCCCCACCGGGAACTCAGGGGACCAGAAGATAGACCCGAGCCCGGAACGACCCGGAGGCGTTTTCGAGATCTTCGAGGCGATCTGCAACACCCCCGAGAACCTCGCGGCCCTCAAGAGGGAAGGGCTCCCCGCTCCCGGTCGTCGAGGGGAGTACCAATACTGACGGCTCGGTTCCTCCTCGACTACCTGAAGAGCAGAACAATACACGGTATGGCGGGCCCTTACCTAACGAAATACCGTCTACTGAACCTAGGGGAGAACTTCCTTCGGGCACCCGTTCGGGACAAGGGCCTAGTCCCGCAATCGTAACTCTCCTATCGAGACCGAAGGTCGTATGACGACTCTCCGCGCTCGCCTCATCCGCCTTCGACCGAACCTACTCCCGCTTCTACGGGAGGCGGCGAAGCCTCCGGGATTTACGCGGAGACTCCAGGACTTCACGAAGGAGCAGGAAGAGAAGGCTCTTCGGCTGATTCGGGACGGGAAGAGCGAGTTCGAGGTTCTCGCCTTTCTCGGCGGAGGTGGACTCGGGGAGGTTCGCGTAAACCACCCCGCCGTCTACCGCGAACTCATGTCCAAACGGAAGCGGCCCTGAGTTCGTTATGGTCTCGCGAATCGCACGACCGATCGACGTTGACAAGCGCGGACTCCGCTCGTTCGTACAGAACCTACTCGTCCCGAGCGTAGAAGAGTGGCTTCGCGGGCGCGCGAACCAGGACGCGCCGATCGGTTCGGCGAAGAACCTAGCGGTCGAGCGCCTCGAAGTCACGGATTCGGACGGTCGTTCGACCCATACGGTTACCGTCTTCGTCAACTCTCGTCCTTCGGGCGCGAAGGGCGTCGCCATTATCGGGGCTTCGGCGACGCGAGACCGGATCAACATCTACGTAAACGGAGCCCTAAGTCCCGTCGATTTCCTCGTTCCGACGAAGTGGTCCGATCGGATGTCTCCGATCTGGGAGTGTACTAGCGAGACCTGTCTCCCCTACGGTCTCTACGCGAACCTCATTCACGAGGTAACGCACACGGCCGATATCTTCATGAAGGAGATCGGATACGACCCTCAGGACGTCCTCAACCGCGGAGAAGCCGCTTGGGGTCTGTACGTAAACGACCCGGCGGAAGTCCGCGCCTTTATGCAGCAGATCGTAGACGAGACCGAGCGGATGGCCGGGAAGATCCGAGACCACGCGAAGTCAAACCAACACCTAATTGGAATCGTCCTCAAGACGAGTACGACCTGGAAGCTCATCGAGAAGCATCTCACCTTGAAGAACAAGGCTCGTATTTTGAAGTCGGTTTACGAAGCGCTCGACCGACAGGGCCTTCTCCTCGGAGATCCGGGACGAGTCGCCGCTCGGTTTCTTTGTTCGGAGCCAATCTGACCGGTAGAGTCCGGGGTGAGTAGAATCTGCCCTGATTGCGGTCTGTCCTACAAAGAACCGAAGACGCCTTCGGAGAGGAACGCGCCTTTCGTGTGCGTGGGTTGCCTCGGGAAGGCCGCGCCTCGACCGGAGGGAGGCTGGCCGGTCGAGGGGAAGTGGGTAAGCGACGCCCGGGGTCGAGGCGTTATCGCGACTCGGGATCTCGCGAAGGGGGAGACCGCGGAGCGGTGTTGGGTGATGGCTCTCTCGATCGAAGAGTCTCGCGCGACTCTTACCCTTCCGACCGTCAACCGCTATCTCTTCCCGTGGTACCCGGTAGGGACGCGCGCGATCATCTCCGGGGACGGGCTCCTCTACAACTTCGACTCGATGGAGGCGACGAAGCGTCAGCCGAACATCGAGTGCGTTCTTCGTAGAGGGATCGCGGCCATCGAGTTTCGCGCGCTCCGGGATATTCGGACGAACGAAGAACTCACGTGGAATTACAAAAAAGCGGTCGTACGGAAGATCTAGCGGGCGAGGAGGGGGAGAAGATACGCGCGGAGTTCCGGTCGCGCGGCAGCGAGACGGACTAGATCGACAGTCCCCTTAACCGGGTCTACAGTAAAAAGGGCGGAGGCGTAAATGCCTTTCGAATGATCGACGTAAGGCCAGGCGTTCTTTGGTTGCCCGTCCCCCGGGAGGAGAAGGAGTTTCCCCTTCTCCTTCATCTTCCCCTTCTCCCACACCGTAAATAGAGCGGTTCCTCCAGGGGTTACCTTCGACTCTACTAGGTAGGCGCGCTTATCCGTCCTCAGGCCGAGACCTTCGCCTTCGCGATCTCTTCCGTTAGCGCCTTGTCGAGCGCAGAGTCCGCCTCTTCGAGGGTCGCGGCGCCGTTATAGGCGGCTTCCGCGGCGCGGTAGATCTTCGGGATCGACATCATGTTGATCGTGACGCCATTCCCGAGAACCGAGTACCGCTTCGAGATGAACGCGTCGAGCTTCTTCCCCTTGAGCTTCGCGGGAGCCTTCGCGGCTTCTCGGAGAAGGGGGACGAGGGCCGACCGGAGTTCGGGCTTCGTGTGAGCGAGTCGGATGAGCTTCGAGCGAAGGGTAGACATAGACCTCGACGAGAGTTCCGAATAGCCTCCGTAGCGAACCTCTCTATACGCAAACGATGAGGATGGAGCCCTCGAACCCGGTCAACCGCTCTCTGCTGACACAGCTACTCGGGATTCTCCGAGCGATTCACTGGTCGCATTGGACCTCCCACTGGCAGGCGCGTGGGAATCCCTCCTACTCGGATCACCTCCTCTTCGAACGTCTCTATAAGAACCTCGAAGAGGAGATCGACACTCTCGCCGAGAAGATCGTCTCCTACTACGGAGCCGAGGCGGTAGCGGCCTGTCTCTTATACACATCTCCGAGCCCACGAGACTAAGGCGAATCTCGTATGCCGTCTTCTGCTTGAAAA
>ENA-ORBV01015360-ORBV01015360.1-microbial-mat-metagenome-genome-assembly--contig:-NODE-15360-length-11277-cov-5.069554_pt1 | contig 11277 bp, 7 predicted proteins | sample MGYA00237777_ERZ505514 | MGnify/ENA primary metagenome ERZ505514 (study PRJEB26160, sample SAMN06269048) | microbial mat metagenome | isolation source: Oligotrophic lake microbial mat | place...
GGGGGCTCGCCGCCCGCCGCGACGCGCCCGCGCTCAGCGAAGTGACTGGCAAACCGCGCTTGTTTCACTTACGCTCCGACGAATGACACACCGGTGATGGTCGTGAGCACGTCGATGCGAGCGGGCGGCAGACCCATCTGGAAGACGATGCCAGGCTGACCGAAGTCGGCCGCTGACACATCGGCCAGAGGCGCACCGAAATCCGCAAGTGCCCGCATGACCTTCGCCGCATTGTCGGCGGTGGCCTCGACCCACACGTCGAGGTCACCGGTGGCGCGTGGCCGGCCATGCACGCCGAGCGCATAGGCGCCAACGACCAGGAACCGCACGTCATGCGCGCCGAAGGCGCGCAACAGATCGACAAAGTCCTGGTTCATTGGCCCATTCGCCGCGGAGACGCCACTGCTCTTCGCTCAGTTTCCAGACCTGCAGCACGCGAACCGCCACGGGCAGGCCACGCCAATAGGCGGCGTCGTCGCGATCGTGGGCCGCCAGTGACGGATAGATGCGTACCTGCATCCGCTGGCGCCGGTCGGCCGCGGCGCGACCGGTGAGGTCATCCACGCGTCGATTATCGCGCAAACGCCGGACCGCGGTGCACGATCCGCCCGCGCACGAACGTGAGCTCGGCGCGCAGATCCTTGAGCGCCGCCGTCGGCACCGTGTACATGTCCCGATCCCACACGGCCAGGTCGGCGTCCTTGCCCACCTCGATCGAGCCAACGCGGTCGTCCAGGAAGATCGTGTGCGCGGCCCAGATGGTGTACGACTTGAGCGCGGTGCGGATGTCCACCGCTTCGGCCAGGCCGAACGGGGTCTTGCCGTAGGTGCCGTTCAGCGCCTCGCGCGCCACCGAGGCCCACAGGCCGTAGCGCGCGGCAAATGGCGTGACCGAGAAATCCGACCCGCCGCCCCAGCGGATGCCCTTCTTCTGCCACGTCGCCAGCGGCTTCATGCGCGCGTTGCGTACCGGGCCGAAATTCCCGGCGTAGGTGTCGCCGATCCACCACATGAACCCAGCCGAGGCCTCGGGGAACGCCGCGTCGTAGTCCCGCTGCAGCCGGGCCATCTCGTCGTTTGCGTGATCGGTCGGCGTGTTGGCGTGGATGAGGCCGTGGCGCAGGCCCTTGGTGGGCTTGGCCGCCAGCGCCTGTGCGTAGGTGTCGACCACCCAGTCGATGGCCTTGTCGCCGATCGCGTGCGTGCTCACGTGCACGCCGGCGTTGTGGAAGTTGGTGGCCATGGTGCGGTACTCGTCGGGAGGCGTCGCGGGGTAGCCGGGGTTGCCCTTGTCCTCATCGGTGAGGTTCTTGTTCCAGTCGTCGTGCATCCAGGCGGTGCGGGCGCCGCCGCTGCCGTCCATGTACATCTTCACGCCGCCCGAGAACAGCAGGCCGTCGCCGAGCGACTGCGGCGGTCGCGGATTGGCGTTCACGCGGGCGAGCACGGCGGCGGCCTGGTCGAGCCGGCGCGGTCCCGCCCACAGGGCGAACACGCGCACGTCGAGCTTCCCCTCCTTCAGCAGCTCGTTGTAGAGCGTCCACTTGAGCTCGCTGATGCCGGGGTCCTTGGCGGCGGTCATGCCCTCGGCGTTGAAGTCCTGGATTATCTTCACCAGCCCGGCCTTCTGCTGGTCGCGCGTGAACGGCGGCACATGGCGCGTAATCAGGTTCTGCGCCGACTCGAGCACCACGCCGTTGGGATCGCCGTCGGCCTCGTGCACGATGGTGCCCGCCGGTGGGTCGGGCGTGCCCTTGCGGATTTCGGCAATCTTCAGCGCGTAGGTGTTGCCCACGCCGTAGTGACCGGTGGTGTTGCCGAGCCACACCGGGTTATTGGGCGACACCGCGTCGAGATCGGCGGCGGTGATGTGCCGGCGCTCGGCCAGCTTGCCTTCGTCCCAGCCGTCGCCGAGCACCCACTCGCCGGGCTTGGTCCTGGCCACCTGCGCCGCCACCCGCGCCTGCACGTCCTTCATCGTCTTGATGCTCAAATCACTCAGGTCGATGCTGAAGAGCGCATCCACCTCGGTGAAGTGCACGTGCGTGTCGATGAGGCCCGGGGTCACGGTACGGCCACCCAGATCGACCACCTGCGTGGCGCTGCCAGCGCGCGCGCGGATCGCCTCGGTGGTGCCCACGGCGACGATGCGGCCAGCGGTCACGGCAACGGCCTGGGCGACCGTGTCGCTCGCGTCCACCGTGATCACTTTGCCGTTGACGAGCACGAGGTCGACCGGGGTCTGCGCGCCGGGCCGGCCGGCGTCGAGCCACAGACCGGCGCCCACCGCGGTAGCAACGATTACAACGAACACACCTCGGCGCAGCATCGGCGACCCTCCCGTGTGGACGGAATGGTAGCGCAGGAGCGCGCGTGACATGACGGTGAAACTGCCACGAAGTGACGGCCAACCCGGTTGCATCGGAGTCGAACGAGACATCTCCGCGGACCATGACGTCAGGAGATGTCTCCGCCCCCGGCATCGTCTTTATTTCACGTTCAGAGGCGCAGCTTCGCTAGAATCCCGGACACGGGCCGGCGCGGGCCAGCCCCAACGGCAAACTCTCGTGATCGATACCCTGTCCCAACTGCTGCTTGGCGTTCGCTGGGTCGTCCTCGACCAGGGCGAACTGCGGTTCGCGCCTCCGGCCGGCGCCACCCTGGCGGCGTTGCTCGCCGTGGCCGCGGTGGCGGCCACCGTCGTGCTCTACCGGCGCGCGCCGCGCCGCCTCACCACGCGCGACCGCTCGGTGCTCACGGCGCTGCGCACGGCCTTCATCGGCCTGCTGCTCGTGTGCCTGCTGCGGCCGATGCTCGTGCTGCGCGCGGCCGTGCCGCACCAGAACGTGGTGGGCGTGCTGCTCGACGACTCACGCAGCATGCGGATCGCTGACCTGAACGGCCAGCCGCGCAGCACCTACGTGCAGCAGGAGTTCGGCGCGGCCGACGCCGGCCTGCGCAAGGCGCTCGGCGAGAAGTTCACGGTGCGCACGATGCGGTTTGCCGGCTCCCTCGGGCCGGCCCCGACCGGCGAGGATCTCACCTTCACCGGCACCAACACCCGGCTGGCGGCGGCGCTCGACGAGGCGCGCCGGCAACTGGCAGGCGTGCCCCTGGCCGCTCTCGTGGTCGTGAGCGACGGCGCCGACACGAGCGGCACGGCTCTCGACCCGGCGCTGCTGGCGCTCAAGGCGTCGGGGGTGCCGGTCTTCGCCATTGGCGTGGGCCGCGACAGCGCCGAGCGCGACATCCAGGTCGGCCGCGTCACAGCGCCGCGCACGGTGCTCGCCGGCACGACCCTGCTGCTCGATGCGGTCGTGACCGCGCACGGCTACGCCGGCCAGACCCTTACGCTCGATGTGCTCGACGGCAGTCAGATCGTCGGTAGCCAGCCCGTCACGCTCGGCCCCGATGGACAGCCGACCACGGTGCGGGTGCGCTTCACCGCCTCCGAGGCCGGACCCCGGGTGTTCACGTTCCGGGTGCCGGCGCAGGCCGGTGAACTGCTCGCCGAGAACAACTCGCGCGACGTGCTCGTCGACGTGCGCGACCGGCGCGAGAAGATCCTCTACTTCGAAGGCGAGCCGCGCTTCGAGATGAAGTTCCTGCGGCGCGCCCTCACCGACGACCAGCAGCTGCAGCTCGTCGTGCTGCAGCGCACCGCCGACAACAAGTACCTGCGCCTCGAGGTCGACGACCCCGAAGAACTCGTCGGCGGCTTTCCCAAGACGCGCGACGAGCTCTTCCAGTACCGCGGGCTCGTGCTCGGCAGCATCGAGGCGGCGGCCTTCACCGGCGACCAGCTCGCCATGCTGGCCGAGTTCGTCGACAAGCGCGGCGGCGGCCTGCTGATGATCGGCGGCCCGCGCGCGTTCAGCGAGGGGGGCTACGCCGGCACGGCGCTCGGCGAGGCGCTGCCAGTGGTGCTGCAGCGCCAGACCCCCACCGCCGATCCGCCGCTCACGCGCCTGGCCGTGCGGCCCACGCGAGCCGGTAGCGGGCATGCGGTGTCGCAGATTGCCGCGACGGACGTGGCCTCGGCGGCGCGCTGGCCGGAACTGCCGGAACTCACGACCGTGAACAGCGTCGACGCCGTGAAGCCCGGCGCCACCACGCTGCTGAGCGCGGTTGACGCTTCGCGCCGCGAGCGGCCGGTGCTGGCCTTCCAGCGCTTCGGCCGGGGCAAGTCGGCGGCCTTCACGCCGCAGGATTCCTGGCTCTGGCAGATGCACGCCAGCATCAGCGTCGAGGATCAGACGCACGAGACCTTCACGCGGCAGTTGCTGCGCTGGCTGGTCGACGGCGTGCCCGAGCGGGTGGAACTCACGATCTCGGCCGACCGCGTGGAGCCGGGCGAAGGCGTGACCATCACCGCCGAGGTCGCCGACCCATCGTTCGTGCCGGCCAGCGATGCGGCGGTGACGGCCGTCGTCACGGCCCCCGACGGCACGGCCAGCACCGTGCCGCTCACCTGGAACGGCCAGCGCGACGGCACCTACACCGGCACGCTCGCCACCGGTGCCCCTGGCTGGTACGAGGTGCGCGTCGAGGCGATGCGCGCCGGCACGTCGCTCGGCGTCTCGACCGCCCACGTGAACGCCGGGCCGGGCGATGCCGAGTACCTCGAGACCACGCGCCAGATGCCGGCGTTGCAGCGCCTGGCCGACGACACCGGCGGACGCGCCTACACGCCCGAGACCGCCAGCGCGCTCATCGAAGACGTGCAGTACACCGGACGCGGCGTCACCACGGTGGAAGAGCGCGAGCTCTGGAATGCGCCGCTCATGCTGATGCTCCTGCTCGGCCTGCTCAGCGCGGAATGGGGGTATCGGCGTGCCGTGGGCCTCTCGTAGCCCGCGCGCAACCGCCCGCGGGGCGGCGGCGGTGACGGAGCGCGTGGTCACGCTGGCGCTGGTGCTGGTCACGGCGGCCGGCGCGCTGGCCCTGGCGGCGCAAGGCCCGTTCGCTGGCGAGCGCGAACGCCGGCGCAGCGCCTTGCCCGACTACGACGAGGCGCGCGTGCCCTACGACGGCCGCTTCGCCTTCGTGCGGCTGCGCTACAACCTGGCCGGTCAGCTCGCCAACTTCCGCGGCTTCCGGCGCGAGCCGCCGTGGGCCCACGACTACCCGCGCGCAGACCTGCACCTCATGAAGATCCTGAGCGAGCTCACGCTGCTGCGTCCGCATCTCGAGGAGAGCGCCGTGCTCACGCTCGACGATCCCGAGCTGCACAATTTTCCCGTGGCCTACATGTCGGAGCCGGGTTACTGGACGCTGAACGATCAGGAGGTGGCCGGCCTGCGCGCCTATCTGGCCAAGGGCGGTTTCCTCATCTTCGACGACTTCCGACAGGAGCACTGGTACAACTTCGAGCAGCAGATGCGGCGCGTGCTGCCGGCGCAGGCGCTCGTGAAGCTCGACGCCGCGCATCCCATCTTCCATGCCTTCTTCGAGATCGACCCGGCGCGCTTCGTGTCGCCCTACGGCGGCCTCACGCCGGTCTTCTACGGCGTCTTCGAGAACGGCGATCCGGCCAAGCGGTTACAGGTCGTGGCCAACTACAACAACGACCTGGGCGAGTATTGGGAATTCTCGGACACCGGCTGGGTGCCGGTCGACCTGTCGAACGAGGCTTACAAGTTCGGCGTGAACTACATCGTCTACGGCATGACACATTAGGGCGGGACTCGGGGCCCGGGACTCGGGGCTCGGGGCGAACCAGGACGGAGGCATCTGCGTGAGCGAGACGGCGAAGATTCAAGTGGATTTGAGCGCACCCGACGACATCGCGCTCGCCGACCGGATGAAACACGGCCAGGATCGCATCCGCCAGGAGCTGCGCAAGCTCATCATCGGCCAGGACGCGGTGCTGAACGAGGTGCTGCTCACGCTGTTCGTGGGCGGCAACAGCCTCATCGTCGGCGTGCCCGGGCTGGCCAAGACGCTGCTCATCCACACCCTGGCGCGGGTCGTCGACCTGAAGTTCTCGCGCATCCAGTTCACGCCCGACCTGATGCCGTCGGATATCACCGGCACCGACATCATCCAGGAGGACCCGGCCACCGGCCGCCGCCAGATGGTGTTTGCGCCCGGCCCGATCTTCACCAACATCCTGCTGGCCGACGAGATCAACCGCACGCCGCCCAAGACCCAGTCGGCGCTGCTCGAAGCCATGCAGGAACACCGCGCGACCATTCAGGGCCGCACCTACACGCTCGAAGAGCCGTTCTACGTGTTTGCCACGCAGAACCCGATCGAGCTCGAAGGCACCTACCCGCTGCCCGAAGCGCAGCTCGACCGCTTCATGTTCCACATCGTCATCGAACATCCGCCCGAAGAGGAAGAGTTCGAGGTGGTGCGCACGACCACGGCCATTCTCGAGCCGCAGTTCGAGCGCACGGTGAACGGCGAGGACCTGATTGCCTTCAAGCGTCTGGTGCGCCGCGTGCCGGTGGCCGAGCCGATGATGCGCTATGCGCTCTCGCTCGTCCGCGCCAGCCGGCCGAAGTCGCCGGGCGCGTCGGAGGCGGTGAAGAAGTGGGTGTCGTTTGGCGCCAGCGTGCGCGCGGCGCAGTACCTGGTGCTCGCCGCCAAGGCGCGCGCGCTCATGAGCGGCCGCTACCACGTCACCTTCGACGACATCCGCTCGCTCGCGCATCCGGTGCTGCGGCACCGCGTGCTCATCAACTTCCACGCCCAGTCCGAAGGCATGACCTCGGACATGATCGTGGACAAGCTGCTCGAGTCCGTGCCGGCACCGCGCTCGGGGATGTGATGCAGCTCGGTGGTGCCATTCCCGGCGCGCGGTTCGTCGATCCGTCGGTGCTCGCGCGCATCGGCAACCTCGACCTGGTGGCCCGGTCGGTCGTCGACGGCGTGATCAACGGCCTGCACCGGTCGCCCTACTTCGGCACCTCGGTGGACTTCGCCGAACACCGCGGCTACGTGGCGGGCGACGACATCCGGCGGGTGGACTGGCGCGTCTATGCGCGCACTGACAAGTACTTCGTGAAGGAATTCGAGGCCGACTCGAACGCGAACTTCACCGTGCTGCTCGACGTGTCGGCGTCGATGGCGTTTGGCGCGCGGCTGTCGAAGCTCGACTACGCCAAGACGCTCGCGGCCTGTCTCACCTACCTGGTGCACAAGCAGCGCGACCGCGTGGGGCTCGTGACCTTCGACGCCGAGGTCGTCGATCACGTGCCGCCCTCGGCCAAGCACCTCGACGTGGTGCTGCACACCCTCGACCGCGCCAAGGCCACCCGGCCCGGGCATCTGTCAACGCCGCTCACGAAGCTGGCCGAGCACTTCGGCCGCCGCGGCATGGTGGTGCTGATTTCGGATCTCTACGACGAGCCCGAGGCGATCTTCGACGCGCTCGCGCCGATCCGCTTCCGCGGCAGCGACGTGGTGGTCTTCCACGTGCTCGATCCGGCGGAGCTCGAGTTTCCTTACACCGACCCGTCGGCCTTCGAGGATCTCGAGACCGGTGAGCAGATGCCGGTCGTGCCCGAGTCGTTCCGCGACAAGTACCAGGCGCTCATCCGCGGCCACATCGACGCGCTCACGGCCAAGGCGGCCGAGCGCGGCGTGGACTACCGCCTGCTCGACACCTCGAGGCCACTCGACTTCGCGCTCTACGATTACCTGGCGTTCCGCGAACGCACGACCCGGGTGCGGTGATGGCGTTCCTGCTGCCCTTCTTCCTGGCGGGTCTGGCGGCGCTGGCCGTGCCGGTAGCGATCCACCTGATTCAGCGCGAGAAGAACTCGATCATCGCCTTCCCGTCGCTGATGTTCGTGCGCCGCGTGCCCTACGAGTCGGTGCGGCGCCGCAAGATTCGCCACTGGGCGCTGCTCGCCATGCGGCTGTTGGCGCTGCTGCTGATCGTGGCGGCGTTTGCGCGGCCGTTCTTCCGCGGCGGCGGCGTGGCCGCCATGGCCGGCGGCGCGCGTGAGGTGGTGGTGCTCGTGGACCGCTCCTACAGCATGCGCTACGGCGATCGCTGGGTCCGAGCCCAGGCCGAAGCGCAAAAGGTGCTCGACGCGCTCGGCCCGGGGGATCGCGCCAGCCTCGTGTTCTTCGGCACCGGCGCGGAAGTGGCGCTGCAATCGGTCGACGACCGCGCCCGGCTCGCCGGCGCGCTCGCCGCCGCCACGCCCGGCACCGAGGCCACGCGCTTGTCGCCCGCGCTGAAGGTCGCCGCCACGATCGTGGCCGAGTCGACCCGGCCGCGCAAGGACGTGGTGTTCATCAGCGACTTCCAGAAGAACGCCTGGACGCCGAACGACGAGGACCGGCTGCCAGCCGGCACGACCTTCACGCCGGTGGCGATTACCGACGTGGAGACGCGCAATCTGTCGGTGGCGCCGGTGGCCATCACGCGCAGCCGCTTCGAGAATCAGGAACGCGTCACCATCGCCTCGGGCGTGACCAACCGCGGCAGCCAGCCGGCGAGCGACGTGGTGCTGTCGCTCGAGGTGAACGGCCGGGTCGTCGAAGCCGCCACCCTGGCGGTGGCGCCGCAGGCCTCGGCCGCGGCGGTGTTTGCGCCGATCACGTTGACGCCGGGCGCGATGCGCGGTGTGGTGCGGCTCGGCGCCGACGCACTCGACGCCGACAACGCCTATCACGTTCTACTGACGCCCTCGACGCCGGTGGCGGTGCTGGTGGCGTCGCCGGCCGCGCGTGGCGCCGACGACACCTATCTGCGGCGCGCCCTTGCCATCGGTCAGGCGCCGCGCTTCGACGTGGCCACGGCCACCATCGACGGCCTCACCGACGAGGCGCTGGCGCGCGCGCAGGTGCTGATCGTGCACGACGCGCCGCTGAACGACGCGGCCATCGCGCGGATGCTGCGCTTTGCCGAACGCGGCGGCGGCGTGCTGCTGATTGCCGGGCCGCGCGCCGGCTGGCCGCAGAATGCCGCCATGCCTGGGGTGCTGGCGGATCCGGTCGATCGCTCGCGCGGCGAGGCCGGACGCCTGGGCGGACTCGAATACGGCCACGCGATCTTCGCGCCGTTCCGGGCGCCGCGCAGCGGCGACTTCTCGAGCGTGCGCGTCTACGGTTACCGGCGGCTCGCCCCGGCCGAGGGCGCGCGCGTGCTGGCACGCTACGACGACGGCCAGCCGGCGCTGGTCGACCGCGCCGTGGGCACCGGGCACATCGCCGTGTGGACTACCAGCATGGACCTGTCGTGGAACGACGTGGCGCTGAAGCCGGTGTTCCTGCCGTTCGTGCACCAGCTCGTGCGCACGCTTGCGGCCTTCAGGGATCGCCCGCCCTCGCTCACCGTGGGTCAGGTGGCGGCCCCCGAAACCGCCGCCGACGCGGCGCGTCCGCGGGTGGCGGTGGATCCGTCGGGGCGGCCCGTGCCGCTCGACGCGGCCCGCGGTGATGCGTTCGAGGTCACCATGCCGGGCTTCTACGAGGTGCGGCGTGGCGGCACCGATGGCGGCGCCGCCACGCTGGTGGCGGCCAATGTCGATCTGGCGGAGTCTGACCTCACCAGCGTCGACCCGGCCACGATCGCGGCCGCCGTCACGGGCACGGGCGAGGCCGGCGACCCTGGCGCGAGCGCCGCCACGACCCCTCGCGACGAGGTGACGGAGCAGTCGCAACGCGTGTGGTGGTACCTGCTCCTTGCGGGTATGCTGCTTTTGATGGGGGAATCGGTGGTCGCCAGCCGCATGTCCGGCGGCCCCGCCTAGCGCACGTCCCGGGCTCTCCCGGCCACGAGGAGGATCGATGCTCCGCGAGCGATCGAATACGGCCCCTGGCGGCGTCGCCAGTGTCATTGGCGAGGTGCGCGCGCGCTGGCGCCGGAAGCTCCTGCTCCGCGGCCTGTTCCGCGTGCTGGTGGGCGGCGCGGTGGTGCTCATCGGCGCTGGCGTGGCGCTCGAGGCGTTGCGCTTCACGCCGAGCGCCATCCTCTCGTTCCGCATCGCCACCCTGGCCGTGATTGCCGCGTTCGCCGCGTGGTGGATTGCGCGCCCGCTGCTGCGGCGCGTGACCGACGAGCAGGTGGCGCTCTACCTCGAAGAACACGAGCCGTCGCTCAACTCGCTGCTGCTGAGCGCGATGGACGCCGAACGCGGCGCCGACGGTCAGGCACAATCTCCCGTGCTCGTCGCCAAGCTGGTGGAAGAAGCCATCGAGCGCTGCCACGAGATCGAAGCTGGGCGGCGCATCGACCAGCCGCTGGTGCGGCGTTACAGCCTGATGGCGGCCGGCGCCGTGGCCCTCGCCCTGGCGGTGTTCGCGCTCGGCCCGGCCTACCTGCGCCAGGGCCTGTCGGCGATGTTCGCCTGGACCTCGAGTCTCGAGGCAGCCGCGCCGTATCGCATTGCGCTCACGCCCGGCACCGGCACGGTGCCGCGCGGCGCCGACCAGCTCTTCACCGCCACGCTGAGCGGCTTCACCGCCGACGACGCCGTGCTGCTCGTGCGCAAGGGCGACGCCACCGCGTTCGAGCGCGTGCCGATGATCAAGGACGACAACGGCGCCTTCGAAGGCATGGTCTTCGACCTCGACGCCAGGCTCGAGTTCATGGCCGAGGCCGCCGGCGTGCGGTCTGGCACCTTCACGCTCGACGTGGTCGATCTGCCGTACGCGCAGCGCATCGATCTCGAATACCGCTTCCCCGCCTACACCGGCCTCGAACCGCGCCTCGTCGAAGATGCCGGCGACATCGCGGTGCTCACCGGCACCGAGGTGATCGTCACAATCACGCCCACCATGCCGGCGCCGGCCGGGCAGCTCACCTTGCACGAGTCGGTGCAGGTGCCGCTGGCCGTGGCCGCTGAGGGCACGCTCGTGGGCCGCTTCGTGGCCGATAAGGACGGCTTCTACCGCGTCGGCCTGCAGGGGCCAGACGGCACGATGATCACGGCCTCGCCGCAGTACGTGATCGACGTGCTCTCCGACATGGCGCCCACCGTGTCGATTGCCAAGCCCGGACGCGACACCGCCGCAACGCCCGTGGAGGAGTTCGTGGTCCAGGCCCGCGCCGACGACGACTTCGGCGTGCGTGGCCTCGAACTCGTCTACTCGGTGAACGGCGGCCCCGAGAAGACCGTGTCGCTCTACCGCGGCGCCAAGCGCCTGGAAGAGGTCACCGCCGGTCACACTTTCTATCTCGAGGAACTCGGCGTGCAGGCGGGCGACGCGGTGGCCTACTACGCACGCGCCAACGACAACGACGCGGGCGGCGGCAAGCAGGCCACGAGCGACATGTACTTCCTGCGCGTGCGGCCGTTCGGCAAGGAGTTCAAG
>ENA-ORBV01015361-ORBV01015361.1-microbial-mat-metagenome-genome-assembly--contig:-NODE-15361-length-11277-cov-4.770446_pt1 | contig 11277 bp, 12 predicted proteins | sample MGYA00237777_ERZ505514 | MGnify/ENA primary metagenome ERZ505514 (study PRJEB26160, sample SAMN06269048) | microbial mat metagenome | isolation source: Oligotrophic lake microbial mat | place...
ATGTGTATAAGAGACAGCCACCCTACCGGCCCCCGTCGTCCCCGATGAGCAGCCCGCCCGGGTTGCCCCGGCGCCCGTGGTCCCGGAAGCCGCCAAGGTCGATCCGTATGCGACCGAACCCTCACCCGTCGCGCCCATCACCCCCTGAATCGAGGTCCCATTTCTCCGCCGTTTCAGCTAAGGTGCGTGCGATGAGTGGGGAAGATGATCGAAGGGGCGGATCGCGCATTGAAGTGTATGGCCAGGCCGAGATCCGCGGCCAGGGCGTACAAATCATGGCGCTTCGCAACCTGTCGGCAGGGGGTGTGTACCTCGAAGGTTTGCCCCACGAATATCCGGCGCTAAAGCCGGGCTACGAATTCGAGTTGTGCATTTTTGGCAGCGAAGACGGCTCCGGCGAGGAAGAAGACTTCAACGTTTCCTGTCGCGCCCGGATCATCCGGGTTGATCCCGGACTTCCTGGAAAACGCCCACCGGGCTTTGGTGTGACCATCGAGCCCCTCGATCAGTCGCAGCGGGAACATCTCGGTAACCTGCTGGTTCGGGCGACGACATTTCGCGCAGGTAGCAGCCCCGGACGCGCTGGCTGAAAAATTGCCTTTCCCGCCTGTGGTGTTATTGCAGAGGGATGTTGCGCATTGTGAAACTTGTATTCCTCGCGGCTGCGGTCGGCGGTTTTATCTGGTTTTTTACGAGCGTGAATCTTGGTGAGCAAACGTTGTACGGGCACATCAAGGCCATTGGTTCCAGTCAGGAATCGCAAAAGCTGGTCGAGGGAACCAAGCAAAAGGCCACGGAAGTGACCGAGGGCGTCGGGAGTCTGCTCGGTACAAACGACGACAAGGACGAAGACGCAGCCGGCAAGGACAAGGTCGCCGGCAAGGACAAGGTCGCCGGCAAGGACAAGGTCGCCGGCAAGGACAAGGTCGCCAAGGGCGATGCGCCCGCCCAGGAAATCGTGAATGACGACGATCGCCGGGCACTTGGCAAGGTGATTCGGCAAGCACGAAACTAGGCACGCGACCAGCAAGGCGCTCAGCCCAACATCACCCTTGATGGGCTCACGCCGTTCGCGCAACCGAGATCGTGACGCCGGTTTGTTCCAGCGTTAGCGATTCGACGAGCGAATACAATTCGATGCCCTGGCCGCGATCGTCTTTCCAGAGTCCGGTCGCAGGTTCAAGATCGAGATGCCAGGCGCGATCGCGAAAGGCGACCCAGATCTGTCGTACCGGCGTTTGCGGCGAGACGATGAGCCGGAGCTTCTCGTGGAACAACACCGTCAGCGCGCCCTGTGAAATCGTGCTCTCCGCGAGATCCGGATCGACGCTCTCAAACGCGTTGTCTATGCAGGTGAACACCGCATCGACACACTTGCGATATTCGGGTTCTTCCATGGCGGGAATCTAGCAGGTATCGCTCGGAGCCCGGCGCGGGTTTGCGATGGCCCGCTACAGGTAGCTGAGCTCGCCGCTGCGGTAGACGATGCGCGACAGGGCCGGAAGCGCCTTTTTGGGGGCGAGCGGCGCCGCCTGGACTAGCGGGCGTGTCTGAACGGACGGTCGGCGCAATGGAGGCGTCTCCGCCTTTGGGGCGTAGGCTTCTTCTCGTTTTTGGGTGGCGCCAGCCGGTCGCATGCAACCATCCTGGGGCAGTCGGGCACCGGGTCAAGTTTCTTGTTGTCCAAACCGACCGTATAATAGGCATTTCATGCAATACGACGTTTTTGTGGTGGGCGCGCGCGATCCCAATCCCGTTGCGCAAATGCACCTTGCGGCCAAGCTGGCGGAGCATTTTCACGCGCCCGCAGTGCAGATCGCGCAGGCAATTTCATCGCGCAATTTGCGAGCAGGGCAAAATTTGGACGAAGCGCAGGCGCGCATTCTGACCGAACAGCTTTCGAGTTTTGGCGCCATCACCGAGCTTCGACCGGTGGTGGGTGGGCGAACGACCGGTGTTCATCCGACGACGCAAATAACTTCTGCACCCACGATGGGTGGTGTTCCGGCCACGCGCGCGGGCTTCCAGCCACGTACGGTTGCGGGCGGCGCCATGCCCAATCCCGCTCATCCGCAGCACACTCTGGGAATGGGCCTCGCGCCGCTTGGGCTTTCGAATCAAACGATGGGGTCGGGCTCGAATGCGCTCGGTTCGGCACCGCGAACGGTGGCAGCGGGTAACCAACCCGGCCGAGACGTAGTCGGTCGCGATCCCTTTGCGCCACCCGACGAGCGCATGCCGCCAACCCAGATCGCCGCGCCTCCCACCGGCATGCTCGCCGCACCGGGCACCATGGCCGCAGCGATGGGGCGAGGCGGACCTTCGGGTGGTCGTGATGCGTTTGCCCCACCGACCGGCGACTTGCCCAAGCTTGAGCTTGCCACCGGTCGTGGACCTCCGCCCCAGCATCCCGCGGATTCCGATGATCTAATGCCCGCCAGACGGCCGCAGCCTTCCTTTGGACACGATCAGAGTGGGCCGTCGAAACTGTCCGCCGACAGCGACGACTCCGGCGTGGCACTGGCCCAGGACAAGCTCCACATGATCCGATGCGCCGAGCACGGCCTGTATTACGACAAACGCACCTCGTCGGCGTGTCGCAAGTGTCTTGCGCCCTCGCGCGAACGTGCGGCGATGATGGGCAAAAAAGGCGGACCTTCCGTGGTCGGCAAGGCGATGAAGTTGCGAGACGATCCGGTGCGCCACGCCTTTTATGGCCTGGCGATCGCCTTGGTGCTTGGCCTCTTGCCCGCGGCGTTTCACGCTCTCGCAGTGGGCAATCCCGAGGTGAAGGCCCTACGCGCAGAGCAGGCGAAGTTGTCCGATCAAATCGGTACCGAGAAGATTGTTGCACGGTACCGCGATCTTGATAAACACGCGCGCGAAAAACACGATGCGAACTTCCGTGTCACGGCGCTCATCTGGATCGTGGGTGGCAGCCTCGGCGTCTTCGCCTGGCACAAGATTACGTGAACGCGCTACACCACTTCGTTGCGCGAAATGATCGTGGAGGTCGCGCCGGGTTGTGCGCTTACCACCGGCGCATGTCGCAATTCTTGGCGAAGACTGACCGCATTTTTGCGAGGATCCGGTGCGCCTACAATCGACGCAGCGGATTTGAACACGGTTCAAGACGTTGAATTCGCAACACGAAAGATGCTGGATACCCCGACCGAAACCAACAAACAGGTTGAAAAATTCTACCGGTGGTGGTTGCAGTTAAATCGTTTGAAGGCGATCAACAGTGGGGTCAGTGACGTTGTACGCGCCGCGATGGACGACGAACCGGTACGTTTCGGTGCGAACACGACGTATGCACATGGCACGTTCACTGATCTGCTCGTCACGAACCCCGTGTCGGTACCGATAGCGCTTGCCGACATCTACGGCAATCGGATGGACCGAGGGGGCCTCCTGACCCTGCCCGGAATCTTGGCCGCAGGCGCGACCCCGACTCGAACCTCCCCCACGAAACGCGGGATTTTCATTCGAGACCAGCTTCTTTGCGAGTCCATTCCGCCTCCGCCTGTCAACGAGCCCGTTGTGCCACCGCAGATCCAATGGCAAGGCCGTACGCTGCGCCAAGAACTTGAGACATTGCAAGACAATCAAACTTGCAGGACTTGCCACTCGCTCGTCGACACTTTGGGATTTGCCTACGAACGTTTCGATCGTGTCGGACGCTGGCGCAATTCCGACAACGGTCAACCGATCGACGACAGCGGGCTGCTCGACGGACAACCGGTCAATGGTCCACAAGCAATGGGGATGATATTGGCAGGATCCCGCCAGGCACAACGTTGTTTCAGTCAGAGATGGTTGGAGTTCGCGATGAGCGAAATGCAAGGCCGACCGCTGATTGAAGGAGCGTCACCGACCGTCGATCCCAGCGCAGTCGATGACGTCGAAAAGTGGGCGGTCGGACATCAATTCGAGATTCGTGAAATTATCGTTGGTGTGACGCGAAGCTCGGCGTTTCTCGCGCCCTGAAGGAATGCGTTATGCCCACCAGGTTCGATTTCGCGTTCAGCGGCATGTCATCGATGGCTCGGTGAGGAGCATGAACCGCACGGCCTTACACAGGCAGCTTCCTTCGTAGGTGGCCATGGTGCGAATGTCAGTGCTTCAGCGGCAACCCTGAAGAAAAAGATGATTGTGGCTTGGCCCTCTTGAGAACTGCATCGCGACATCACGGCCTCCGAGTGCCCGCGACACGCGAGCCCCGTCAGTCTGGCAGAGTGGCACGCGCGTTGGTGCGTTAGTCCGCGCTTTGGGCGCAGCGAAAACCCAAATGCGAAGAGCCCGTATCCGGGGCGCCTTTGCCACGCGCCCCCACGGCGTAACGCACGCAATACAGATCGCTGCACAGGAATGAGCCGCCACGCATCACCCGCTTCTGCACGCCTGGCTCCTGTCGATCGTGTGCGCTCGCTGGCCCCAGTGGATTTTCAGGCGGGCTTTGTGCGTAGTAGTCGGGCCGATAAAGATCTGCCGTCCATTCCCATACGTTCCCCGCGACATCGTAAAGGCCATAGGCGTTGGCTTTGTAGTGCGCCACGGGTGCTGTGGCCACGAAACCATCTTCTGCCTTGTTTTCAGACGGAAAGCGGCCTTGCCAGACATTGGCCACCCATTGCTTTCCTGGCTTCGGATCGTCACCCCATGCGAAGCGCTTTCGATCCAAGCCACCTCTGGCTCCATATTCCCATTCCGCTTCGGTGGGCAAGTGCTTGTTCGCCCAGGCGCAAAAAGCCTGTGCGTCGGTCCAGGCCACATGCACGACTGGGTGATCCATGCGCCCCTCAAGCGAGCTTTCGGGTCCTTCGGGGTGCCGCCAGTTCACACCGGCCTCGTAGGTCCACCACTGGCTGTGATCATCAAGCATCACATCGTGATCAGGCGGGTGAAAGGCCACCGAGCCTGCCACCAACGCTTCAGGGGGCACATGGGGGAAATCTTCGGGACGAGGCGCCTGCTCCGCAATTGTGCGAAAGCCCGTGGCATCAACAAAGCGTTGAAAAGCCAGGTTCGTCACCTCGGTGGTGTCGATCCAGAACCCCTTGAGCTTCACGGGGTGCACGGGTTGGGCATCTGGGTACATCGGATCATCCGAACCCATGAAGAATAATCCCGGCGGGATCCACGCCATCCCCTGGGGCGCGGGGCTAGGAACTTTGACGGCCTGTGCAGGGAAGGGTGCCGATTTTTTGCACGCACCCACCGCAACACAGGCGCCTACGGCCAACACGGTAAGGAACAAAGAACAAGTTGAGTGCGCCCCGCTTTGGACGCTTGTGCAATTTTTCCCAGCACGCATGGCGCCTACCTTACCAGCCGGTGTGTTGTCATGGTGGGGCACGCTCAAACACCTGAGCGGGATCGTGCGGTTCGATTTTGGTCCTGCCTCACGGTGCGCTTCCGTCAACCGCATCACTTTGTTTGTAACCAATCCGAATGGCCACCGCCCGCACTTTTGTGCCCGCGGGTATTTTGAGCGGCTCGCTATAAAGCTTCCAATGTTCACCGCCAATGTTTGCGCCATCTTGATAAGCTACGGAGGCCCCTTCAGTGGGCGAAGCGATGCGAAAGTAGCCGTGGTATCGCTCAAGCACGGGTTTCAAGGTGATGGGCTGCTGGCCGCCTGGCCAGAACGTTTGGATCATTTCTGGCTCGGGCAAAAAGCCCCAGTCGGTTTCCTCCATCACGAACTCGTCAACCGCATTGCGCAGCCGAAGCAGATGTTGGCGGTGCTGCGGGTCTTGAGCCAGGTTGCGAAGCTCGTGCGGATCTGCGTTCGTGTCGAAAAGCTCCTCCGGCGGCTTTTGCTTCCGGAACCAAAGACTTTGCGCCTCGTTGAGCTTCCCTTGCTCAAGTTGCTTGTAAATGTCCACCATGCCTTTTTGGTTGCGCCGGAACTTAATGTCCTGATGCATGGGCTTTTGCGGTTGGAAGTAGCGAATGTACTTCCAGCGTATGTCGCGCGCCGCCCGCACCAGATCGTAGGCGTCGTCCATGCGATCGCGGGTGGCGAAGAACAGGTCACGAGGTTTGACCTTTTGCGGTCCCAAAAACGCATGACCGTCCATCCAGTTGGGCACCGCTGCGCCTGCCAGTGACAAGATGCTGGGCCCAAGGTCCATCAGCGTGACGAGATCATCCGTCTTGGTGCCCGCGCCCCGCTTGTCTGGCCAGCGAATGATGAGAGGCACTTGCAACCCTGAATCGTAAACCTCGCGCTTGGCGCGCGGCAGGCCCGCGCCGTGGTCACCATAAAAGATCACCACGGTTTGGTCGAGCAGACCAGCTTGTTCAAGCTCGGCCAGTTGTACACCAATCTTGATGTCAAGGTGAATGAGATTGTCGTTGTAGCGCGCCACATCGGTTCGCACCGCTGGTGTATCCGGGTAGTAAGGAAGTGGACCCCGAAATTCGGACCAGCGGTTAAGGTGAAGTTTGCTTCGAACCAAGGGAGCAAACGACATGAAAAAGAACGCGCGAACGAGACACAGCCCAGAATTCAGTCTGCTGCAACGTCCGTTGCGCGGCGCCACCTCGCTCTACTCGAGCTGCTTTTCCAGCTCCGCTTGATTCTTTTTGCGGCCGCGTTCGATAAGGAAAACCACGATGATCGAGAGGTTGTAGAGCACGAAGACTGGACCAGCGAGCAGCAGCTGAGAGACGACGTCACCGCCGGGGGTGAGGATGCCGCCGAGCAATGCGGCTAGCACCAGCGCGTACTTGTTGAACTTCCACATCCCGGTCGCCGAAATGATGCCAAGCCAGCCGAGAACCGACAGCACGACGGGCAATTCAAACGCAACACCGCAGCCCAGCATCATCAGACTGATGAAGTCCGCCACGTCTTGAATGCGCAGCATGTTCTCGATGTTGAGGGCGACGACTCCCTCCGGAAGATCAATCTTTCCGGCGAAGGTTACGAGAAACAGAGCCGCGGGCTTGACCAGCAAGAAGTATCCGAACAACGCACCGCCCGAGAAACACATCCCGGTTGCGCCCACGAACACGAGGGCGAGGCGCTTTTCTTTCTTGTAGAGCCCCGGTGCTACGAATTTCCAGACTTCCCAGATAATAAAGGGCGCCGCGGTCAAAATGCCAAAGACGATCGCCAGCTTGAAGTAAACCCAGAAGGCTTCGGAGACGTCGATCTGAACAAACCGAACGGCCTGTTTGGATTCGGACAGCGCCTCACGAATGGGCCGACTCAATACCTCGAAGATGCGATCTTGAAACACCAGCCCCGCGACGAGTGCGAGGATGAACGCAATACCCGCGTTGCGCAGGCGGTAGCGCAATTCGTTGAGGTGATCGAAGAGGGACATCTTCGAATCGTCGAGAGCGGCCTCGGGAGAGCCTGCTTCGTCCGGCTTCGCTTCGGTTGATTCTGTCTCGCTCACGTCGCGTGATTCCTAACCGATTTTCTTGTTGGGAGAGGGCACACTGCGACCGGGCGCGCCGGGCATGGGCAATCTCGAAGCACCCGGTGGAGGTGGCGGGGGCGTTGGCAGAGACTTGCGTTCCGCAGTGGCCTCACCCGTTTTGGTGCCGACACCGATCTCGGTTCGTTCGATGGGTTCGCGCTCACGCGGAGACGTTGCGAAGCGCGCGAGTGGGCTTTTGCTCTGGGGTGTGCCCACCGTGCCGAGAGGCGGCGCGATCGGCCGGGGAGGAGCCGGTGGTATCAAGGGCAATCCAGGCGGTGAGGCGGCCACCGTGGCGTCCTGCTCGACGCGTTCGGCAGCGAGGGCCGACGGCAAGGCCTGGGCAATGGTTCGATCGCTGTTCGTGATCGCGCCGGGTCCGGGTTCATCGACGGACGCGATTCCCTCCGGCGGCTCAGTTGGCAGGCCTGCGTGGGCATCGAGGTTTTCGCCATCCGGAGCGGCATTGAGGCCTTCTGCTGCGTCTTTTTCGGCCTGGACCGCCCGCTCTTCTTCTTCTTTTTGGCGGGTCTCCCATTCGGCTTTCCAGACGTCCCGACGCTTGAGCTCTGCGGCGGGCAGGGTCACGGCGTCGCGCAAGTCCTCGAAAGGCTTGCGCAGATGCTCTTCGATCTGGATCTCGCCCTTGATGTCGGAGGTCGCCTTGCGGAACTCGCGGATCATCTTGCCAAGGCCCGCGGCAAGCTCGGGCAACTTCTTTGGCCCCACAAAGAGGAGGGCCAAGAAGAGCACCATCATGATTTCGCTCCACCCGAGATTGAACGGCACTGCCCCCTATACATAACCTCAAACCGGCCGCGCTTCCACCTACCTAGAACAGCGAAATTTGGCGCGGGGGCGAAAGCGGATACGCGGTGTGGCCACGCTTTTGGAGGGTTTTGGCCAACGCGTCGGCGTTTGCGCCGAAACACGCCACTTCTTGGGCGCCGGTGGCCGCTGCAAAGGCGACGAGATCGGGAGCGCCCGAGCGACCGGAAAGCGCAATCGCAGCGTCAACCTGAAATCGATTCCGGGCCTCGCGATCGACGGCCAGTCCCGAGGCGAGCAGAAATTGGGGCGAAGCGAGTGGCCCCAGTGCGCGTGCCTTGCGGGCCGCCATTGGCCAGAGCAGGCATTCGCGCGGCGCGCATTTTCCGGCGAAACGTTTGAAGTCCGGTGCGACGGCACCCGTGCGGCGCAGTGCCTGTGCCGCCGTCACAAATTGCGTGTGGGCGCGCAGCCGATGGCCTTCCCCTTCAAGAAAGGCACCGAGCTCAAGCGCCGAGACCACGGGACCCACCAGCACAACGGGCGTGTGCCCCGCGCAGAAGGCGTCTTGCACGAACCGTCGCAACTGCTGCAGACCTTCCTCGCGTGGCGGAAATACAAAGCGCGGATCGCCATAGGTCGCGTCGATGCAAAGCGCATCGGCCGGGCGAATCTCGGCTTCGCGCACGAAGGTTGCGGTCTTTTCAAGGGCACCCATGCGCAGGGGACCGGTATAAACCAGACGACGGCCATCGGTGCTACACAAAAGCGCCGCCGCACCCGGCCCGTGTCCCGACGGGAATAGCTCGAGCCGCAGGGTCCCGACATTGAAGGGGCGTCCATAGTCGGACAGGAGGGCCCGTGCGCGCAACGTTGCCCCGGCTTTGCCCAGCAACGCGAGTGTGGTCGAGGTCAAGATCACCTGTTGCCAACCCGGTCTCGCCGACGGCGCGCGGGTGCCTGGTGGCAAAGCGGATTCGTGTGACAAAAACACCAGCTCGTTGGCCGAACGCATGGGATCGCACGCCAGGGTGGTGCCCGCGAGGCGCACCCCGGCCCGGTAAGTAAAGGCGGGAGCAGGTGTCACCGTTTTTGCGGTAACACGGGTCGCGGCTTTACTCCGCGATGATTTGCCGCTTGGCGAGGAGCTCCGTGACCCGCTCAATGACGTTGCCCTCGGGTTCGTTGCCACGGATGCGCAAATCGCAAGGCGCGGTGCTGGTTGCGTGCGGATCCACATCGATGACGATGCTCGGCGTATCGGGCAAGAGCGCCTGCACGTCCGCGTGATCGGCAAGGCCAATGGCGTTGGTGGTCGAAACCACGATGACGCCGGTGTCGATCAACAGATGCGCGACTTCGGAGAATCGTCGCACAAGCTCGTGCTGGGTGGTGTCAACGAAGTGCAGATCCGCATCGACGCCAAGCAGGACATTGGTGCCATCCAGCATGTAGGCATTGTGGCCGCGGTGGAACAGCGCCTTTTCGACCGCACGGGCAAACTTGTGTTTGTCCGAAGCGGCCGGTCCGACAAACATGACGAGCGCGGCCTTGTGGCCATGGCGGGTCGCGCGTTCGGAACGGGAGACGCCACCTTTAACCCAGTTGAAGTCACGCAACCGCGCTTCGGCACGCAGATCGTCCTGGGCGTCGGACTCGCGCCCAACGATGATGCCGCCGCCCGCGATTTCGTAACCATCCACGATGACAAAACGGCCGGTGGAATCGCTGTCGCCAATCAGATCGAAGGCAAGTGGCTCGCGCGTCTTCAACACGACATCGGCCACGTCGTGGCGACCCACCTCTTGCTTTTCAAGGTTGGAGCCGGCCTCGGAGGCGTCGATGACCTTGTTGATGCTGTGGATCTGCACCGGCACCGAGGCGGTGTGCAACTTCAGCTTGTAGTCGCGTCCCTTGATGAAGGGGCGCTTGCCAAGCCAGATGAGATTGGCGCGCAGACGGGTCGACACAAGCGGCGCCTTCGGCACATGGCTCATGATTTCGCCGCGCTTGATGTAGATCTCTTCGGTCAGTGTAAATCCGGTCGACCAGCCGGATTCGAGCTCGACGCGTTCGGGGACGTTGAAACCCTCGATGCTCTTGATCGTGCTGGTCTTGTTCGATGGCGTGAAGACGACCTTGTCACCCACCTTGACGCGGCCTGATTCGATGCGACCCGCGATGATGCGGCGTTCGTCACCCTGGCTTGCAAACTTGTAAACGTGTTGCACGGGCATGCGCAACGGCCGATCCACCTTGGGTGGCGCCTTGCGGAAGATGTCGAGCATGCCCAGCAAGGTCGGTCCCTTGTACCAGGCGGTGTTGGCACTCTGCACGGTGAGGTTGTCCCCGAGCTTGCCGGAGATCGGAATGAACCGTTCGGGTGCCGCTGCGCCGATGCTTTCGAGAAAGCCGCGGTATTCCCGCTCGACGTTCTCGAAGTGGGCCTGGTCCCAGTCCACGAGATCCATCTTGTTGACAACGACCAGCACCTGACGGATGCCGAGCATCGACAGGATGTAGCCGTGGCGTCGGCTGTTCTCGCGCACGCCTTCCTTGGCGTCGATGACAAGCACGGCTGCCTCGGCGCGCGCGGCGCCCGAGATCATGTTCTTCAGGAACTCGATGTGGCCGGGCGCATCGATGATGATGTAGTCGCGCATTGCCGTCTTGAAAAAGCAACGGGCGGTATCAATCGTGATGCCTTGATCTTGCTCATCGGAAAGCGCATCGAGCAAAAACGCATATTCGAAGGGCTTGCCGGTGCGGGCGCATTCCTTGCGAACGGAATCCAACTTGCCCTCGGGCAGTGAACCGGTATCCGCAAGCAACCGTCCCACGATGGTGCTCTTGCCGTGATCGACGTGGCCGACAACGACGATTTGATACTTTTCGCGATCTGCGGTGATGGAGCTCATTACATGTATCCCTTGCGGCGAAGCTCTTCGAGCCCGTGTTTGCCGTCCTGAAGGCGACCGGAACGTTCAGCGATGTTCTTCAATTTGCCGGTGCGCAACTCAACCAGTATTTCGTCCACGTTTTTCGCGGTGCTGTTGATCGGCGTTTGACA
>ENA-ORBV01015362-ORBV01015362.1-microbial-mat-metagenome-genome-assembly--contig:-NODE-15362-length-11276-cov-3.817484_pt1 | contig 11276 bp, 6 predicted proteins | sample MGYA00237777_ERZ505514 | MGnify/ENA primary metagenome ERZ505514 (study PRJEB26160, sample SAMN06269048) | microbial mat metagenome | isolation source: Oligotrophic lake microbial mat | place...
GCGTATCTCTGTCGGACCGGCTTCCTGCGCCTCCAGATTGTTCAGAAATGCGCCGAGCCCGACGGTGCCGCCGACGCCAGCCAGGAAGTTACGTCGTGAGAGTTTGTACCGGCTCATTGTGCTGCCTCCACTTTTCGTACCCAAAGTCCTGGCGCGAGCGCCACTTGTTTCACGACCTCCCGGAACGTCGTGCCGTCGGCCGTCAGCTTGCTGGTCGTCTCAGTCACGGCGCAGCTATCGGTGGCAAGCTCGTCGTCACCCAGGCCGTAAGCCAATAGCTGGCGCGCTAGGCAGTTTTTGAACTGCGGGGAGCTGGCCGCCGCTTGGGCGAATTCGACCGCGTTCATGTACGTTCCCGGGAACGCGCCCACGGCGGGGCCGAAGACCGAGGACGCATCGACCGGCGCCCCTCCGATCTCGGTGCGATAGCGACCGATTGGGTCGTAGTTTTCGAGCAAGAGGCCCATGGGGTCGAACTGTGAGTGGCACGAGCCGCAGGGTTGAGTGTTCGACCGCTCAGCGGACAACTCCTTCTGCGTTTTGGTGGCGCCAGCCATCAACTGCTCGTCAATCGCCTCCTGAACCGAGGCGGGTGGCGGCGGGACCTTGGGCAGGCAGAGCATCGCCCCGCGGACGAACAGCCCGCGCGCGACGACCGACGTGACGTCCGCGCCCGAGCGCATGGTCAACATGCTCGGCTGGGTCAGGAGCCCCGCGCGCGTGTTCGCCGGCGGAGTCAAGGGCACGAAGTCGCTCGGCGAGGCGCCGGTGTGTGGCACCCCGTAGAATGCAGCGAGCGTGGCGTTGACGAACGTGGTCGGCGAGGTCAAAAGCCCGGACAGGGGGCCCGCGCCCCACAGCTGGTCGCTCACGAATAGCTCGGTCTCGCGGTACATGCTGGCCCGGAGCGCGACGGTGTACTCGGGGAAAAGACCCGGATCCTTGCTAGCACCGAAGACTCCATCGATGTCCCACGCGGACATCAGCGTCTTGCTCAGACTGGCTTGCGCCTGCGGCGTCTCGAGCAGCCGCTGCACTTGTTGCGTGAGGCCCTCCGGTGTCGATAGGCTACCCGAATCCGCGGCTGCCATCAGCTCGGCGTCAGGGATACTGTCGGTGAGCAGGAAGGAAAGCTCGCTCGCAACCTCGTGGGCCGTCAGCACGACTTGCCCGGTGCCGCTCGGCGTGCCGAGCTCGGTGCGCAGTGAGTAGGACGGCGCGGCTAGAATGGCCTCGACCGCGAGCTTCACGCCCGTCTTTATGTCGACCAATTTGCCGGCGGCATAGACCAACATCAAGTCCGCCACTTCCTCTGGCCTCACGGGGCGGCGGAAAGCGCTCTTCGTGAAGCGTTCGAGGAACTGTTGCACGCAGGCGTCGTCGGCCGTCTCAGCGCAGCCGGTCACTTCCATGAAGCGTGAATCCAGGCTCCGAGCCGCGGTTTCGGCCCAGCCTAGCCGCGTGCTGTAGAGCTTCGTGCTCGGAACGAAGCCCTTCTGGGTGAACGGCTTCTCTTCGGCTGTGGGCGCTGTGGCGTTGAGGGCGGAGTCGCCCAGCAGGCCGCGCGTGGCGTTCGAGGCCTGGTAGTCGCTCAGCAAGACTAGACGCTGAGGTAGGTGCGCCTCGCACGTGCTGGCAACCGGCGTGGAGCCGCCGGCCCCAGCTCCTCCAGCCGACATCCCTGCCCCTCCGGTCGGGGCACCCGTGGGCTTGTCGGCGCTGGTTGTGGTGCAGCCCAGGGATAGGACCACGGCCAATGTGGCGGTCTCCAGGCTCGGCAAGCTGCTGCGAAGGGCACGCTGATACATCATGTCGGACCTCGAGAAAGCGGCGAAGCTGCGGCGTTGGGGAGAAGCCGCATCAGGCGGGCCCACGGGGTCAACAATCTCGGGCCGGGACGCAAAAACCCGCCCCGCAGGGTAGGGAGGGGACTTAGGGCGTCACGGTCGGACGGGGAGGTCGAGGATGTCGCGTACCTTTCTCGTGAGAAGCTCGGGTGTGATGGGCTTTTGCAGGAACTCGGAAACTGAGCCAGAAGAAACTGAGCCAGAAGAAACTGAGCCAGAAGAAACTGAGCCAGAAGAAACTGAGCCAGAAGAAGCTGAGCCAGAAACTCCTGGATGCAGGGCGATGTCGCTGGTGTAGCCTGACATGAACAGCAGCTTGATGTGCGGGCGGGTGGCGGCGATGCTGTCCGCCAGCTCGACACCGGTCATGCCCGGCATGACGACGTCTGTCAGCAAGAGCTGGATGGTGCCGGAAAATTCTTGCTGTAGACTGAGCGCCTCGGTTCCGCTCCGCGCCACGAGGACTTCGTAGCCGCTCCGCTCGAGAATCCTCCGCACCGAAGCGCGTACGTGCTCGTCGTCCTCTACCAAGAGAATCGTTTCGCAGCCTCGCGGCGAGGAGCGAACCGGCCCTACCGTCTCCACGGGCGCGACCTCATCGGTTCGCGGGAGCCGAATCGTAAATGTCGCACCCCGACCGGGCTGGCTTTTGACTTCGATTTCGCCACCACTTTGCTTCACGATCCCAAACACGGTCGAGAGGCCGAGCCCAGTCCCCTTGCTGTGCGCTTTGGTAGTGAAAAATGGGTCAAAGATGCGCTGCCGCGTCTCCTCGTCCATGCCCAGGCCAGTATCCGTGACGACGAGCTCCACGTTGGAGTCGACGTTGGCGGTCGCGATCGTCAGGCTGCCTCCCTGAGGCATGGCATCTCGAGCATTGACGACCAGGTTCAGAATCACTTGCTCGATTTGAGACCGGTCAACTTTCACCATACCCAAGCGCGAGGCGGCCGCAACCCGGAAGTCTAGGTTCTCGCCGATCAGTCTGCTCAACATCGAGTGCATGCTGCAGATGACCTCGTCGAGATTCACTACCTGAAGCGCCATTACCTGCTGACGACTGAAGGCCAGCAGCTGCCCGGTCAGGCGAGCGGCGCGCACACCAGCGGCGTCGATGGCCTGCAACGATTCGCGCGCTACGGGGTCCGGGCCGAGATCGCTGTCGAGCAGCGCGCAGGAGCCCAAGATCACGGTGAGCAAGTTGTTGAAGTCGTGAGCTACGCCGGCTGCCAAATTACCGATCGCTTCCATCTTTTGGGTCTGGCGCAGTTGCCTTTCGCGCAGCTCGAGCTCCGCAAGCGTCGCTGAAAGCTCGCGCTTTCGAGCGCCGAGCTCGCGGGCCAGCGTCTCCAAAGTCCCGGTTCTTCCCTGGAGCTCCTTCTCCAACACGGCACGAGTACGGCGAATCGCGATCAAGTTACCAAGCCTTGCAGACAGCTCTTGTGCGGCGACTGGTTTGGTCAAGTAGTCCTGCGCGCCTTCCCGCAGCAGCTTCACCCGCAGCTCCTCATCTGCCTTGGCAGTCATGATCACCACCGGCACGCCGTCCAGCGCAGGCACTGCCCGGAGCGCGCGCAGCAGCTCATCGCCGCTCAGCTTGGGCATCATGACGTCGGTCAGGACAAGATCGGGACACAGAGCTGCGGCCTTCTCCACACCTTCTTGGCCATCACTGGCAGTGACGACGCGGTAGGTCTTCGCGAGCAACTCAGCAAGGTAGCGGCGCATGTCCGGATTGTCTTCGACGAGCAGCACCAGCGCTCGCCCGTCATCCGCTTCCGCTATCGAGAAGTCGCGCCGCGACTCAGTGCGGCTGACCTGCAGCTCGGTAGGAAGCAGCGGAGCGCTGCGCGAGGTCGAACGCGGCGGCGCCACGCTCACGCCGCGCTCTTTTGCTGGCTGGAGCGGCAGCTCGATCGTGAACTCTGCTCCGCCCTCCGGCGCATCCGCCACGCTGGCGCTCCCGCCATGTAAGAGCGCAAAGTCGCGTACCAGCGAGAGCCCCAGGCCGACGCCGCCGAATCGGCGCGTGGAACCGCCTTCCACCTGGAAGAATCGTTCGAAGATTGCCCCATGGTGCTGTGGCGCGACGCCCGGGCCGCTATCGGCCACGCGCAAGACGGCCCGCTCCGCAAGCTTGGTCAGCGAGCAGCGCACGACTCCGGCCGGCGTGAACTTGAAGGCATTGGCCAACAAATTCATGAGGATTCGCTCTACTTTGTCCGAATCCACGGCTGCCAACAGCTGCTCGGGAGTCTGGACGTGGAAGCCGATGTTTCGGTCGACGGCGAGCGACTCGAAGCTCGATGCCACCAGCCTCATCAGGGCCGCCAAATCGACTTCAGCGTAGTCGAGCTGGAGCTGACTCTCGTCGAGCTTTGCCAGGTCGAGCAGGTCGTTCACTCGCGTCAAGAGCGAGCGCGCGTGTCGCTCGATCTCCTGAACGTCGCGGGCGCTCTCTGCGAGCTTCGTGCCTTCAGCACTCTCACCGAGTCGCTCGGTGCGCGCCAAGATCAGCGCCAAAGGTGTTCTGAGCTCGTGGCTGACATTCGCGAAGAACTGACTCTTGGCCTGATCGAGATCCTTCAGCCTCTCGTAAAGGGTGCGCAGCTCGTCGTTCTTTCGCGCAACCTCTGCCTCCGCCTGCTTTTTAGCGGTGATGTCGCGTCCCTCGGCGATGATGTAGCGGACGGCGCCGGTCTCGTCTTTGACCGGCTTGAGAGAAAAGTCCAGAAACAGCTGACCTTCGCCGGGCCGGCCGTGGATGCCGACTTCGTAGCGCACGAATTCGCCGCTACCAGCCCGCTGGACTGCCGCTTTCACCTCCTCGCGCGTCTCTGGCGGCCACCAGGCGGTCAGCCAGAACGGTCGACCAATCACCTCCTCGCGACTTAGACCTGCAGCTTCCAGCGACGTTCGATTAGACTGCAGATTGATGCCCTGCGCGTCCAAGATGCCGACGAGCTGAAACATCTCGTTCACGATGATGTGCGCCAGCTCGGCGTCTCCGAGCACTCCGCTCCCGTCGCCAGTCAAGAGAGCGCTCACATCGCTCGCTCCTGCGCCCTCTGCCTGCGGCAGCTCGCTCCGCGTCATACATGAGTGGAGCACGTCCGAGACAGCTGAGGCACCAAACTACGGTATTCACCTCGTAAAGCCTTTGCCAACGCCCAGAGCCTACGCGATAGGATTGGTGCGAAACGTCCCGGCGACGAGGTCTTGGTTCACCACCACATCACCGCCGTCTGAGCGGAATCAAAGGCGTAGTAGAGGCGCAAGCGCAGAAGGTAAACGCTGCCGGCCTGGAGCCGGCGCAGGATGGCCACGTTGCGATCCTGACCGCCGTCGTCGTCCGCGGTGAGGTAGCGCTCGCGGCCGTCGGGATCGCGGATGAAGAGAACTGCGACGGCGTCGGCGGTTCCGAATGTTCCAATTTGGTAGTTGCGAGTGACCTTCGGCTTCAGGAGGAAGTTTCGCTGCTGGCCCGGGGGGCTAGTCGGGAACGCGGATAAATTGGTGCCCCCCTGGGGCTATCAACGATTTCAGAACTTCACGACGGTGAGACGGCAGAGCTCGTTTTTACGGTAGTCCAGCGTGCTAAGCAGGGTGGACTTCGATTTGAGCTCTTTGAGCAGCGTGGAGCGCGGGACCTCCGTGTCGGTCTCGATGTGCCCGTGTTTGTCTTCGCGCGTCGAGAGCAGCGTGAGCAGGCGCTTAGCCGACTTGGTTTTGGATTTGTTCTTGAACAGCGGCCAGAGCAGGTTCTTCGGCGTCGCGTTGAGGCTACCGTGGTGGCCGACCTTGTAGAGCGTGGTGCCTGCCAGCAGCTTTTGATTCTTCGGCTGGCTGAGCGCGTACTCCCAATTCTCGATCTGCGCGTCGCCCGGGAAGAGCAAGCGCTTGGTTCCTGCTTCGAAGAGCAGTATGACGCTGGTGTTGTTCATGGCATTGTCCAGCATGGTCACGAGCTGCAGGAGCTCGTCGCCATAGACTGAACCAAGGCGTTTGCGAAACCAGCGCAGCGACGGCGGAGTAACGGTCGCCACGTCGCGCGGAAACAGCGCTTTTCCTTGCGAAAGCGCCGAGGTCGTGGCGAGCCCCTGACGCCGCCAGAATTGCCAGAACTCGTCATCGTCGCGCGAGCGCTGCTGCTTGATCGTCTCGGTCTGCTCCAGTGTGGGCGGGCCCAGCACGTGGATCTTAACTCCCGGCAGCACGCGCTCCAGCCCCGATTTGCTGCCCGCGTTCACGTAGGCGCGCTTGGACATGCCCATCAGGTTCTTTACTGCGGAGAGGTTCTTGACGTTGTCCTCGCCGATGAACGACAGCTGGCCGGCGACCTGTTCGCCCACCACCTCGCGCAGGCTCTTCCCAGCTGCCTCGGCTGCGCGAGCTACCTCGTGCATGCCCTCGAGAGCCGCTAATGCGCGCAGCTTGGCCGGTCCAGATTGCACCGTCTGGGTCGCCTTCTTGGCCTTCTGCTGCGCCTTAGGATCCTCGGTCCAGGGCTGCACCACCACGTCGGGCTTCAGGGCCCGAATGATATCGCCCGGAGCAGTACCCTTAGCGTTGGTTGCAAAGCCACTGATGTGATCAGCATGACGGTGCGTCGCCACCAGCCCGTGGAGCTTGCCCCCGGTCACGGCAGCGATGTCTTTGGCGATCAAGAGCAGCTGGTTTTTGGGCGCGTCCTTGGGCACCGCCGTACTCCCAAAGTCGACTAGGACGTGCTTTTCCTGGCCGGGGTACTGAAACGACAATAAAAAGCAGTCGCCAAATCCCACGGCATACGTTCGGATGGTGACCGATACTGGCTTCTTGACGGCCATGGCTTACCAACCCTCTTCGAGGAAGCGCGTGCTTCCCATGGCGCGAGCCCGATGCAGCTCCGCGAAGCGACGCTGCGCCTGGCGCTTCTCTTGAAAATAGCCGTGCGCCCAAAGGCACTGGAGCCGCTCCGTCTGACTCGGACCCTTGATGTCGCTGCCCACGTGAAACTTCAAGCGCCCGAACTCGTCGAGCACTAGCACCCCGCCTCCGTACAAAGTGAGGTTCTGACTCGGCGCCATACCTTCTGGCGCGCGCACGTTCAGCCTACGCAGCTCACGCGCCTGGACACCCAAGATTTGCACGTATTGGATGATGATCTCCTGAACCGTAAAGCCATCCCTATCCACCCGTACGCAGCGGTTCACCGAAGGCACGTAGGTGAAGGCTTCCGAGTGCAGCTCCAGCGGGTCGCGATTCTCCCAAACGAAGTGAAAGGCTTCATCCAGGTTGTGAGTCAGCGATTCGAAATGGTTTCTGCGATAGGACACCGGTCGAGTCGGCGGCGACCACATACCGGGCTCGGGACTGTTGGGGGATTGGACCGGCGAAATGCCATAGCTCCCAAACCACTTGACGAGCGCCTTTCGGTATTCGTACTTCGAATCGTCCGGATACACCTCGTGGTCAGCGGTCAGCAGGGCCGTGAGGTAGTCCGGAAAATCGAGATCCACCGGCGGTGCGTAGTCGAGCGCACGGATCGCCATCGTCAATACGTGTCCCGCAGCTTCAGCGCCTTCCTCCACCACCCGCTCACGCGCTATAGCCTGCTTGCCGTCTTTGCCTTGAAGCGGACGCAGCCGTTGTAACCAAACCCCTAGAAACGCGTTCATGACCGCCGCGACCAGAAGCTCGCCCCGTTTGTGAGGCTGCCGGTACTCGTCGGACCGGTAAAGTCCAGGGTTGGGCTCGATGCTGGCGGAGCTTCGCAACGGGTTGCCGCGCACCTGCCCCAGCTCGTCCCCCAGCTGCTCGGCGAGCCCGGCCAGCACTGTGCGTCGCAATCGCTCGGCCGTGAGCGCGGTCGACGAAATCCAATCTCGCTCGTCCTGAAACGCAGCCTTCACGACTCGCTCGTGACGAAACGCCGACAACAGCGCCACGATGTCCGCAAACCCTTCGTGAAAAGCCGCCTGATCTCTGGACGAAGGATCCGTGTAGCGCGGGTGCAGGCCGTCGAGCACCGCATGCGACGTCTCGTGCGCGACGACGTCACGGGAGAGGCAGGTGAAGATCGTCTTGGGAGAGCGAGCCGACTGCCGAGCTTGGCTCGGAAAGTAGCCAAACAGCAGCCCTTCGTCGCGCCGAGAGTAGTAGGCATTCGCCGCGGAGAATGCGTGCGGGGCGATCTTCAGCACGTGGCCGCGCCCATTGCCCGCGTGGTCGAGCGAGCCGCCCGGAATGGACCACGGCACCCGCCTGCCCAGCGCCTTCTCGAAGCAGCCCAGGGTTTCCATGGCTATGCCGTAGACGTTCTGGGCGTGGAAGGCGCGTGAGGCGACCAGCCGCTCCGCATCCGTCACGGTCACGAAGGCGTCCGGCCCTGCAATGTTTGCGGGACGATACAGAGTCTGCGTGGATGCGTCGCAATCCACCACGTGAAAGCGCGCGCCCTGTGGGCCGGGAGCGAGCCGCTCACACGGGATCTCGATGCGCACCGTGACTACGCCGTCGCGATCCGCAAGACTCGGATCCTGACCCAACACCGTGAGCGTGCGGATCCGCGGCTCGGCGAATGTGACCGGCGCCGCTCGGCGACTACGTGCGCGCGCCATGACCTAGCGTCTCGACGTCGCCTGCGAACTGAAGAAATTGCATGGTTCCGCCGAAGCCCCTGGCTCACGAATTCGTTGTGCGGAGGGGACTGAACGGAACAAACCAGACTTGAATCACAACTTCAAGTCTGGAACCGGAGTCGAACAAATTGACTAGAGGCCACGACAGCGAGTGCTTGTCTTTTGCGGGTTCTCCCATTCTATCGGAGTGGTAGAGGCTGAGCGACTGCCGTTGACAGAGCGAGTGTCCTGGAGTTGACTGCCGTAGCGATGCGAACATTCGGATCTGGGGCCAGGCGGGCGAGCAAACTTTGGTTGCCAATGCTGGCGCTGTCCGGCTCACTCGGTGTCGCTTGCGTGGGCACCAAAATCATCACGATCAAGCACACGAATCTGGACGGGAACTCGGAGTACTTCGTGTGCGAGGGCGGAGAGGGCAAGACCTGCGGCGGGGAGCGCGAGGGGCAAATGGATCCGGACGGCTACCAAGATCGGGTCGAAATCCATTCACCGCCCAAGGGCTGCATCAACGGAGCCGCCACCATCGAGGTGGTGCTCGCGGGCAGCGAAGTGAAGCGCGTGAGGTACGAGTGCGCCCAGCCGCCCCTGAGCGGTGGCCTGCCTGCAGGTGTTGCGGGCGGCGCTGGCGAGCTCGAGCCGCCCGGGCCAGGGACGGGGCTTCCTCCGTCAGCGCCCGCGCCTGGCCTGCCACCTTCGGTGGACACCTCCAGCGGCGGAACGGGAGCCCGACCATGAATTTTCCCAACGTGCAGACCCAAACCATCGATTGGATGAACGAGCACGGCACGTTCAAGCGCAAATCGGTCGAGCGCTACCTGCCCATCGCCTCCACGTCGCGCGACCTAGTCGATCAATGGCGCCGCGTCGGGAGCGTGTTGCAGGACATCCTGGGTTTTGCCTTCAAAAACGGCACGCCGCTGCGGGCGGATGGCTCGCGCTGGTCCCTCTCGAACATTGCGCAGCCGGAAAAACTCGCGCTGTCGCTGGCGGCGCACGACGTAGCCGAAGAGATCCCTTCGGGCTGGCGATCCGCGGCCTACGGAGCCTCGCTCGCCCAGGCCAAGCTCACGCCCATGCTCGTATCGGGCTCGATGAAGATCCAGCGCTTGAATCGCGCCCTTGCTCTGCGAAACCTCGCCGTACAAACCTCCGGCGCCAGCGACGGCCAAACGCTCGCCGGAGCGTGCGCGACCGGTACTCACGGTGCTGCGCTGCGCCTCGGGGCTCTGCACGACACGCTGCGCGCCGTGCACCTGATGGTGGCGCCCCAGCAAGCAGTGCTCGTGCAGCCGGCAAGCGGCCCCCTGACCGCCCAATCCGCCGCAGATCTTTCGAATTGGTTCGGCTTCCCCACCACGCTCGTGAGTGACGACGTGCTGTTCGGCGCCGCGCAAGTACACCTCGGCTCACTGGGCTTGGTCTTGAACGCCGTCGTCGAAACGCGCCCGCTCTACTACTGGACCGAGGTCACTACCGGACATGCTGACGACGCCTGGCGCCGCGTTCTCGCCGAAGCCAGCCCCGCCAGTGTCGCCGGCCACGACAAGAATCCCAACTACCTTCAGGTCATCCTCAATCCTTTCAAGCCCCTGCCGGTAGACAGCAAAAAAGCCTGGGTCACCTCCATGACCGACACGCTCTTCACTAACCAAGCTGGCGTGGAAACGCGCCCCGAAGCCGCTACTGCGCCCAACCCCGACCTGATGGCGATCCTCGCGTCCCTCACCGATTTCGACGACATCGGTTTTACGGACGCAGCGCTCCGCAAGCGCCTCACCCAAGAGCTCATCGCTCGCTACGGCGACAAGAAACGCACCCGCCGCGCCCTGCCCGGTGTCCTCTTCGGCCCCACGGCCCTGCCCCGCGGCCGCGGCGCCAGCGTCGAATTCGTCGTCGAAGGCAGCCAAGCCGAGCCTGCCGCGTCCGCGCTCCTCCGAGCGCTCGAAGCCCAACGCAAGGCTGCCAACCAATTCAGCGGCGCCATCGGCATCCGCTTCGTCAAAGGCTCCAGCGCACTCCTAGCTCCCAACGCCCGCCCGCTCAGTTGCTTCCTCGAGCTGCCCGGAGTCCGCACCCAAGAAATCGCCGGCATCTACGCTGCTTGTGGCAAAGCACTCACCGCCCAAGGCATTCCATTCGGCTGCCACTGGGGCCAACACCTAGTCGAAATCAAGAAACGCCTCTCCACTTGGTGGGGCGACTCTCGAGCCCAAGCCTGGCGCAACGCCCGCGCCGAGCTCCTCCCGGATGCCAAAGCGCGCGCCGTCTTCGCAAGTCCGATTCTGAAAACTGCTGGGCTGGGATAGTCCGAGCTATGGGCACCCCGCCTCGTCGGAAGTTGTGACGTTCTCGCGGCCAGCTTGAGTTAGGCTCGCGACACATGGCGAAGGCGTACACGGCTTGGACGGTTTTAAAGCACGGCCCCATCGAACCGCTTGGAGAAAACATCTGGCGCGTGAAGGGCGCTTTGCCCGGCATGTCGCTCGAGCGCGTGATGACCATCGTGCGGAGGGGCGACGGCTCGCTCCTGCTGCACAGCCCGATCGCGCTGGATGAGGCCCGCCAACGCGAGCTCGAAGCGCTAGGGCCGATCGCCGTGATCCTGGTGCCCAACGCCGGGCACCGCTTGGATGCCCCAGCCTACAAGCTCCGCTACCCCCAAGTTCTGGTGCTCTGCCCGCGCGGCGGGCGCGAACGCATCGCGGAAGTCGTAGCCGTGGACGGCACCTACGACGACTACAAAGACGACGGAGTGATCCGCCTCGAAACCCTCGACGGCGTCGCCCACAGCGAAGGCGCACTGATC
>ENA-ORBV01015365-ORBV01015365.1-microbial-mat-metagenome-genome-assembly--contig:-NODE-15365-length-11272-cov-8.091827_pt1 | contig 11272 bp, 9 predicted proteins | sample MGYA00237777_ERZ505514 | MGnify/ENA primary metagenome ERZ505514 (study PRJEB26160, sample SAMN06269048) | microbial mat metagenome | isolation source: Oligotrophic lake microbial mat | place...
ATGAGAAACCAGAAAAGAGGTGTCCCACTGCCGGCAGGGGCACCGAGAAGCCGAAGCTCGCGACGGACTGCGAGAGCCCTTCGAGGCTCATGCCGCCATAGTTGAGGCCGACGGCGGTCGAACCCCACGCGATCAACGTCCCCACTGCAATCGCGACGAGGCCAGCAGGGATCCCCTTGAAGTAGCGCACGCCACCAAACCAGCTGGCGAGGATGATACTGAAGCAAACGATGCCGATCACAGGCGTCATGAACATCTCCATGGCGGGTCGCATCGAGATGAACGCCACCGACACGCCAGCGAGTGTGCCCAGTAGGGCCGCACGCGGCGTGATCTTGCGGATCACGGGAGCGATGAAGCCGCCGATCATCAACACGAAGCTCTGTACGAAAACCCAGGTTAGCCCGGCCTCCCAACCCTTGATCGGATCGCCCGACTGGACCGTGGCAAGGGCGTTGCCGGCATAGATCGGCCGCACGAAGGTGTCGGGCGATTCGACCTTGATGATGTCCGAGATCTGAGCCACGTCCAGCAGGGCCGCCACCCGCGGCAGCACGTTCTTGCCGAAACTCGTGGCCGGGGCGAGGACGTGTGTGTAGTTTTTCGCGATGGAGACGACCAGCGCGGACAGGTTCTCGGCCAGCGAATGCGCATAATGGGCGGCATCGGCGACGAGGACTTTCTTCACACCGGCGATTTGCGCTGCGGCCTTCGCAACCGAGGCACATTGGCTTCCGGCAACAAGGAGGTCGATGTCGCCGCCAATCTTCGCCGCGGCGGCGACCGCGTTCAGGACCGCGGGCTTGAGCGCGGCGTTATCGTGTTCGGCTATGACCAGGATGCGCATCGGGATAGCCTCTGATTCATATGATCTTGGCTTCGTTCTTCAGTTTCTCGACCAGTTCCGTCACGCTTTTCACCAGCTTGCCGGCGTTGCGCTTGGGCGGCTCCTGCACTTTGAGGGTTTTCAGCCTCGGCGCCGGGTCCACGCCGAGCGCTTCAGGCTTGAACGTCTCCAGCGGTTTTTTCTTCGCCTTCATGATGTTCGGCAGGGTCACATAGCGCGGTTCGTTCAGGCGCAGGTCCGTCGTCACCACCGTCGGTAGTTTTACCGAAATCGTTTCCAGCCCGCCGTCCACTTCACGCGTGACTTCGGCCGATCCCGAGCCGACTTTTACCTTCGACGCGAACGTCGCCTGCGACCAGTTCAACAGCGCGGCAAGCATCTGCCCGGTCTGGTTGGAATCATCATCGATGGCCTGCTTGCCCATGATCACCAGCCCCGGCTGCTCCTTGTCGACAATCGCCTTGAGAATCTTGGCGACCGCGAGCGGCTGGGTCTCGACCGTCGTTTCTACCAGGATGGCGCGGTCCGCGCCGATCGCCAGCGCCGTGCGCAGCGTCTCCTGGCATTGAACCGTGCCCACCGACACCGCGATGATTTCCGTCGCGGTGCCCGCTTCCTTGAGACGCACAGCCTCTTCCACCGCGATCTCGTCGAATGGATTCATGGACATCTTGACGTTGGCAGTCTCCACGCCGGAACCGTCGGATTTGACGCGCACCTTGACGTTGTAGTCCACCACCCGCTTGACCGGGACCAGTACCTTCATTTCAGGAGCCTCTTGCCGGATTGAAGAATGCGGATTCTACCGCAGCGCGTCAGGATATCTCGAATACCGAACGTTCAACCCTTAACCGCAAAGGCGCAAAGACGCGAAGGGAACGCAAAGGAAGGCAACAAGACGATTCTTGATGAAGTGAAGTAAGCCATGCCAATGTATACGATGGATGACAAATTCGATCCCCATATGCCAAGTTGAATTCCTTTGCGTGCCTTTCTTTGCGCCTTCGCGCCTTTGCGGTTAGGGGCTAGACGGCCTTCGCCTGTTCCCGCAAAACATTCTTCTGGATCTTGCCGGTCGAGGTCTTGGGCAAAGGGCCGAAGATCACCTTGCGCGGGCATTTGAAGTGCGCCAGGCGGTCGCGGCAGAAAGCGATGATCTCGTCTTCCGTCACCGCGGGAGCACCCGGCTTCAGAGTGACAAAGGCGCACGGCGTCTCGCCCCATTTTTCGTCGGGTTGTGCGACCACCGCCGCCTCGAGGAGGGCCGGATGCCGGTACAGGACGTCCTCGACTTCGAGGGTGGAAATGTTCTCGCCCCCGGAAATGATGATGTCCTTGGAACGGTCCTTGATCTTGACGTAGCCATCGGGATGCATCACCGCCAGGTCGCCGGTGTGGAACCAGCCGCCCTCGAAAGCTTCTGCCGTGGCTGCAGGATTCTTCAGGTAGCCCTTCATGGTGATGTTGCCTCGAAAGAAAATCTCGCCCATGGTCTGGCCGTCGCGGGGCACAGGCTGCAGGGTCTGCGGGTCGAAGACGTCCATGGCTTCCTGCATTTGGTAGCGAACCCCCTGCCTGCCGTTCATTTGAGCGCGCTGGTCTGAGGGCAGATCGTCCCACTCCGGATGCTTCGCGCAAACTGAGGCCGGGCCGTAAACCTCGGTCAGTCCGTAGGCGTGGGTCAGGTCGATGCCGATGCGTTCCATGCCTTCGATCACGGCCTGCGGCGGCGCGGCGCCCGCTATCATCGCGCTCACTTTATGCCCGATGCCGGCGCGCAGGTCCGATGGCGCGTTGATGAGCATGTTGTGCACCACCGGTGCGCCGCAGAAATGCGTCACCTTGTGGCGGCGGATCAGGTCGAAGATCGGCGCCGCCTCCACGCGGCGCAGACAGACACTGGTGCCGGCTACCGCCGCCAGGGTCCAGGGAAAACACCAGCCGTTGCAATGGAACATCGGCAGCGTCCACAGATACACCGGAAAATGCGGCATCGCCCAGGTAACGATATTGCCCACCGCGTTCAGGTAGGCGCCGCGGTGATGGGTGACGACGCCCTTCGGATTTCCAGTGGTACCGGAGGTGTAGGACAGCGCAATCGCATCCCATTCATCTTCAGGAAGGCGCCATTCGAAGTTCTCGTCGCCAGATTCCAGGAAAGCCTCGTAGTCTGTTTCACCGACGAGTCCGCCGCCGGGACCCAGGGGATCGTCGATGTCGATCACCAGCGGCGGATGCTCGACCATGGTCAGCGCCTTGGCGATGGTCTCCGAAAATTCGCGGTCCGTTATCAGCACCTTTGCTTCGCCGTGATTGAGCATGAAGCCGATGGCCTCCGGATCGAGACGGGTATTGAGCGTATTGAGCACCGCGCCGGTCATTGGAACGCCGAAGTGGGCTTCGAACATGGCCGGAATGTTCGGGGCCATGAGCGCCACGGTATCGCCCGCCCCGATCCCCCGCCGCGCCAGTGCCGAGGCCAGTTTCCGGCACCTGCGATAGGTCTCGGACCACTTCATTGGCATGTCGCCGTGAATAACCGCGATCCGGTCCGGATAAACCTCCGCCGAGCGGGCCAGGAAGGACAGCGGCGAGAGGGGAACGTAATTGGCGGGATTCTTGTCCAGGCCGACGTTATAGAGGTTGATGCGGGTCAAGGCTGCTCCAGACTGGGGGTGGTGGACTGCGGAAAGGGGATCGGCGGCGCCAGCCGTTGGGTCCAATCAAAGGGCACCAATGATAAAGGAAGGCCGCCCGGAAGCCGCGTTATGAGGCCTGGAACGAACCTCGAAAGACTTAAAGGAATACTCGCAAAACGCTTGACGCAAGTAGGATTTTTAACAAATAAGGCTTGCGGAAAGGCAAGCGATTGGTGTTAAGATTACCGTCCCCGGAACCCGGCACGCCAAGGAAGAACTTTGACTGTGAAGCCACAGGTAATGCTCCATGATGCCTGAGCGCGCCAATCGCACGTTTATCTGCAGCGTGCTGTTCCTGGATATCACCGAATACTCGCGCAAGCCGGTTTCCGAACAGATCCAGCTCAAGGACCAGTTCAATACGCTGATCGCGGAAGCCATTCGCGACATCGCGGCCAACGACCGCATCATTCTCGATACCGGAGACGGCGTAGCGATCAATTTTCTGGGCGATCCCGAGGACGCGCTGTTCGTTGCGATGAGCCTTCGCGAAGCCTTCGCGCCCCGGCCCGGCGAAACACCGAAACTGCCGGCGCGCATCGGCATCAATCTCGGACCGGTCCGTCTGGTGCGCGACCTGAACGGCCAGCCCAACATCATAGGTGATGGCATCAATGTCGCCCAGCGCGTGATGGGATTCGCCAAACCGGGCCAGGTGCTGGTTTCGCGATCTTATTTCGAGGTGGTCTCGCACATCTCGGAAGGCTACGCGAAGCTCTTCAACTACGAGGGTTCGCGTACCGACAAGCATGTGCGGGAGCACGAGATTTACAGTGTCGGCTATACCCAGAACCGAGGCAGCACCGTGCGCTCCCCCGCCGAGCGCGCCGAGGTGTCCTCCCATGAAAGCCGCCGCCAGGCCGCGGCCGCGGGCATTGCAAACGGCACCGGCCGCTGGCTGCGCGGTGTCGAGTCGTGGCTGAACAACCGGACCATCGCATACGGAACTGCCACACTGTCATTTGGCGCCTTCGCCCTGGCAGTGACGCTCAATTTCCTCGGCCACAGCGACCTGCCCGCCGCCCAGGAGAAGCCGGGCGCCGAGGCGCCGCAGAAAAACCTGCTTTCCGAGAAGTCGGCGGCAGCCGTCATCGGCCTCCCCCGCCGGGACAAGAAACATTCCTCATCCAGGCCGGCTCCCGCGCAGGCGGGCGATGGTACAAGTCCACCAACCCGTACCGCCGAGCCGGTTTTGGAGGAAAAGAGGGAGTCCAAGGGCGGGCCTTTGTCGTTCTTCTCCAGGCATGAAGAACCGGCCGGCGAGTCTTCGCCGCCACCGTCCGCCGGCATAGCGATCATCGCGCTGGCCGTCGCCCCCTGGGGCGAGGTGTTCGTGGACGGCAACCGGGTCGGAGTCAGCCCGCCCGTCAATGAAGTCGAAGTCGCCCCCGGCAAACGCACCATAGAAATCCGCAATGCCAACTTCCCCGTGTTTTCGCAGGTGGTGGAAGTCAAGGCGGACCAGAGAGTCCGCATCAAACACAAGTTCAACTGACGCGACAAATGATGCCCGCTTTCCGACTCCTGCTGATTTTCGCCTTCGTCGCCGCATTCCTTGGCGGTTGCGCGGAAGGCCCGTTCAAGGACCTTCGCGCAAGCCGCACCGCCGGCACAGGCTATCTGGAGGATGGCGTTCGCAACTACGAGGAGGGCAATTACCGTACCGCGCAGCGCCGCCTCCAGTTCGCCCTCGAGGAAGGCCTCGGCCGCCCCGATCGCGTCAAGGCGCACAAGTACCTCGCGTTCATTGCCTGTGTCTCCGGACAGCAGCTTACCTGCCGCGAGGAGTTCGGCATCGCTTTCGAACTCGACCCGGACTTCGACCTCGGGCCGGCGGAAGCCGGGCACCCGATCTGGGGCCCGGTATTCAGAAGCGTGCAGTCCAGGCAGAAGAAGCGCTGAAAATCCCGGCATGAATCCCAATGCAGCAGTCGCCACACTCGGCCGCTACGAAATCATCGGCGAACTAGGCCAGGGTGCCATGGGCGTGGTCTACAAGGCACGCGACCCGATGCTTGACCGCATCGTCGCGATCAAGACCGTCAATTTGACTCTGCCGAAAGATGAACTCGCCGAATACGAGGCCCGCTTCTACCAGGAGGCCAAGGCGGCGGGCGGCCTCTCCCACCGCAACATCGTGGTCATTCACGACATCGGACGCAGCGAGCGCGTCGCCTACATGGCGATGGAGTTTCTCGAAGGGCAGGAACTGCGCCGCATAATGCAGGCACGCACGCCCATAGCCCTGCAGCAGGCGATCGATATCACCGCTCAGGTGGCGGATGGCCTGCAGTATGCCCACGACCACCAGATCATTCATCGCGATATCAAGCCCGCGAACATCATGGTCCTCGCCGACGGCTCGGTGAAGATCACCGACTTCGGCATTGCGCGCATGCGCAACAACGAAGTCAAAACCATGACCGGCATGATCCTGGGATCGCCCAAGTACATGTCGCCGGAACAGGTCTCCGGGAAGCGCGCGGATGGCCGCTCGGACATATTCTCGCTGGGAGTGGTGCTCTACGAAATGCTGACCGGCACCTCGCCTTTCGTGGCGGACAATATCCACGGCGTGATGTACCAGACCATGAACTTCAACCCGCCGGCGCCCAAGACGCTCAATCCGGATCTGCCCGAAGTGTTGAATTTCATTGCGGCCAAGGCCTTGGCGAAGAATCTCGATGACCGCTATCTGAATGCCAAAGACATGGCGCACGACCTGCGCGAAATTCTGGCATCGGCGAAAAGTCAGGCCCCACCCGCCAATCTGCTGGCAATGCCCGCACAAAGCTCGCCGTTCGTGCAGCCCGCTGCCCCCCTCACGCGGCAGGAGGACAAGGCAGAGCGGATTTTTGCCGCCGCCGGCGCTGGAGCCGACACCGCACAGAGCGGCAGCGACGGGCCTAAGCAGGGCCAGGAATCGACCCAGCCTTCGCTGGGGCTGGCAGAAGGCTTCGACAACTTCAGCGCCACCATGCGACTCGCCGCTCTAACCGGCACCGAGAAGGAACTCGATCAGTTTTCCGAGACCCAGAAGGTCGCGCGCCTGAAGGCGATAGCAGACGCGAAACGCAGCGGCGCCAATCCGCCGAACCTGTCAGACAGCACGACCTGGCAACAACCCGGCGCACTGATGCGGCCTGGCGCCGGCGCCTCGGGAACTGGCGGCATGAACCTCAGGCTCGTTTGGGCAGGCAGTCTGGTACTTGCCACCGCCGCCGTCGCCTTGCTGTTCCTGCGCTGAACCGTCCGCGCCTCAACTCAGGCGGGCGATCGCTTCCTCGACCCGCTCCACGGTCATCACTTCGATTCCCTCGATTCCGCCTTTCGGCGCATTTGCCTTGGGAATGATGGCCAGACGGAATCCCAGCTTCGCCGCCTCCCTGAGACGCTCCTGGCCGCGCTGCACCGGGCGAATCTCCCCTGCCAGTCCGATTTCGCCGAACGCGACCAGTTTTTCCGGCAGGGGCTTGCTTTTCAGGGATGACACGATCGCCAGCAGCACCGGCAGGTCCGCCGCCGGTTCGTCGATTTTCACGCCGCCGACCGCATTGACGAATACATCCTGATCGAATGCGGCAATGCCGGCGTGACGATGCAGCACCGCCAGCAGCATCGCCAGCCTGTTCTGCTCCAATCCCACCGTCAGCCGGCGCGGATTCGGCGCATGCGCCTCGTCAACCAGCGCCTGGATCTCGACCAGCAGAGGACGACTGCCCTCCTGAGTGACCATCACGCAGGATCCCGGAACCTGCGTTCCATGCTGGGACAGGAACAGGGCCGACGGATTGGACACCCCGCGCAGCCCGCGGTCGGTCATGGCGAAAACACCGAGTTCGTTGACTGCTCCGAAACGATTCTTGATCGCCCGCACCAGACGAAAACTCGAATGCGTGTCGCCCTCGAAGTAGAGAACCGCGTCAACCATGTGCTCAAGCACCCTTGGCCCTGCCAGCGCACCTTCCTTGGTGACGTGGCCGATCAGCAAGATAGCCGTGCCCGAAGTTTTGGCGAAGCGCGTCAACTGTGCCGCGCACTCGCGTACCTGTGCGACGCTGCCCGGGGCCGATTGCAGGGCTTCTGAATAGACCGTCTGGATCGAATCGATGACCGCGACGTCGGGTTTCTGCGCGGCGAGTACGGACAGGATTTTTTCTAGCTGGATTTCGGCAAGGAGATTGAGGGAATCGGGCTCAACCGCCAGGCGTCTGGCGCGCATGGCGATCTGCTGCGGGGATTCCTCGCCGCTCACATAGACGGCGTTGCATGAGGCGTCCATCAGCGACAGCGCCTGCAGCAACAGCGTGGACTTGCCGATGCCGGGATCGCCACCAAGCAGGACCACCGCGCCACGCACCAGGCCGCCGCCGAGCACGCGGTCCAGTTCGCCAATGCCGGTCGGCCGCCGTTGTTCCTCTTTTGCCTCGACCTGGGACAGTTTCTGCAGCTTGCTGGGTTCCGTCAGCACCTGGAAACGCGAGGCGGTCTTCTCGGCGACGGTCTCGACCAGCGTATTCCACACCGTGCAGTGCGGGCACTGCCCCTGCCATTTGAGCGTCTGGCCGCCGCACTCGGTGCAGGTATAGATCGTCTTGGCCTTGGCCATGGCTATTCCGTGTTGATGTCTTCGACCGGCACCCGGCGCGCCAGTGCGCATAACAATTCGTAGCTGACCGTGCCGGCCGCCGCCGCCACCTCTTCGACCGGCAGGTCCGCGCCCCACAACGTGACCGGAGTGCCGACTCCAGCCCTGGGGACATCCGTCAGATCCACGCTCAGCATGTCCATGGAAACCCGCCCCGCCATTTGCACGCGCACGCCATCCACCAAAACAGGGGTGCCATTCCAGGCATGGCGCGGATAGCCATCGGCGTAGCCACAGGCGACCACGCCGATGCGCATTTTGCGGTCCGCCATAAACAGGCTGCCATAGCCGACCGTGTCGCCCTTTTTCAATTCCTGTACCGCGATGATGCGGCTGGTCAGGGTCATTACCGGCTTGAGGCCCAGGCTCTGGGCCGAACAATGTTCCAACGGTGAAGCGCCATACAGCATGATTCCCGGCCGTACCCATTCGCCACGCGCCTCCGGAAATCGCAGCAGCGCTGCGGAGTTGGCCATGGAGCGCTTGAACCCCGGCCGCGCCACCAGGCTCCCGAAAGTCCGGATCTGGAAGTCGATGCCGCTTACGCCTTCGGCATCGGAGAAGTGCGTGGCCAATACCTTCTCGCCCACGCACGCCAGCGCATTGAGCTCCTGCAGCACGCCCGCTGCGGATTGCGCCGGAAAGCCGAGGCGGTTCATCCCGGTGTTGAACTTTACAAAAACATCGACCTTGCGATCGCCGCGCAGCGCCTTGAGCATGTCCAGTTGCTCGCGGCAGTGGAGAACAACGGCGAGGCCGTTCTGCAGGATCGGTTCCAGCTCCGCTTCCGCGAAGAAGCCTTCCAGCAGCAATATCGGCTGACGGTAGCCGGCATCCCGCAGCCGGATTGCGTCATCCAGTTCGAGCAGCGCGAAGCCGTCTGCAGCGGCGAGCGCCCGGGCCGCGCGCAGCAAACCGTGACCATAGGCGTTGGCCTTGATGACGGCCATGGTCCGGGCATTGCCGGCGAGCTGCCGGACCACACCAAGGTTGTGCTTCAGCGCGGAGAGGTCGAAGGAAGCCCGGATCGGACGGCTCATGCCGACTTCAGATAGTGGTTGATGGCGACAAACGGCAAGCGTCACATTCTACGGGGTTAACCCGCACTGCGCCCGGGTTCGTCGTCGCAAAATCTGCCTTGCTTGTATGGTATAAAGCGCCGGCTCGCGTCCATGCGGCCGATCCGACCCAGCACAAACCGTCCCCCATCCGGCAGAACGATGAATCGCGGGTTTTACACAATCCTGGCCGCCCAGTTCTTCTCGGCGCTTGCCGACAACGCGTTGCTGTTCGCAGCCATCGCGCTACTGGCGAGCCAGCACGCCCCAGACTGGCAAACGCCGGTGCTGCAGCAGTTCTTCGTATTCGCCTATATTGTCCTGGCGCCGTTCGTCGGCCCGTTCGCGGACGCCCTGCCCAAGGGTCGCGTCATGTTCATCAGCAATGCAGTCAAGCTCGTGGGCTGTGTCGCGATGCTGGCGGGGACGCATCCCCTCTATGCTTACGGAATCGTCGGCATCGGCGCCGCCATGTATTCCCCGGCCAAGTACGGAATCCTGACGGAGTATCTGCCCCACCAGAAACTGGTGCTGGCCAATGGCTGGATGGAGGGACTTACCGTCGCCGCCATCATCCTTGGCGCCATTCTCGGCGGCATCATGGTCGGTCCGCAGTTCGCCACTTACGTTTTCACCAAAGGCGACCTGCCGGGGGTTGATCTGTGGATAGACACCGCCCCGGAACTGGCGATCGTGTGCATCCTGGTTTTCTACTTCATCGCCGCCCTGATCAACCTCTACATTCCCAGAGTGGCGATCGACCACAAGCTGCCCAAGCGCAATCCGGTTTTCATCCTGCAGGACTTCTGGCACAGCTTCAGGCTGTTGTGGCGAGACCCGCTCGGACAGGTCTCGCTCGCGGTCACCACCTTGTTCTGGGGCGCGGGAGCGACCCTGCGCCTTATCATCCTGTCGTGGGCCGCTCTTACCCTCAATTTCAGCCTTGAACAGGCGACCCAGCTCACCGCGGTAGTAGCTTTGGGCATCGCGATCGGTGCGGTTCTGGCGGCGCGTTACGTGACACTCAAACGCGCAGTGAGAGTGCTGCCGGTCGGCATCGGCATGGGCCTCGTCGTCATGGCAATGGTGATGGTAAAGGATTGGCGGATTGCGCTCGGCATGCTGGTCCTGATCGGCGCAATGGGCGGATATTTCGTCGTGCCAATGAACGCCCTGCTACAGCACCGCGGCCACCTGCTGATGGGCGCCGGGCATTCGATCGCCGTGCAGAACTTCAACGAGAACCTGTCCATCCTGGTGCTGCTTGGCATCTACGCGCTGATGATCAAGGCCCAGCTCTCTGTCAACACCATCATCATCACCTTCGGCCTGTTCGTAGCGGGATCCATGTATTACCTGACTCGCAAGCACTGGCATGATCAGGACGAATCCCGTCGTCCGGAGGCATGATCCTCGTCTCCGCTTTTACCCGTCACTAGAGCACAACGGGGCGGTCCGGCAATTCATTGGCGGCCTCACCGCCACGCGGGAAATGGGTTTCAAGGTGCCGCGACACGCGACCAATGCCGGCAGTGACGCCTGCCTCGAACTGGCCGGTACGGAATGCAGTTTCCATTTCCCGGCAGATCTCCTCCCAGCCTTGCAGACCGACACGCGCATGGATGCCACGGTCGGCGACGATTTCGACGTCCCGGTCGGCGAGCAACAGGTAAATGAGAACACCGTTGTTGTGTTCGGTGTCCCAGACCCGTAGCAGCGAGAACACCTGCAGCGCCCTCTCCCCTGCGCTCTCGCCGCGCCAAACCGCGCCAGGCTCAAGCGCATGTTCGACGGCGAAACGGATCTGGCCCGCATGCCGCGATTCGGCATCGCGAATGGCCTTCTCGATGCGCTCGAGCGCCGATGAGGAAAGTTTTTTCTGCGCCTGCCAGGCAGGCGTCAGGAGATGGCGCATCAAGCGGGAGAGTCTCATGTCACCAGCGCCCGGACGCGGTTGCCAAGCGCCTGATCGAAGAAATATTCGTGCCCAGGTTCCGCGAAGGTGACGTCTACGGGGGCC
>ENA-ORBV01015366-ORBV01015366.1-microbial-mat-metagenome-genome-assembly--contig:-NODE-15366-length-11272-cov-5.372934_pt1 | contig 11272 bp, 12 predicted proteins | sample MGYA00237777_ERZ505514 | MGnify/ENA primary metagenome ERZ505514 (study PRJEB26160, sample SAMN06269048) | microbial mat metagenome | isolation source: Oligotrophic lake microbial mat | place...
CCCCGGCTCAATATGGCATTGTTGATATCCTGTGGATGCTAGGCGGGATCATTTCGATCCTTGGCACGCTCGGCCTAACCACCTCGCTCGCGTCAATCTACTATGACTCGGAGCTTGAGTCCGAGCGCCAGCAGATGATTTCGAGTGCCCTGTGGACGGCCATGCTTTGGTCGGCTGCCCTAAGTGTTGTGATCGTCATCCTGGCGCGACCAATTACCATATTTACCCTAAACAGTGCTGATCAGACCAGTATGACGCGACTTATGGCGTTCGGGCTGCCGTTTGGGGTGCTGTACACGTTGCAGGGAATGGTGCTGCGGCTCAAGACCGATGTGAAACGGGCAAATCTGCTCGCCTTGCTGTATTTATTTGGGATGGCTGGATACAACATTCTTTTCGTTGTGATCCTCCGCTGGGGTGTTGCCGGAGTGCTGAGCGCGAATGTGGCGGTCAATGTTTCGGCGGCGCTGATCGCCCTGGCCCTGGCCCCGGATGGTCTGCGCTATCGCCCCCGCTGGCGCACCGTGAAGCTGCTGGCCCGCAATGGCGTGCTCCTAATCCCGGCGCTCATATCGACCTGGGCCTTAGTCTATATTGATCGCCTATTTCTGGTGCGCTATGTCTCCGCCGAGGCTATCGGCATCTACGCGATTGCCGTGAAGCTCGCCTCGATGCTCGGCGTGGCGCTGCTGGCATTTAGCACCGCCTGGCTGCCATTCGCCCACAATAGTTCTTGCGCATCGGCCAGCTGCGAGACGTCGTCGAGCAGGGCCTTCTTGCCGGCCTTCTTGTCCTTCAGCCCTCCGGTATCACCCGGATCGCGCGTGGAAAGCTTGAACTTCTTGTCCGGATCAACAACAAATTTCCCTGGCTCGAATTGATGGTCTTCTGATTTTTTGCTCATGGCAAAGCATACTAGCCCAAATGAGGCAGGCCGCAAATCTTGATGAAACGAGGGGTTAGGTTTCGAATAAATCGAGTCCGTCATGATTCAATCCTTCCGATGCCACGATGGATCGGTTACCGATCCTGCGGACGGCGGCTCGCCCCTCAGCAACGTGAACCCGCCCGAGACCAGTCGTCTCACGGGCTTCCCGGTGCCCGGCTGTTCGGTGAGCTTCGGATCGTTCATCCCTTGCTTGAATTCGAAACGCTCGGGCGCTTCACCGGCATTTTGGGGAATGGTTTCATAAACGTAAGTCGTCATCCCGGTATTCTCGCCCGGTTGTTGCGGAAATCATAGGCCTCATTGATCGAACGGGGATCTACCGGGCAAGATGGATTCGCACCGAGCGGCACAAATCAGGATTCATTTTTGACCCAAATCAAGGCAGCTTTGTGCATTTGTGGCACCAGACTGGATGACAAACTGTCAAGGCCTCTGCCTGATCATGATGACTTCTTAACAAAATTGACTCTCACTCATGCTGCAAGGCAAAAACGTTGGACTTGTCTCTTCAGTCCAACGCTGTCCCCATCAGATCTGAGTGGATTCATGTGGTGTTGTTTGTGCTTCCAAAGTGATGCGCAGACTTGGATCCTCACATGATGTCGAAAACACAAGCATGTCCACTGTTGCATTGTTGAGAGTGTGCAGTTGTGTTGTCCTTTTGTTTTTGCACAAGGTCAAAAGGGAAAGTTGATCTTAGTGTAATCTTGCTGTCAGTGGGACCTGATCTCAGTCATCACAGCATTGTCACAGGTCTGGAGACATGTTTTGTGCACACAAAATTGAAAGAAACTGCAACAACACAGCAAAGCCAGAGATCACAACTGAAACACACATTGTGAGCCTGACTGAGCACCATCTCCAAATGCTCATGCAAGTTGGCATTTTTTAGCTAACAACCAAAATCATTGTCACTGTTGAACAGGGCAACTGGACAATTGTTAGCAGTGATCATGATTGCAACTTGGGCCTTGAGCAGAGGCCACAGAAAGACTTGTGTCGAGGTTTTCATCACATTGTGCAACAGAAAGTGACAGCAACTCCAACTTGAACATCTGCATGACAATTGCTTTTGAGCTTAACAATTGTCACAGAAAGTGAAAGACACCCGCAACCAGCCAACAATTGTTGGCAACGAAAGTCAGCAACAATTGGGGACCAGTCAGCTTGTGATTGCAACAACACCATCTGTCTGACCAGTCAATTTCTGTCATGCACTCATTGTCATCCCACTCTGTTCAACTTCTCACATCAAAAAGGGAAGTGGCAATTTGGAACATGGGAGACCAGCAATGAAAACAAGATTGACAACTGTGTTTCCAGGTTCGTTTTGAGCAATCGGATGACAACATGACAAACCTGATGAATGTCAGAATCAAAAAGATCCACCTTCTTTCAACAATCTCACATTGAAACTGCTTCAAACCTCTTGCAAACTAAATCCATTGATGTTTCACTTTTTGTGTTTCCCAAGGGCAGCCCTTAAGTCCAAAAAAGAAACAAGAACTGCAACCACTCCGATCCTTGGTGATCCCCACCAGAGGCCCCGCACGGAAGGGTGCATGTGTGTGTGCATGCATGCGTCAGTCCCTGTTGTAGATTGGAGCACGATTCAATGCTACTTATGACCTGCTATTTATTTCTCGGCTGAAAACTCCGTAGAAAACGCGACTGGAGTATCCAACATGTTTTCGTGCATGCAATGGGCCTTGATTCATGACTGCCTGGCCAGTCAGTGGCCAATACCGATAGAAACCGTGAATTCACCTTACTTCGTCTCCTACACTATTAGCATATGTAAGTATATTTTAGACACACATGGTTAACCAGTCAATGCAAGTTCCTTACGGGACAAGAGCAAAAGGAAGATGAACACCTGCATGGACAAGAAGTTTTTCTGAGGCTTTCCAGTTCTCCTCACAATTTACAAATCCGAAACTAAAAAGTTTAAATAAAAAACCTTCATCTTTGATAACACAACAAACAACAACAACAAATCAACCATGCCAGCCAGAATTGAAAGAATCGGTCGCAAAACCCATCGCGCTGGTGGTAGCAAATCTCCCATTCGTACCACCACCCTCAAGTTCACTGCCAAAGACTTCGTGGCACAACACACAAAATCTGCCGATGGCAAATCTCTTGCCGAGGACTACGACATAGATTTTGACAAGGACGTCATTGAGGAAGGAACCAAATCGATCGTTTACCGTTGCACCCACAAGGCAACAGGCGAAGAACGCGCCGTCAAGATTGTGGAAAAATCCTCCTGGAACGATGATGCGAATGACAGCATCAAACACGAGATTGATCTCTTGAAGAAGATGGACCATCCCAATATTGTCCGCATCTTTAGTACTTTTGAAGATGAAAAACACTACTACATTGTCATGGACTACTGCAAGGGTGGTGAATTACGAGATCAACTCTACAGTGGAACGGGACTATCGGAATATTACATTGCCGTGTTGATGAAGACTTTGCTCAGTACCATTAATTATGTCTATGAAAAACATCAAGTGGTTCATCTCGGCATCAAAGCAGAGAATATTCTATTGGAGGGTCACAGACATGTCGAGCAGTTAAAGCTCATTGATTTTGGCAACTCCATTCAGGCGCCCAAGGCCCAAAAATTGGATCGGCTGGTGGGAGCCGCGGCGTATCTGGCCCCAGAATCCTTGCAGCATCAAAATTACGGCCACAAGACGGACTGTTGGGCCATTGGTGTGCTTGCCTTTTTGGGCCTCTCGGGGTCTACGCCGTTTGCTGCCGATTCCGACATGGAAACATTGGAACTGATTCTAAACAGCAAGGAAGAAGTTTTGAACAAGGATATTTTCAAAGGCGAAGCATGGGAAGGAATTTCGAGCGACGCCATTGATTTTGTTTCCAAAATGTTATCTTTTGAGCCATTCAAGCGGCCATCCGCCAAGGAAGCCCTGCAACACCCTTGGATTAAGCGAGTGACAGAAGCCCAGGTAGAGGTCATTGAGAAATACGACACCCCACTAGCGCAAAGTTCCATGGAAAACATGTTTAAACTCCAGGCCACCTCTAAGTTGCAACAGGCGGCTTTGACCTATATCGCCTCACAATGCCTCACCTGGTTTGATAAGCAGTCGATGGAACGTATTTTCCAAGGCGTCGATGTCCGGGCATCTGGAAAACTCACCAAAGAGGATGTTAAAAGAGCCTATCAGAAATACATGGTAGACACAGGCAAGAGTCAGCACGCGTTGACGGGTACCGAAGTGGATGAACTATTTCAACGCGTGTCTTTTGCAGGCAACAACACGGTAGAATATTCCGAATTCCTGGTGGCTGCTTTGCCCAAAGAGGTATTGCTCACCGACGAAAACATCCAAAAGGCCTTTGCAACCTTTGATAAGGACGCCGATGGCAAAATTTCCGAGGATGATCTCAAGAAAGTGTTGAGCTTTTATATGAATACAGAGGAAGGCAGCCTAGACCTGTATATTCGGGACAAAGTCCTCAAGCAAATGCCAGTTGGCGAGGACGGCAAGATCGGCTTTGACAGTTTTGCCGAGATGCTTCGCAACTCTAAAAGTGGACCTGGTCGTGACCCCGACGCTGCTCTTGCCCAAGAACAGCAAGACGATGCAGATAACGCTGCCGTGCCGTTTTCTGGAAATATTTTTGATCAATACCGATTGGTCTTTGAACGAAACCTCAAGGCCTAGTTGCTACATGTGATGGGCACTAGCAATACTTTTAATCGCCGTATAATATTTGCATAACTTGATCACGCTTATTTTTTTAACTTCCATGATATGAACGCTAATTCTTAGGATCAACACTTTCGACACGCAACTTCGTGGTTCTGGTTCAACTTGTGCCCTCGGCGCCGAAGCTTCTACTGTAGTGTGGCGAGCTTATTCTCTAACCGCACGATGCATATTTGGCTAGGGCAATCGCCCCCAATAAGGTGTGCACAAGAGAAATCATCTCCCGGTGCGATAGCCCAACAACGATCACCTTGCAGATTGTTGCAAATCTCGACAAGGGAAGTAAACGCCGTCCGGTGATGATTCAATTTTCATATGTATTGATATATTCGAGCTTCGCTGATAGATAGACCCGAATAATTGAAAAATTGACTCCATCATATCCCAATGCGATATCCCAAGGCGGGTTGTTCTCTTGTCTTGGCTGTGCTTGTCGAGGATGCGGATGGATCGGTACCCGCCGCCGTGGGTTTGGGGGTTTTATTGGGATTAAACACCACGGTAATGGGAACAGGAGACGCCGAAGGTGGCGTGGCACCCAAAACTTTCCAGATGGGTTTTGTCAAACTCCACCCCAAAAAGATGGTAGACGGCCAACGTGATTTGGCAAACAAACACAACATATTCAAACCAAAGCCGACACCGACCGTCGGATCAATCACATTTTGAAAGGCCGTCGTCAATTGGAGAGCTCGAAGCATGCCACCAATGGCAAACGAAACCCGTGGTCGGAATCTCACAAAAGAAAAGGCGCCCGTCAAGCTCTTGACCACAATATTTTTGGGTTGTGTTTGTAACCATGGCAAAAACTCGACCATTTGCGTATAATCATTGCATATAACTGCAATCAAGGGATTCAAGGCCGAAAGACAATAAAGAATTTTGGCCCATAGTGGCTTGATATACAATGTGAAATATCGTTTTTCTCGTTTTCCTCCAATTGTTGTAGCTGCTTCTTTGGAGCCCGAAAATGTGCTGGCGAGACCGCCAGCCCGAGGACTTCGAATGTTACGGGCAGTTGTAGCAGATCGTCGAAATGGGAAGCATGTTACCGTCGAAGTACTGTGACACAACACGACGAGAATGGCCAGAAACAGTCGTCTTGGGCAACTCATGATTGTAATGGAAAAAGAAATAACTTTTTGCTCGCTATTGCATTTCACTCTGCAGAATAATTCTTCTTGTCTAGCTAGCTAGCAAACGAAACCGTTCTGTACGTACCAAGGTTTGTGGCTGCTGGCTGATAGCTGCTGGCTAGCTAGCCATCACCATCGCTCTAGCTATGGCCTGCTACATACATGACGGGGCGAACAGATCTGAAAAAAATGATGATGTTCAACGAGAAAAAACTGTGACGAGTGACGACGTGTCGGAAGCAAATTTCATAGGAGCAGCTGTGCGAGAAGAAGAATAGATTCGAAGATATTTGTAGACGCACAGTAGCTCAATATTCTCGGATACCCCAAAGATACCCAAATCCAAAACAATGACCCTCTCGCTCGATGGCGGCTTACAATCTGAATGTACTAGCTAGCTTGTGAAGGCGACGGAAGATCATTCCTTGCTTGCTTCCTTTATGGCGACTGATGATCAATGCAGTTGTCCCGGTAGTACAAGTAGAGCAAGGTCAAGGTAACAACCTGGCAAAACAAGTGCTTAAATACCGGTCGTCCCAGAAGCTATTGTCCAGACGACAAACCAGTAACGATCCAGCCAGTCAGTGAAACAGTCACTGGAGAAGAAAACGGCTCTAACTAGCCAGAACGAAGGGCCACCATGGTGATCATTATAGCTCAACCAACATCCGAACCAAAAGCTGCAACCATGTTAGCACTATCCTCTCCGACAATGATGCCTCCTCCTGGCGAGATGAAACAGCAACAAAGAATAAAACAACGACGACTATTTCGAGAACGGCTCTTTCCGTTGCGACGACAACATCGGTTCCTACCATTGTTGGCCGCGTTGGTGTATATGATTCACAAGGATATTGCTACTCTTGATAACTGCCAATCATCATCATCACTTGTAGTGGATGCTAGATTTTGTTTGCCCGAAGAAATTGCCGTCGCACACGATGATCAAACCTTGTTTTACAAGTGTTACACACGCATGTCGGATGCCGATAAGAATCAAGATGATCGGTTGGATTATGCCGAGTACGAGACGTATCTACAACTCATGCAATGGTCCCTCTATGTCGTACGACAGTCCGTCAATATGACGCAGGCCATCAAAGATGACTTGTGGCACAACATGGTGCGCATTACCGGGGACAAAATTGATGAAAATGGGAATCCCCAAATTGATGTCTTTGGTGCGGATATAGATGAAGTAAGTGATACAGCAGCAAGAGAGTGTGTGCGAGAGAGACGATGTTCTATTGTGTTCGAAGCAAGTGCATGATTGATAGTGTGCCGAAGCAGCTACCACCACCATGACATTGTGCCGTATTGGAAGGATGGATTCCTCTCTTTCTTTGATTGTCTACTATAACACCTGCTAAAAGCTTGACTTGTTCCATCTTCCTTTCACTTATCTGACACAGTTACCAGAGGTTGATGAGAAGGTCAAAGACGGGCTGCATGAGATGTGTGACGCCACGCTCCAAGGTGAGTAGTGCCGTCCGTGCGTGAATGAACGAGAGGGGCATTTGTACGGAGTGAACAGGTGGTTGTCTGACGTTGTATTTGTTGGCTACTCCTCTAATCTTGACGACACCAGCATTCCGAGACGCCGAACCAGAAAAGGAAAAAGTAAGTCACACGGACTACTGTTGCTGCAAAGAGAGATTGGTTTTGTTTCTCTTTTTGCGTCTTGCTCATCCCCATTCCTCCTGAACAAACTACCATATAAACAGCCCGAGCTTATGGTTCTGGCAAACGTAAAGGCCCAAAATGAAAATGACCCCAACATCAAATTTGTTGATAAGAATGAGGACCTGGAGCTTAATCCGACGATGTTATCCATTCATTCGTCCTTTGTCATTGCCAACTTTCAAGGACTGGAAGCCGCCGATGTGGATATCGACAGCGCTGCCGAGGATAAGAACAGTAGCAGTCTACATTTGGCGTATGTGGATTTTGTCGATGAACTATTGGCGATTGTATGCCCCAAGGAGGGAGACCTGTATTCCGAATGCATGGATAATCCTCAATTCAAATATGAAACGGCCTACGATCCCGCAACTGGACAACTCTGCGGATCTCATGCCGAGTATGTTCGACGCATTTTCTGTGGAGAAGAAGTCAGACGAGAACGAGATTTGGAAGTAGATCACATCGTGGACAATGTCGTTCTGTACAGGGTGATTGATACCCTCTGCCCCATTCCGATGTTGCATCAAGGGGAAGGTAAGCAAAATAAATACTAGTGTAGTCGGTGTTTGTGTAGAATCGCCATGTGCCCATTCCAGCACCGCTTTTTCATTCTCTGACACCAAATGACATTTCCGAATTTCAGGTGGGGGCCAGCCACCCCAGTGTCAGACAGTTTACGCTCATTATCTTTTGCACCTGCAAGATTTAGATGTTGAACACAAGAAGCAAATTACAGAGGTATATGTCAACATAACACAAGCAGCCATCGATAACGGCATGTTGGAAGATAGCTTACTTGAGATCGATCCAGGCACGAACTTTACTATTGAAGGTGCGGGTGAGCATGTTCGGCCACCGGATAAAAACCAATACCGTGCCAACTATGGAAAGAGGGCTCTGAAGGAGCCTTGTACCAGGCGCACTTTGCGCCTGAACCGCGATGCTGAAACTGCGGACAACGAAGCCGACCTTATCGCCGCAGAAATAGCGGAAATACTTACCGACAACCTAAAGGCAGAAACCCAGAATGACGACCCAAATAAAGAAAGTAACCCTGTATCATTGCTTAAGGGGCTTCGGGCGTCATCAAATGCTTCTTCGTTCGCAGTCTTGAATGGAATACTCTTGAGTGCCACCCTCCTTCTTTGCGTTTTCTGGTAGAGCTAGACTATGTGCCCTTCTCGGGAATGAGAAGAAACGCCTCTTGTTTGGGTGCTATATAGCTACAAAGAAAGGGCACTTTCGAAAAGGACAGGAAATTCAGCCCAAATCCAATCAACTACGTAACCTGAAAGCACGCTGGCCGGGATGAATGATACCGCAATGACAGAAACGCTTCCTGGTATGGCTTTCGGAGAAAGGGGGGAAACCTCTTTGGCCCGAAAATGCCTTCGCGTCAATGAAAGTGTTATGCCCGAGAAGACATAAATCTACCATGGGACTCGTGTACTCTTTGTGATCACTTGAAAAAGGAGTCGGTGTATTCGACATACTGTACATTTTCTTGGACCTTGTCAAACAATGCGACGGTTCAACTTCACAAAGGCGAAGCGCAGGCATAGGCACACAGAGTTGCTACTACAAAATCATAGTTTAGTGCAAGGGAATTGCCAGCGCATTCGTTCCAAGTATAGTTTCAATAGAAATAATTATAGTACATTCTTCAAGCCTTTCACTATTATTCATGTTAGTGGAGGCCGAGCAGTAGCTAGAACAATCCTAGGGTGGCCCTCAGCCACACTGGTAAAGACCCCACCTTCAATCCACTCGTCTGTGAACCAGTGGCTTATCGGAAGCACAGTCAGCAGAACCAAGCTTGTCATAATTGGTCGCGGAAGAGTCTGGCTGATAAATTTCAAGGTTGAGCTGTCCTTAAAATACCTCTCCAGTGACAGAATAAAGAAATTCCACAGGAAGAAGAGAAATTGACAGCCGTACTGTGGATCGTAGGTGGATGTTGTTGCCACGGTACCATCTTTGACAGCCCTCTGTCGTGCCATCAACAGCGTATACTCGTGAAGAACACCACTGGCAAAGAACGTTCCAAATACTGCCACCGAGTGTGGGAAGAACATGCGAAGTGGCTTGAAGACCCCACGCTTTTGTTTGCACAGAAGCAAAGGACGACAGTTAGACACCCACTTCCATCAGCTCAGCCCAGCTTACATCACACCACACCGATCGTGGTTTACTTACCTTCAAGACTCCTTGAACTTGCCTATTCCAGCGCCTAAAAAAGGGAGAGACGACGCACGTGTCAGTTTCGACCTGTAGCCAAGAGTCTCCACTAGCTAGTACTCGCTGTCGATTGGAAAGCTTACCTGCCCCAAAAGTCTGACGGCGAAGCCGAAGCTGTCAACGGACGATCATTGAAGCTGATTGTTCGGAAGCCAGAAACCGAACTCACGACAATCTGGAAAAGGAAAGATCCCGAGCTGAGCATGGTACTAGCAGCGTCTTGAAATAGGAGGAGAGAAAAGCAGAAATCCAAAATAGCAGCACATAGTGTTGAGTCCAAGCACAGAAAAATACTAGTAATCCGACACAAGCCACTATGAGAGAGCGGACTTTTGGACGTACATGCTACCAGGTAATTGTTCAAAAGATTTCCCCAGTACACAAACTCTAAAAGGGTCTGCGCAGGCCGTTTTTGAGGGAATGGTGCATAGTCGGTAGCCTCCAAAAGACTGAATAGTGCCACAGCTCGACAAAAAGCCCCCAAAAGATTCTTCAAGTCCTTCCACATCTCTCCCTTGGCTACGGGGATCAGCATTCCAGTTTTGGAATCAAAGTCCAAAGGGACGGGCAAAGCATGATACAGAATGTAGGAACCAAGACTTTTCTCGGCAAATCTTGGAGACGTTCCATACATTGCCTCTGCGGTACTCAAATATTTGTAGGAAAAAGTGTTAGCGGCATGTTGTGTATGAGCCACGATTCGACTGGACTAGACGCAAGAAGACTACCAACATGCAACTCAAGAAGTATGTTTTGGTACGTACCAATGCATCGAAAGGGCAAATAGGCTGGTATGGCTATGAAACCGAAAATGACGGCCACATTTTCAAGCTCCAGAAATCGAACGAGCTGAAATGGTAGAACAAAGCTCATGGGTATGATAAAGCCCCAGCCTAACATGTAGGCAGACATACTTTCCCTGTCTCGACGAGGAAGAATATAAACAAAGATCACTATGGCTGCCAAGGAATTGACAACTCCCGATATGACCATTGCCTGAAAGAAAAAGAGAGCTACAAAGATCAGTGGTAGTCCATCTTTCATAACGAATGAACGCATGAATGTGGCAAGATTGATGCAAGTCGATGGTTTCGACTTTCGTATTGTACTAGTCTACACAAAATTTTTTAACAGTACGCACCAGAGTCATATGTACCCAAAATTCAACTGACATGCCATACAAAAGAAGAAATTTTTCTCCGTCGTGATTGGGAAACATTGCTGCTATATCCACAACAAAGGCAGGCTCTCTACTAGTACTATTCTCCATATTATTATTATAGCCATGACGAAATATTTTCTTGAGAAGATCTGCCATGTTTTTTAGTGAAGAATGGAAATGTTGTTGCCGTCTCTTTTTCTTTATCCCACCCGCCTTGCCTACCTTTTCAGTCGGTGGAAAGACTTTTTGATGTTGAGGCTGCTGCTCTGGTATGGTACACTAATTGTCTAATTCGTCTTCGATGTTACTGTACTAACGTTGTCTAGAGTAGGAGTACTACTGTACTAGTACTACGAAC
>ENA-ORBV01015367-ORBV01015367.1-microbial-mat-metagenome-genome-assembly--contig:-NODE-15367-length-11272-cov-4.077535_pt1 | contig 11272 bp, 8 predicted proteins | sample MGYA00237777_ERZ505514 | MGnify/ENA primary metagenome ERZ505514 (study PRJEB26160, sample SAMN06269048) | microbial mat metagenome | isolation source: Oligotrophic lake microbial mat | place...
CATCCACCCGCTCTCCCGCCTCGAACGCGACGGCGCCGGGAAGCTGCGGCTCATCGCCCACCTCGAACTGGCCGACCGCTACAGCCACACGGCCAAATGGCTCGGCCTCGCCCGCGTCGAGCTCTATCGCCCCGGCGAACGCGCCCGCGACGACGCCAACACCGCCATCTCCGGCGACGAACGCCAGGACGCAGTGTGGATCGTCCAGCTCAACGAACCCGACCGCAACGCCGAGCTTTACGACTGGGTGACGCGCACCTACGTGCTGCCCCTGGGCGAGCTGCCCGATTGGGTCGACGCCCTCGAACAAGGCCGGTCCGGCGAGCCGTGGCTCACGCTGCGGGCATACTTCACGACCATCGACGCTGGCGGCCGCGAGCGCGTCCTCAAGGCCGAACTCCGCGTCCGTCGCGACGGCGCGAACTGAAACTTCCCGTCACCCCTGCGGCCCGCGCAGCGACGCCGCGATGCTCAGCTCATGAAGCGGGATGCTCGCCCGGTCAAGCGTCTCCTTGGCCCGATGGAGCGCGTCCGCATCCACCGCCCGCCAATCCGCCGCCGCACGCTTCACGCAATCCTCCAGCTCAACCACTGCCCGCTCCAGCGCCTCGCGCGCCGGCGCGGCCAACCCCGCGCCGTGCTTGACCAGCTGCGGCTTGATCCAGTGCAGGTCCAGCTTGCCGTTGGCCACCAGGTCCACCACGCGGTGCCGCGTCATGTCTTCGCGTGCGTTCGCAAACGCCTCGCGCTCCAGACGCTCCACCTCGTCGCGCGACAGCCCGTGGTTGGGCACCACCTGCACCGACGCCCGCTTGCCCGAGCGCCGCTCCGCCGCCCGCACCGTCAGCACGCCGTTGGCATCCACCAGAAACTCCACGTTCACCTGCGGGATCCCCGCTGGCATCGGCGGAAGCCCCGACAGCTTGAACCGACCCAGCAGCCGGCAATCCCCCGCCATCTCGCGCTCGCCCTGATAAATATTCAGCTCGATCCCCGTCTGGTTGTCCACGCTGGTCGAGAACATCTCCGCCGCCTTGGCCGGCACCGGGCTGTTGCGCATCACGATCTTCGCCACCGCCCCGCCCACCGTCTCGATCCCCAACGACAGCGGCAACACATCCAGCAGCAACGCCCCGCGCGTCGCGCCCGCCAGGATCGAACCCTGCACCGCCGCCCCCAGCGCGACGACCTGATCGGGATCGATCGCCGTGTAGGGCTCCATCCCAAACTGCTCCGCCACGCGCCTCCGCACCAGCGGGATACGCGTCGAGCCCCCCACCATCACCACCGCGTCGAGCGCTACGCCGCCCAGATCGCGGTCCGCATCCCGCATCGCCCGACGGCACGAATCCAGCGTCCGCCGCACCAGCGGCTCCGCCAACCCTTCAAACTCTGTTCGTGTCAAAGCCACCGCCGCGCCCGCCGATTCCGCTGTCACCGACTCCGCGCCGCTCAGCGCGATCTTGATCCCCTCGGCCTCCGCCACGCGAGACGCGACCTGCTCCGGATCGAGCCCCTCCACGCGCTCGCCGCGGCGCTGGGCGATCAGCGTCATCAGCGCCCGGTCCAGATCATCGCCTCCCAGCCGCGTGTCGCCGGCCGTGGCGATGACCTGGAAGAACGCCACGGGGTTGCTCGCGTCGTCGGCTGGCGTGAGCCGCAGGATCGAGACGTCAAACGTCCCGCCGCCGAAGTCGTAGATCACCACATGCCGCGTTCGCTTCTCGCCGCTGCCAACGCCGAGCCCATACGCCAGTGCCGCCGCCGTCGGCTCGTTGACGACGCGCACGACTTCCAGCCCCGCCAGCCGACCGGCGTCGCGCGTCGCTTGCCGCTGCGCGTCGTCGAAGTACGCCGGCACCGTCACCACGGCCTTCGCCACCGCCACGCCCAGCGCCCGCTCCGCCTGCGCCTTGAGATGCCCCAGGATCGCCGCGGCCACTTCCTGCGGAGAGACCGTGCGGTCGTCGCCCGAGACGATCCCCGTCGCACCCGCGCGGAAAGGCACCATCGGCAGCTCGATCCGCGCCGTGTCGTTCGGGCCCGCCACCAACCGATACGGCAAAAACGCCGCGTCCCCCGCCGCATCGCGCACCCCGCGCCCCATCAGCCGCTTGGCGCTGGCGATGGTCGCGCCGGGATGCGCGCGTGCCGCGGCTTTGGCTTCGTGCCCGACAATCGGCGGCCCCTCGGCCCGAAACCGTACCACGCTGGGGCATAACGCCCGTCCCTGCTCATCGGGCAGGATCCGCGGCGCCGCGTCCGCCGCCGTCGCCCCCGGCGGCCAGTGCGCGATCGCCACCAGGCTGTAGGTGGTGCCGAGATCGATGCCGATGATGGGCTCGGGCATGCCTCAGCGTAGAAGCCGCTCGGCGCTCACGGCGACTCGCCCGCCGCTCGCGCGACTCCGCCCGCCCCGCCAGCTTGTCGTGCCGTTGACTCACGCTCCGCCGCCGTCGTGCCCTCCCGATAGCTGCTCCCGAGCGTCGGCGGCTTTCCATGCGCCTCCGGATGCAGATACTTCCCGCGTTCCTGCGCCGGTTTATCGACCTCCGTCTGGATCCGATTCGAACGTGCCCACGCGTCCTGCCGCACGCCCGTGACCTGCCAAGAGACTTCCAGGTTGGGGCGGCTGGTGCGGACGGTAAACCGATTGGGCGCGTCGCGCCCGATCTTGCGGACCACCTTCGCCCACAGGATCACATCCTGCTCGTCGCCTTCGTCGATCACCGTGAGCTGATAACGGAAGTCGGTGTTGAGCGCGTTGAAGTACGCCGGCAAAGTCACCTCGGCGTAGCCATTCCCGTCCGTCGTCGCCAATCCGTCGTAGATGTTCTTCATGTCCGGCGACTCGACGAACGAGTGATACAGATACTTGTTCTCCGGGTCGGTCGGATGATCGATCATGAACGATCCGCCGGCCTTGGAGATGCTGCCCAAGAACCTGACGTCGAGGGTCGCACGGGTGATCTGGATCGCCGGAAAGAGGAAGTTGTCCTGCGTCGTGCCGATGTGGAATAAGTTGGTCGCGCCGTCGTAGTTGACATATCCGCCGGCAACGTCGGCACCGGGAAGGTAGTCTTCGGCCCAGTGACTGCGGGACTGGCTGCTGCCGTTCGAGTGCAAAACGGTGCGGAGCACTGTGTTGGCCGCAGGCTCGCGGAGGTGAATCGCGGCCAGGGGTACGCCGGTGCCCCGGCCGATGTTCCCGCTGTAGATGAGCGTTCCCCCGACCTCGACGTTGCCCCCGAGGTCGTTGAGACGCAGCGTGCCGGGGTTGCCGTTGGCGAAGGCCTGGATCTCGTTAGGATCGATGCGGACGCTGTCGGAGTTGTTGCCGACGGTCAAGACGCCCCCGCCGGACCCGGCGATATCGGTCCCGCCCCCAATGGTCAGGGGCGTAATCACCGTGGTCGAGTTGATGCTCACCAACCCGCCGGAGGCGTTGAGAAGCAGGGCTGCCGGTGCCGCACCATTGAAACATTGGATCTCGTTGGTATCCAATCGGAGCGAGGTGGTGGCTGTGCCCACGGTGACGAAGCCGCCGCCGCTGGCGTCGAGGTCCGAACCGCCGTTCACGGTGAGCTGGGTGACGGCGGTGCCGGCGCCGATCGCGACCATGCCGCCGGAGGCGTTGATGGCGAAGTTGCTCACAGCGCCGTTGGTGAATGTCTGGATCTCGTTGCCATCGGCTTTGAGATAGGCCCCCGAGGGGAACGACCCGAGCGTGAACACGCCGCCGCCCCCAGCGCTCACGTCGGCGGTGCTCGACACATGCAGGCGGGTGTCGGGTGTGCTGGTGCCGATGCCAAGTTGGCTGGAGACGAACGCGCTCTGGCTGAAGGTGTTGTTCTGCGTGAACGTGTTGGTCTGATCGCGGCGGGCCACATTCGTCGATAGACGTAGGTCGGGGACGGTGCCGAAGTTGAGCGTGCTGGCGTTCAGGTTCGACAGCGCCGCCCCGTTGCCCGTGTACGTGCCAAGGAAGGTGTTGGCGTTGTTGGTGAGCGAAACCGCGCTGATGTACGCGCCCGAGAACCGCATGCTGGGCAGTGTCCCGCTGTTCAGGTTGCCAGCGTTGAGGAAAAAGCTGGTGGGCTGACCTGACAGCAATGACGCGTTGCCCGCGAAGAGCGCGTAGCTGGCGTATGGCGTCGCGGTGAGCGCCTGCCGCGGATTGAGCGTGGTGTACCCGGCCAGGTTGCCGCAGTCCCCTACAGCGGGCCGAACGTCGATCTCCAGGAACGCCTGGTTGCCGTTGAAGCCCGCCGGCACCCCGATACGAACCGTGAACCGCCCGTCGACCACGGCGACATTGACAGCGCACACCTCGGGATTGGTCTGATTGCCGTCGATGGGATCGTCGTAGATGCGGAGCCGGAAGTCGTAAGAGCCGTTGGCCAGAGTGCCGGTGTTGCTTAGTTCGCCTTGATAGGTGAAGGTGCTGGTCACAAGCTGCGGAAAGGCCGCACTGGCAGCACAGAGCACGACCAACAACGCGATACGCATCGTCGTGAGCATGACAGACTCCTAACATGGGCCTACCGCAAACCGAGGGTTGGTTTAGACTAACACATGCGGGCACTCTTGCCAGTCTCGCGGTGTAACAACGCCAATCCGCAGCACAAATAGGGCCGATTCCGCATCGGTCAGGCCCCGGCCAATAGCCGCCACAGGATCCCGCTCGCGGCGGCGGTGAGGACGACTACCGGAGTGGCCCACCGTGACTTCCACAGGCACACCGCCGCCAGCGCGACGGCGAAGATCAGCCACGCCCGCGGGCCGCGGAATAGGAGCAGCATGTCGATCCCCGTGGCCGCGATCAGCCCGACCACCCCCGCCGTGACGCCCGCCAGGAACGCGTGCAGCCGCTCGTCGTCGATCACCGCTTCGAGCCGGCGGTGCCCCAGCAGCGTGAACGCGAAGGCCGGCAGGAACATCCCCGCGGCACACACCAACCCGCCCGCCAGCCCGCCGCCCATGTAGCCCACGAACGCCGAGATGATGACCAGCGGCGCCGGGATCACGCCGCCTAGTGCCAGCCCGTCTAGAAACTGCGGCTGCTTGAGCCACGCGTTGGCCGCGTTCACTGAATCAGCCTGCAAGAACGGGAGCGCCGTGTACGCTCCGCCGAACGAGAGCATCCCGGCCTTGAGGCCCGACGCGAAGAGCCCGAAGAGCCCGATGGGCTCTGGCGCCACCGTCTGGCCCTTGACCGCCAGCGCCGCGGCCAGCGTGCCGAAGTAATCCAAAGGCCCGATGACCAACCCCGCCGACGCCAGCGCTGCGAGGATGAAGAACCCCAGCCACTGGTCTTTGGTCGAGATCGCGACGGCGGCCCCGGAGAGAGCCAAGACGAGCGCGAAATGAACTCCCGTGAACGCCGCCCAAACCGACACCGCCGCCGCGGCCCACAACATCGGCTCGTCCAGGGCGTGCCGGCCGATCCTGTACGCCCCCCGGGCCACCAGCGCCACCACGGCCGGCTGGCACGCCGCCAAGGCCGCGAGCGCCCACGGGTTGCTCAATCCATAAGCGGCGTACAACGCCGCGAGCCCCAGCATAAACACCAGTCCCGGCAGCACAAAAGCAAGCCCCGCCACGAGCCCTCCCAGTCGCCCGGCCCGCAGCGTGCCGAAGTAACAACACAGCTCCATCGCCTCCGGCCCCGGCAACACCTGATACACCGCCAGCACGCGATTGAACTTGTCGGGCTCGATCCACCGCTCCTCGTCCACCAGCTCCTGCTTGAGCATCGCGATCTGTGCCGTGGGCCCACCCCAGGCCAGCAAGCCGAATCGGAGAAACCGCAGGAATATCGCCATCAACGACCGCGGCAAACCGGGATCGTCGCGCGTGGCGTCGCGGGAAAGTACGGGCACCGGTGTAGGAGGCGGCATGGTCACTCCTCCTCGAAGGTCTTCTTCCGCCGCAGGATGTGGTGGTACGCCTGCGCGAACCGGTGGGCTTCGTCGCGGACTGATTGGATGAGCCGCAGGCCCGCGTTGGTGCGGGGCAGCCGCACCGGCTCGCTCTCGCGCTGCAGATAGATCAGTTCTTCCTTTTTCGCCAGCGAGATCACCATCGGCGGTTTCACGTCCAACTGGTCGAACGCCTCCAGGGCCGCGTGGAGCTGGCCCAGGCCGCCGTCGATCATGATGACGTCGGGGTAGAGCTCCTGCCCCGCGCCCGCGTCGCGATAGCGGCGGCTGACCACCTCGCGGATGGCCATGTAGTCGTCGTTGTTCACCGAGCGGATCTTGTATCGGCGGTAATGGTCTTTGAACGGGCGGCCGTCGACGAAGCAGACCTTGGAGCCGACCGTCTCGCCGCCCATCAAGTGGGCGATGTCGATCCCCTCCACGCAGCGGATCGGCACTTCGAGGCCCAGCACCTTCTGCAGCGCCTTGAGGCCCTTGTCGGGGTCGATGTAGCTGATCTCGGTCTCGGGTTGGAAGCCGTCGGAGGCGGAGCCGCGTTCGTCGAGTTTCTCGATGGCTTGGAGCTGGTCGCGGAGGGCGGCGGCCTGCTCGAAGCGCAGGCCCTTGGCGGCCTCGGCCATCTGCTCGCGCAACTCGCGGAGCATGACGCTACGTTTGGAGCCCAGGAACCGTGTGAAGCGGTCGATGTCGCTGCCGTAGGCCGCGGGCGCGATTCGGTCGGCGCACGGGGCGGTGCACTGGTTGATCGCGGCGAGAATGCAAGGGCGGAAGTGCCTGTTCCGCGCGTCGCCGGCCACGATGTCGAGCGAGCACGTGCGGAACTTGAAGACCCGCTGCAAAACCTGCACCGCCTCGCGCAGGGCCCCGGCGTTAGTAAACGGCCCGAAGACCTTGGCCCCTTTGAGCAGGGCCGCCAGTTGCTCGTCGCCAGCGCCCATGGGGTTGCGCGTGACGAAGACGCGCGGGAAGTCCTCGCGCTGGGTGATGACGAGGTAGGGGTAGGACTTGCCGTCGGTGAGCCGCACGTTGAAGCGGGGCTTGAGGTCCTTGATCAGCCGGTTCTCGGTGAGGAGCGCTTCCCACTCGCCCTCGCACTCGAGGGTGTCGAAGTCGTCGACACGCTCCAGCATCGGCTGTTTTTTGAACCCCAGGTCGGCCGAGGCGATGAAGTAGCTGCTGACGCGGTCGGGGAGCCGCGCGGCTTTGCCGATGTAGATGACGACGCCCTTGGCGTCCTTCATCAGGTACACGCCGGCCACCGAGGGCAACGCGCGGGCCTTCTGCAGAAGGCGCGCAACGCGGGTGTCGCGCGGTTCGTCGGGGGATGTGATCGGCGTCTCTGGCAACGCCCTGATCTTAGAACGGGCGTTGGGGGGGCCGGGTCAGGCGTTGAGCACGGCGGTGGCGGCCTCGATGAGCTTGGAGAGCTGCTTGATGGCGGCGCTGGAGCGGTCGCCGGTGGCCGCGATGACGCGGTTCATGTTGGCGATGAACTCCTGGAACGCGGCGGTGCGCTTGGCCTCCTCGGCGTGCAGCCAGCCGACAAAATCCTTGTCGAGCCGGTCGAACTCTTCCTTGGCCGCCTGCTTCTGAGCGGGCGAGGACTTGGTCGAGGAGCGGATCTTGCCCAGCACCTCGGCCGCTCGGCGGTAAAAGTCGTTGGACATTTCGTTACTGGGGTTCATCGGCGGACCTCCTCGTACTTGGCGACGGCCTTGCGGATCGCGACGGCGATCGGCGTGAGTTCATCGAGCGCGGGGGCGGTGGGCTGGGCGTTCTCCACCGCGTCGGCCAGCGCGTTCACGGACTCTTCGAGCTTGAGCAATAAGACGGCATAGGGCGTGAGCACGTCTTCGTAGGCCGCGAGCCTGATATCGGCGGCGGCGAAGGAGGCGGCGAGGGCCTGGAACCGGTCGTTGGTGCGTCGGGCCTCGGCGAGGAGGAGCCCGCTCATCGGCGCGACGCCGGCGGGGCGGTTCAGATCGCCGACGACTTGGGCGAGTTGCTCGCCGTCGAGGGCCTTGCCGAGCGACTGGAAGCGTTCGAACTCGACGCGGGCGGGGTCGGTTTCGGGCGCGGCGGACGGGTCGGCGGCGGCGCTGTAGGTCGCGTCGGCGTCGAGCCAGAGTGTGCCGAGGTGGTCTCGGAGTTGCTGGCGCGTGCGGACGTGAACGCGGGTGTGGTAGCCGTAGAACGTGTCGGCGTCGGCCTTGAGGAGGTTGATCGCCTGCCGCATGAACGGCCGGGCGGCGCGGACGGCCTCGACGAAGCGGCGCCGATCGCCCTCGCGCTTGGCGGCGGTGGCGGCGAACTTGATCGCCTGGACGGCGGGCCCGACCGGCCCGAGCGACGAGGCGACGCCCGAGGCCAGCTCGTCGAAGGGGAACTTTTCGATGGCGGCGGCGAGGCCGTCGAAGTCTTGCCCGAGCGCCTCGGCGCGTTCGCCGGAGGCCAGAGAAGCGAGCGTGGCGTTGTAGCGATCGACGACGTCCCAGGCGGCCAGCCGCACGGCGGCGCGGTCGACGACACGGAAGCTCGCCTCGATCTTCTTGAACGACCACTCGCCGACCTTGCGGGGGGTGGTCTGGGCGGTCAGGGCGTCATCGACGGCGTAGGCGTCGAGCATGATCTGTTCGCCGGCTTTGCGGGCCTCGGCGAAGGAGGCGCGGTAGGCGGCGAACTCCTGGGTCGGGATGGCGGTGCAGGCCGCCAAGAGCGGCGCGAGCAGGGCGAAGGTGAAGAGGATGAGGCGGTGCATGGTGGGGCTCCTGAAGAGAGATTGCATCTTGACGCACAAAGACCCCCGCGACAAGGGGCGCGGGGCGCATCGACCGAACATTGCGCGCAAGTGCTGTCGATGCGGGTGCTAATTGTTGAGATTTCACGCGCGCAGAACACGCTGGCCAGGGATCTGCGGGCTCGTGGGCGCGGGGTCAGGCCGTGGCGAGGCGGTCGCGGAAGCGGGCGAGGGCCTTGAGCGGGAAGCTGTGGCGATAGAGGTGGTAGCGGAGATAGAAGACTTTGGGGAAGCCGGTGCCGCTGAACCAGTGTTCGTTCCAGCCGCCGGCGTAGTCGCGGATGTGGTCGAGGGCTGGGTCGATGGCACCGTCGGCGGAGCGGGTGGTCTGGGCGGCGTCGCTGACGCGGGTGCGTTCGGCGGTGAAGGGCGGCTTGTCGGCGGCGAGCTGGTGGTCCATGAGCCAGCGGGCGGCGCGTTCGGCGGCGGGGTGCCTGGGGCCGACGAGGTTGAGGAGGGTCATCAGGCCCCAGGCGGTTTGCGAGGCGGTGGAGGGGCCCTGGCCCATGAGGCGTTCATTGAGGTAGGAGTCGGCGTGCTCGCCGAAGCCGCCGTCGTGGTTTTGCATGGCCAGGAGCCAATCGCGGGCTTTGGTGAGGGCGGGGTGATCGGCGCTGAACTTGGCGGCGACGAGGCCGTTGACGGCTTGCCAGGTGCCGTAGACGAAGTTGATGCCCCATCGGCCCCACCAGCAGCCTTCTTTACGCTGCGTGCGGAGCAAGTAATCGGTCGCTTGCTTGACGGCCTCGTGGGCGGGGTCGAAGCCGGCGGTGATGATGGAGTCGAGCACGCGGCCCGTGATGTCGGAGCAGGATGGGTCCTGCATGGCGTTGTGGTCGGCGAAGGGGATGGCTTCCATCCACGGGCGGTCTTTGGTGCGGTCGAAGGCGGCCCAGCCGCCGTCGTCGTTGTGCATAGCGAGGATCCAGCGAACGGCTCGGGCGGCGGCGTCGCGGTTGGCGGTCTCGCCGCGGCGGTCGCCGGATTTGTAGAGGGCGCGGGCGACCATGCAGGTGTCGTCAACGTCGGGGTACCAGTCGTTGCGGTACTCGAAGGCCCAGCAGGCGGTGTCGACGCCGGGGCGGAGGTGGCGGTCGGCGGGGCGGAGGTTGTCGTGCCAATCGCCGACGAGCTTGACCTCATTGGCGCGGAGCCAATCGCAGGCCTGGGCGACGCGCGGGTCGGTGGAGGCGAGGGCCCCGGCCTCGGTGAGGGCGTCGAGGGCGATGGCCGTGTCCCAGACGGGCGAGTAGCAGGGCTGAAGGCGGATGTGATCGAGCTTGGGATCGGCGGATGGCTCGTCGATCATGAAGGCGTCGAGGTCGGCCTCGGCCTGGCGGATGAGGGGGTGATCGCGGGTGTAGCCCAGGCGCTTGAAGGCGACCTGGACATAGACCATGGGCGGGAAGATCGCGCCCAAGCCCTCGGTGGTAGCGGCGTCCATGCGTTTGGCGATCCAGGCTTGGGCCTGGCGGATCGAACGCTGACGCAAGGGCGTGAAACCAAGCTTGCGGCAGAGCTTGAGCCCGCGATCAACCGCGAGGAAGGCGTTGTGCCAGGAGACGGGGGTCTTCCAACGCCAAGGCTTGGAGAGCTGCTTCTTGTAGCGGAGATCGAGGAAGAGTTCATCGATGTTCTGGTGAGCCGGGAGCGCGCGGACGGGGCGGAGGGCCGAGCAGAGGGCCAGCGGCAGGATCATGGTGCGCGTCCACGCGGCGACTTTGCGGAGGTGGAACGGGAACCACGACGGAAGCAGCACGATCTGTGGCGGGATGGCCGGGCAGGCGTCCCAATCGACGATGCCCAGGCAGGCGAGATAGAAGGTCGAGAAGGTGTTGCACTTCTCGGCCCCGCCGGCGGCGCGGACGGCCGCGCGGGCGCGGGCCATGTGCGGGGCGTTGACGTCGTCGCCCTGGAGCTTGAGGGAGAGGTAGCCCTTGACGGTGGCGGAGACGTCGATCTTGGCGCCGGGGTATTGGCCCCAGGAGCCGTCGGGGCGTTGGGAGAGGCGGAGCTGGTTGGCGAGGCGCGGGAGGCGGGCCTTGTCGGGTTGGGCGTCCTCCTGGCCGAGGATCCACTTCATGAGGATGTATTCGGAGGAGAGGATGGAGTCGCCCTCGAGCTCGGCGCACCAGTGCGGGCCGGGGAGGCCGCGGCCGGCGATGGGGGTTTGCCGCTGTTTGCGGAAGAGGGCTTCGGACGCGGCCTCGACAGACCGGGCGAGCCGGTGCGGGAGGTCGTTGACGAGCGTGATGGCGGCGCTCCCGACCGCGGTGGACGTGGCCAGGACGCTCTACACCCGGCTGCGCGCCGCCGACCACGCCGGCGCCTCGGTCATCCTGGCGATCGTGCCTCCCGCCGTCGGCCTGGGGCATGCCATCGTGGATCGCCTCACCAAAGCCGCCGCCCCCCGTTCCTGACCGCTGCCCCGCGTTCCTGGGCTACGCACCCCGGTTCTGGGTGGCAATCCACAGGCTGTCTCTTATACACATCTCCGAGCCCACGAGACTAAGGCGAATCTCGTATGCCGTCT
>ENA-ORBV01015368-ORBV01015368.1-microbial-mat-metagenome-genome-assembly--contig:-NODE-15368-length-11270-cov-5.063254_pt1 | contig 11270 bp, 10 predicted proteins | sample MGYA00237777_ERZ505514 | MGnify/ENA primary metagenome ERZ505514 (study PRJEB26160, sample SAMN06269048) | microbial mat metagenome | isolation source: Oligotrophic lake microbial mat | place...
TGCTTGAAACACGCTAAGTCTTTTGCTGCTGCTGATTATTCACTAGTAAAAAAGGAGCAATAGCAGTGCTAAAACATACACTAGATAGCTTTAACAAGAAAACTAAATGTTAGATGTTGACTTTGAATTCCACATTAGATAGCAGACAATTGCCACGTGGTGCCATCAGCTCCAGCCTCCAATCGGATTCTGAGTGATTCTCTCTCTTGTGCTGCTTGTGCTGCTGCTCTTTGCTGCAACCTAGCCAATGGCACTGTCCTCTGAGCTTGTGTAGGGGCTGCTCGCTGCTCTATCATGTACCTCCTAATGGCGTTTTGTTGAGGCTGTGCCCTGTTTGCTTGTGTCTGGGGAAGATGTGTTAGTTGTCTTCTTCCGGATCTCACCATGGAGCTAATTTAGCATCCATGTGACCCAAACTGATGCTTCTGTGGATACAGACGTCCCTGTTCCTGCATTTAGACTTGCATTTAGGGCTACTTTTAGTGCCATTGTCGGCATCCACATCCATTATCAATATTTGTTTTACTCTTGTTGATTTGGAGTGAGGAAAATCGAGCAAATTGTGAGGAGCGCCTTGCAGTCTATTTCCTCTAATTCCAACTGTGTTTGTGCTTAGCTAATATTATTCCAATATAATTCTCTGTACGTTGGTGCTAGGCTTCTAGGCTTGAAGTTTCAACCGTTAGCCTTCTATCATGTTAATTTAACACGTTGCGTCCCGAGGATTTGCGCGGTATTGCCATGTTGTACAACTTGCGTTCTATACCTTTTGTACTGTTTCACTATAGCACAGTTCAGGTAGAATGTATGGTGCTGATAACACATAATAATCTACTGTGATAAAGTACTTCGGCTATAAGCAATGTTCTAAAATTATAAGCCTACAGTCAGACTGTACACCATTATTTCCTGTCACCCGTAGTAGCACATTTGCCCTTACAGCAACAGATCTTTATGTGGCAATGCAGCTGCCAGCCAAAGCAATCATCATTGTGGGCTTCTCTTGCTAAATGGTGATGCAAGTACGTGAGGTTTGCTGGTCCTTTGCATCATACTAGCAGTTACCATGCCACAACAGGCTACATGTTTGAATCCGGGAATGTCATTTTCGCTCCATTCTGGTTGTTGTCTACTGTGGCTTGCCCTCTTTTAGCTGGCAGTGCATGATTTAGATTCCAGATTCAAGTGTGGGTCTGATCCCAGGAGTTTTCACTTAAACATTCATTTTCCCGCATTGTAGAGACAAGGTATAGCACAACAGATAAGGTTTAGTCTCCAAGGGACACTTGGGCTCAATTGACAATGGAGGGTTGATGAGTGATGAGTCTTGAGTGACAAGCAATGCTCTATTTATCCCTCTGCATGCCCGTGTGGTTAACCCAATTTTAGTGACACTCTTGCTCCAAAATTTGCTACTGCTGCGGCTGCTACTGCAAGTCGTTGCTAAGACTATTTTGTTACCTTAATTCATTGCTAAAAAATCAAATGTCGTAAGACACAAACAAGGACCTCCAAACCCCCACCAACTACCCGCACATGCCAATGACTCAACATGTTAAATCAGAATGTTGTTCTGAATGACAATGTCAATTAGGAAAACAAGGCCAGTGTTGGTTGCAAAGGGAATGTGACCTTCATTGAAGAAAATGGCAACACTTTTGATGTTATTGACAGCCCAATGTCCATCGACATGGTCAAAAATGTCTTTGATGACATTAACAATTTCCTGGTGCTGCATAAAATGATTCAGTTTGGGAAGGCTGTTGGGCTCGGGTGGAGTCAAATCCCATACAGCTGGCATGCAGCAGACTTCAGCTCTACAGCAATTGTTGTCAGTCCGTTTCAAGAATTCTTTTACAATGTTCAATCCTTAAAGGTGGCATGCCAACAAAGTTTCATCTTCATCAAGAACATGAACAAATTCCTTGCACAGGTACCCATTTTGGGCATTTCATGAGAGGTTGATCTTCCTGCAAAGAAGTACACATGCAACAAGCCCGGCCATTGACTTTGATAGGATCTGCTTGTTACTAGTATGTGGGCTCTCGATTAGCAAGAGTGTCACTCAGAGGCTGAAAATAGGCATCTTGAGGCACGGTGCTGTTAGCAATTTGAATAACAGTTACTAGCAGATTACCTTCACAATGAATCTCGTGGAGGCACCAACCAGGGGGTTGCCTATACTGTTGGATTTCTTCTCTGGTTTTTGGTGTTTCAGGGGGTGAACCTCTGGAGGCTTTAGAAGGCGGCATTTTCTTCATGCTCCCAAGTTGCTTTGACTTCTCAATTTCCAGCCATCTTGCAAGACAAAACAAAATGAGAATGAAACAAAAATAAAAGTCAAGGAGAAACAAAGAAACCATTCTCCAATCTTTTGCACTTTCAACATTGAAGCAAAAACAAAAGAAGGATCAATTTTGCTGCTTAAAGCAAACCCAATAGAGCTAGCAGAGCCATCTCTTTTTGATGATGAGACCAATTGGAAAATCTAGCAGGCACAGCTTTTAAGTGGTCTTGATCAATACCAGTGAAAAAGTACAAAAAAATCTCATAAAAACATCAACTACAATGAGCACCAAAGCTGTGAAAAAAGAAATAGAAGAAATCCTTTACCATGACAGTGCTAGCAACACTTTGCATGGTGTGGTGCACCTTGTTTGTGACAAGTCGATAAAAAAGAGAGAGTGATGCAAGATCTCCCTAAAACTCATCTTGGATTATGCCTCTCATTAAAAGGCAATGATGACATTGCCTACCAGTTGTCACAGTGCTGCAATCTTTTTGTTGCTAGCAAGGAAGAAGGCAATCGTCTGCTGAGTGAATGTGTGTTGTCTCCAAGGTCAAAAGTGCTGCGCACAGAAGACAATAGGAAAAAGAAGTGCCAAAGTTCTATGCTGTTAGGACTACCAGGCTGGACTAGCACCTTGCATGCTGGAAAAGGTCAAATTTCCAAGATTGGCAGTTGCAAATAGAACAAGAATTGAAACACCTTCACACTGCATTGATTGATTGAATGAGATTGAGCTGGCACTCATTTTTCTCAAGCAATTTAGAGGCCATATTTTCATGCATTGGGGTGCATGTCATCACAGCATCAAAGGGTGGCACAGTTTCTATGAACTTGATCCATCACAGACCACTGCTGTCTTGGGAGAAGTGGGGAGATTCACAAATGGGGAAAAGAGCATTGTGGTTCTCTCTAGTCCATTCACCTCTGAACAAAAACAGAAAGTGTTACAGAAGACAGAGAGCATTAACACTGAACAGGTGATGAACTCCTATGAGTGGTTGAGGGTAAACAACTGGTTGTACAAAAATGTCCCAGTTCTAAACATAACGCACCAACAACAATCAACAATGTAATCAATGTGGAGTTGAAAACACAGACATCAAAACAAAAGTGTAAATATGTGTGGTGTTCCCCGACAACACTGTGAAAGCTGGGGACTGCACCAGTGGAGCTGAGTTTGACAGAGCAGTTGCCAAAATTACAGCTAAATGTGGGGAATGAGACATTGTTTGGAAACTTGTCCTTGTGATAAACTGATGTGAGACTAAAAGGACAAAACTCTCATGAGAGCATTTCTACTTCAATTTCCTTACGGGGATGGCTATCACCCAGACTACAATGCCAAGGCTTCACAGAATGATTGTGTAAACCTTCTGTTGTCTCTCTTCAAAGAGTGCACAACATGTTTGAGCGGTGTAGAGCTCTCACTGGTGCTTTGTGGAGAGTCATAGGTAAAAATGAAACCTGTGACATAAGTGAGGAGGAGCTAGGCCAAGCAATCTCACAAAAGCTGCATGGACTTCCAGTAGGGCATGGACCAAGCCAAAGACATTTGACTTAAGTGTAAACCATGAAAAAGAGCATGGCCCAGGCACATGAAGCTGCCCAAGCAACACAAGCCATTTTGAGCCTAACCCACAAAAGTGGTTGTCCAAAAGTGTTGTTCATGGTCTGCTTTGATGGTTCACTTGATCTTTACATTCTGGCCTTGTCTGGGAAGGAGGACACATTGGACTAGTGGTCGCCCGTACGGGTACCAAATGTTGAGCCGGGCGGTATGAATATTTCGTACAATCTATACAGAACATTGACCCTCCTGGCGTTTCATCATATACTGCTTGAAGAACATATAATAAGGTAACTAATAGCATACCCTCTTTAATTATCTTCAGCCTGAAGTGGCTGATTAGTTGGAATGGCGTGCCAAGTGAATCAAAACGCGTATGGCGCGAAATGTCTCCAACCAACGGCGCACTGCTGGTAGCAGCATAGTGGCACTACAGAGCAACGTATCAAGATGACATGTTAATCTGTCAGTTTGACCATGTCATTCTTCAATAATTTGCACTTACGAGGGCTGCCTTTCTCAGGTAGAGCCAATGCCGAAGGCAAAGATCGGGACAATCCGGTGAGGAAAGCAGGAGCACCAAAACCCCCACGGTCAGTGTTGGCATTGCAAGATTACAATTCTGCACCAAAAGTTGACCATGGTACCAGTAGCGGCAAGAGAAAAATGTATTTGGCGAGCGCAGATAGCAACGGTTTTTCTTTGGCAAGTGATGATGGTGGTGATGAGAATGCCACAAGTTCAAAATTGGCAAAAATGAAGACACCCAAGAAAAAAGCAGCAAGAAAAGGAGCACCGCCATCTTTGGTTACGCCAACACCACAAAGCAAGGTTAATCATGATAATGAAGAGTTTAAACAAGAGGAGGATGAAGAAGAAAAAGAACAAGAATTGCCACAGGAAAGGATGAAGCCCAAGAAGACCAGTCGGTCTGCTACTGCGAAAGCAGTTGCCAAAAAGAAAACTCGTCAAGCTCCAGTCAAAAAAGGAATCCGTGTCAAATCGAGACGGAGCCAACTGTTTCGTTGTATCCCTATGCATTTGCAGAAATATTTACCACAAGATCATCCTAATTGCTACAATTACTATGGCACTGTGGTGAAGAAGACCGTCGGACGAAAAGCTTCATACGACATCCAATTTGATGTGTTCCGTGGAAACAAAATTGCAGAAGGTCTTCGTCGTGAACAGTTTGCCACAGTAAAAGAGGAGAAGAAGAGCCACCTGTGGACAAGAAATACCTTGCAAAGCTGCATGTAGATGAAGGGATGGATGATGAAGAGGTAAAGGATGAAATCAAAATAAAAACTGAAAAAGAGTTCATTAACCAAGATGCGTCCGTCTTGAGGGAAGTAAAATCGTTGATGATCTCTTTTAACAACAAGAAAGATCCAATCACTTGGAATATTCTACCAGCAGAGGAAGATATAACAAGCTGTGCTGCATTTGCATTGATAAAGGATCGATATGAGGAGGGACCATTGGTTAACCGGAATATTGATCTGCAGCATCTCACCAATGCCGAGCTGTTCTTGGGTCATACATTTCCAGACGTTTCAGGCATGGCAAAGCGGATGGATGAGTATTACCAAGACAATCGAGCAGAATATTATCGAACTTACAAGGCACGAAAGATGCAAATCCATGACAGTCATGATGCAGACCCTGACTGGAAGATCAAGCTGTGGTTGTTGCTGACAATCAAGGGCGCTACAGTTCATGGCGTTGGTGTGGAAACACTCTGGAAGTCCGGCATGTTGGAAGGAAATTTGGAGGCAGCCGACTTTGGCAAATACATGGACCAAAATGAATACAAAGTAATCTCAGCTGCGATTCCCTTTATGTGGGGTGATCAAAACCTGTGGTTTCGCGACAGCCGCGACGTGCCGTGGGATATCTTTATGCCTTTCATTGATGAGTGGAACAACAAACAGCAACAGCTTTTGGAGCGATATCACCATGTCGTCTGTGATGAGACCATGTATGCTTGGGTTCCAAAAAGATCGAAGCTTGGTGGGTTGCCCAACTACACGTTTGAACCGAGAAAACCAAAGCCACTTGGAACAATGGTTTGCGATTCAAGCAAGTGTGCTAGAGAGATCATGATTCACACTGATCCAATCATGCCACCGACAGTCCAAGATAAGAAGATGTTTGGCACCGCACATTCACAAGCCCCTGATTGTATTGGAACCAACAAGTGTCATGCCCCACATGTTGCAGATAAACTTCGCCAAGCATACTATTCGAATCTGCAGATTGGTGATTGGACATGTGGAGACTCATACTTTGGTTCGATGGCAACGTGCCTTGCTCTCAAGTTAGAGCCAGTAACAAGAGTCAATAAGAATGACGAAAGTGATGTTCGTGGGCCACTGGGAGTTGAATCAAGTTTTGTTATAAAGAATAACACCTATCTATTTCCGAAAGCACCACTTCGAGCTGTGCTGAGAGCGAGATATCCAAAGAGAATGGCTGGACATTGGGTTGTCTTCACAACAACCATACAAGGTGTCAACATCAAAGCCATTGCTTACGCTTGGTGTAACACTTCGATTTCCTACATCATCACAACTGTCGGCAACACAAACAAAGCAATCAATCCGTATGTTTCGTTTGAAAAAAATGCTGGCTTTGGTGGAGGCAACACAAAGATGGTGCCACATCCAGAGATTGTTGATTTCTTCTTTCGATTTCTTCCACATATTGATGTTGCGAATAGGCTTCGACAATGCAGCATCAAAATCGAAGATCAATGGCCAACCAAATGTTGTTGGCGCAAGCTCTTGATGTGTTACATTGGGCAATCCGTTGTGAATCAAAGGAAAATGTTGGCATATCAGTATCCAGAAGTTCCAGGCAAAGATCTGAAACCAATGGATATGGCAGCAAGCATCACTACTGCCTTGCGATTGAGAGAACGTGCTGTGTTGCCTTTGCCTCTGCGACCTGTTGTAGAGGAGCCTCTTGGACGAGCAGAAGATTCGGAGGGAAACAGAACGAAAAGGCTCACCCCGAAAGAACAACAAAAGGGCAAGCGTTCAAAAAGCTCTTCCATTCAAAGAAGCTGCTATGTCTGTCGAAAATATAGACAGAAATACAACATGGCAACTGGCCAATGTGTTCATTGAGGGACTTGCCTCTGCTTGCCAAAGAAATATACAGGCCGTGCTTTGACCTGCCAAGAAGAGCATGTGACAAGTAAAGACCCTGCTATCAGATGCAATGGCATCAAGAAAAGCTCTTTTCCAAAGGCATCACGAGCTACTAATTTTGTCAACAAAGAACAAGACGAGTAGACTAATCAATGACGATGAGCATGCTGTTAGCGTTTGCGCGTTCCGAATTTTTGTCATAGCAAGCCACCTTTTCAATTGTTAAACCTGAACTCTATTTTTATGTGGCCCTGGTAGGACTTATGCGTAGTTCGTACAATATTTGGTACCTCGTGCAAAATGCGGGGTGACGCAAGTACGAAATATTCGTATTTTGGTACCTGTACGGGCGACCACTAGACAACATCTCCTAATGAGTTGTCTGTATCAGGCAAAGTGGCCAAATGGACAAGCTGAATGTGCTGCACTGCAAGTGTCCAGGAGTGTGCACATTCAATTTCAAGGAGTTGCTGGGTGTTGCCTTGGAAAAAATGGTGGGTGATGTTAATCTCAAGGAAGTCATTTTTGGTAGCACTGTTGATGCATGTAGTTTGGCAGTTGAAAAACAATGTCAATAAACACCTCATGTTCACATTCTGATCTACATTGCTGAGTGGAATGAAACTTTACGAGCGCTGCAATCCTCATGTAAAATAACAAGAAAGAAAGCAGAAAAAAAATCATTGATTTTGTGGAAAGAGTGATGAGCACTGAATTGGTTCCAAACATTCCTCCCGTTGTTCAATGCCCAGGTTGCAAAGAAGAAGAGGCCATGGTGGGGGTCACACTAAGATTAGGACACTTGTGGCACAAAGTTGGCAGTTAGCATGAATAAGGAATCTTGGAAACATGCAAAGAATGAAAAACAAATTTCCAGAGGTACCAAATTTGCAATGAAATGGTGCTGCAAGAAATCATTTGGGATTTACCAGACCATGAAGAAATGGTGCACGCATCAGCAGAAGAACTTAAAGGGACTGTTACCGGTGGGTCAGAACAACCTAATGACTACATCATGATGGTCAGACTCAACAACTGCAAATGTAACCATCATTTAGCATGTCATGGTCACAATAAAAGTTGCTTCAAGAGAGGAGAGGAGGGCAGGTGTTTTTTGCCAAACATGAACCCCAGACCTCTGTGATTTATGGTGAAGATAAACATGACTTGGAGACCTTCAAATGGAATGACAGCATCCATAACATAAGAAATGTCACAGTGAGGCCTAAGCGGGAGCAACAAGATGCCTAGACTGATACACACTGCAAAATTATTTCAGCCTCAAAAGCCCCAGCAAATTCCAAGGTCACAACCACTGCTGCTGCTGCAACAGCAACAATCAACATCACTCAGTATGCAACAAAAGGGACACATAAAGAAGACACCCAAGAACTAGAAAAAACTGCTTTTATGGGGTCACTGACATGTTTATGGAACAATGAAATGACAACAGACTTTTTTAGGGACTTTCACGTTTTATGGGAACTGTGACAGTGAACACAACAGCTGTGGTGTCAGCTCCAATGCTAGTAGCCTCACACCTAGTGAGAAATGGGCAACAATTCAAGTGCTCTGAAAATTTCTAATGCCTTGCCTCTTGGTATGGGAACAGAGACTCCATGACTATGTCTGTTATGCCCCATGACTTTTACTGCTTTCTTGCAGTACCCAGATTCATATACCAGAATTGGACTGGTTAAAACATCCTTTTGCCATAGACTTACCAGGTCAAAATGGCATAGTGCATTCTGGTTAATGAGGCATCACATTATCTACATTGACCAAGAAAAAGGTTTGAAGATTTGCGCCTGCTTGACCCTGTTCAAGGGCATGAGACAGTGAGAAGTTCAACACCCAATAAAGCCATTTACAATTGATGACAAGGAGCACCCACGATAAAAGAAGCAAATTACATGTCAGCAAAGATTGGCAACAAAAAAATGTCCTTTAAGAATGTTCAAGGGGTGCATGACTGTGGATTTGACAGTTTGTCTGTTGCCAAAACAACAACATCATTGGTGGTGAATGAAAACATTCCACAACAGTTCATTGCTTCAACATGCAACAGTTCCGGTACTAGCTAGTTCTACCAGAAGTTCAAATGAGAATCAGCTGCCCCATTTGCCTGGTGGGTCAAATGCTTTTCAACTCACGAAATTAAGCTACCAAAACACAAGGCAGCATGTTCAAGGAGAAGAAGAAAGCAATGAAGACAACCTTCAACATAGCAATTGTGAATCTGATGGATGGAACAGTGTTGTCAATTGTTGAATGGCCACACACACAAAAGTTGGATCTGGAGAAGGAGCAACAATTAGCCTTTCAAACAGTGACAGCTGCTTCCGTTGTTGCATGCCACCAGAAAGGTGTGAAAGTTTGAGACTCTTGCACCAATCCAAGCTCAGTGAGAAGGGACGTCATGAAGGGAAGGAAGAAGATAAAAAACTAGCTAGACTAAAAAGCAACATTTCTTATTGATGTTCCTGGATGTTCCTGGTGGCTCTGGAAAAGCTGGGTGGGGAGAAAAGTTTGTGGATGCGCCAAAGAATGCACTTCCAAGTTGAATTTGACATTTGGCACACAAACAATCATGGTGAGCGCAATGTCCATCTGCTGTTCCTGTGTCAATTGGAGAAGAAACTGCCCACTCAGTAGCTTGTATTAGATAGAGTCATGGGCAAAGGCACGGTTGCTCATTATAGACAAGGTGCCATTGATGAATACCCAAGACATTGACAAATTAGATGAGAACATCAGAACACTGACAAGAAATTACAGCACTCTGTTTGGTGGGCGGCCCATTCTTTTTTGGTGACTTTCAACAGTTAGACCAGTCACAGGAAATCATCTCTACTACTCTTATTTACATGCTAGTAAAAAAGGGTTGCATCCATCAATTCCCATGTTCAGCTATTTGGTCTTCATTGATTCAAGGATGACCTGAAATCATGGGTATACATCTAGTAAAGAATTAGGAACAACACTTACTCTCAGCATTGCATTGATTCAATTAATAAATGTGTCATTGGTCCAAAGAGAGGCCAATTCCAGAAAAGTCCTCTCACTGTGATTATGGAAATGCAGACATGATGGCAATTGATGCTGGATCTTCTAGCAATGCACCACAGGATCACTGGAAAGCATGTAACTCTCTATCGGAGCACATGCTAATGGTGGAAGCCAGAACATGGTGCACCTGAAAAAGTCTGGGAAGAAAGCTTCCACTGGGAGAGAACAACAGACATTTTTTGTTTGAGAGCTGCAGACACAAAATGGTTTTAACCAAAGTGATGGAAAGAAAAAGTCTCTTTGGGGATCCGATACCAAATCTTCTCTACCACATTCCACTCATGCTAATTGACAAGAGCACTAGCCTTAGAAACAATTCCAATTATTTGCTATAAATCAGTCACTCTTTGCTGTTTAGAATGACAAACAATGACATGCCCAATGGACAAACAAATGGATCTAGAGCAAGATTGGAACATTTGGTGCTAAAAGGTGACAAGACAACATCAAATGTGTCACTGGATGGCCTGGAATGTCCCATGGTAGATGCATCTGATGTAGGCCATTTTGTTTGCAGGTATGAAGACGACAACAACAAAATGTTTCACATGAAGCCCAGATCTGTGACATGTGCTATAAATGCCCCCTTTCTAACACCATCGGAGGAAATGTCCAAGCCACTGTCAATTTCATCATGGTTTGCACCAGATGCCAATGTTGGTAAGCATTGCTGCTGCTGGCCACAAGTTGTAAGGGCACGACAGACAAATGAAAAGCTAGTGACGTCCGTCTGGTCAAGAAAGCACTGGAATTGCATGACACTTTCCCACGTTCAGACCAGAGAGGTCTCGTTTTAGTTCAGGAATCACCATGGAATGATGATTTTACAATGCTGCATGACCTTAGAAAAATGATGGAAAGACTTAAGCAATGTGCCCCTGACGCAATTGATTGGGGCTTGAACAAAGAAAAGGAAACAATTGAAGACACGTTGCAATGCTAATCACTCGGAAAGAAGAAACAATTCACCATTGAAGCTCATAATTTTGTAGATCAGGTAAGCTTGTAACGACCTTAAAACCACCGCGTCAGCCACAATCATGGTCAAATTGATCCAATAAACATTTCATTTCATCTCCGTTATCACTTAAGGTAGTGCACCACGAAGTTCTATGGTAGCACACCCACCCACCAATAATACCGGAATTTGGAATGTTACATCGCCAAACACAAGTCGTTACAAACGCTC
>ENA-ORBV01015369-ORBV01015369.1-microbial-mat-metagenome-genome-assembly--contig:-NODE-15369-length-11268-cov-5.701546_pt1 | contig 11268 bp, 10 predicted proteins | sample MGYA00237777_ERZ505514 | MGnify/ENA primary metagenome ERZ505514 (study PRJEB26160, sample SAMN06269048) | microbial mat metagenome | isolation source: Oligotrophic lake microbial mat | place...
CACAGTAACGCGCCGGGTATTCACTTCGAATCCATCTCACACTCTTTAGTCAGCCATCTCCGGGGGAGACGGAATAGCAATTGACTACAACAGCAGGATGCTGTGCTACTATGACTGTTTAGGCATAGGTAGTGCGCACTGGGGGCACAAGCTAATAGCAAACGTTGGATGCGTGGTGACGTTTACATCTTCTTGTGCCGCCATTCGCGAGTCATACGATTAGCTTTCATCGATAGTTCGGGTTACACTTATTATCATTCATTCTGACTGCTATGTGAGAAAATGACCCAAGAGGACACGACGCCTTTAATTCAATTTGCTGGGTACCGTTATGAATTATGATTCGCTTCATGCAGTCATTTTCTGTCTGAAACTCGATTTGGAATGACCAAGTCTGAGATTGAGAGTACAACGTAATTAGATTGACGGTCATAGCGTGACATGGAGAACTGGCAAAAACCGTGCATTCTTCTACGGTAATTAATTTTGGGTCTTTTGCGGTTTATTTGTACAGTAAAATTACTACGTACTAATATGAGCAGCAGCAGAAATTGTACCACCAAATTGTGATGGACCGGGTTGGTTGGAGCCGACGATCGATGGATGAGCCAATTCACTACTAGCTAGCGTGAAAATACAATAACAAACGCGTCTTCTATGTTGTTTTGCATAAAAAACGGCTATGCCTGTACAGACCAGAACCCCAACACAACCAACAGCTAGTAGCAATACGGACAGTGTATAACAACCAACTATGACAAGAGTAACAACAACTTTATTACAATTGGGATGTCTATCCTTGCTCCTGAACATGGCAATGGCAAGATTGGGACGACCCACATCATCCTCACCGAGGAGAATAACCATGATGGCGTCGCCTGCTGAACCGGTTCATAGGGATCTCCAAAAACTGGACTTGGGTGGAATGTTTGTACCTATTGGTCAAGAGAACATTGATCCACCTGTTCCAGAATCAAGGCAAGGGGGCAGCGATGGAGGGAATGATTCAGTTCAAGAGGAGGTAGTGGAGCGTATTCAAGAACACTTGGGAGCTCCTTTTCAGCCAGTCACTGCTGCTGCAGAAGGGGCAGTAAACAACGACCCACCTGTTCCTGATTCCAGGCAAGGTGGTGATGGTGGCGATGGTAGCGATGGGAATGATTCAGTTCAAGAGGAGGTAGTGGAGCGTATTCAAGAACACTTGGGAGCTCCTTTTCAGCCAGTTGTTGCTGCTGCGGAAGGGGCAGCAAACAACGATCCGCCGGTTCCAGATTCCAGGCAAGGTGGTGATGGTGGCGATGGTGGCGATGGGAATGATTCAGTTCAAGAGGAGTTAGTTGACCGCATTCAAGATGATTTGGGAGCTCCTTTCGAGGCAGTGGTTGCGGCAGCAGAAGGGGCAGCACCAGAACCAGCGCCAGCACCAGCACCAGAACCGGCAGCTACAGAAGGGGCAGCACCAGCCGCCAACAACAATGACCCACCTGTTCCTGATGGAAGGCAAGGTCAAGATGAGGTACCTCCACAAGAGCCAGCTCCACAAGAGCCAGCTCCACAAGATGAGGCACCTCAAGATACACCTCCACAAGAGCCAGATAATGATATGCTAAATGACATGGGAGGCTCCTTTGAAGCAGCCCCTCCTGCGGATGCTTCCTTAGCAACAGCCGAGGCAGACGATGGCAATACCGTAACCGAAGATATGGGAAGCTCCTTCGAGCAAGTTGCGTCTACTGCAGAGGCACCAGCCGAGGGAAATAGCAATAACCCTTATCCTGAGGAACGAGAAGGAAGAGATGAGGGCGAATTTGCTTATGAAAATGACCCCGATCCAAAACCTGAAATCCCAGATTTGGCGGGCGGATTTGTTCCCGTCAACAGCCCGTAAGCGACAGTACAGTTACGAGCGAAGCGAATGACATGCATATGGGGGATCGAAGTAGATTTTGGAGTTCCGCTTTTGTGCATTGACAAACAAAGCACTGGGCGGAGATGATAAGCAATGTAAATTAAATACTTTTAGTTACAATATATAATATGCATCTTTTTCCATAGTTAAACCAACACAGAGCAAGCCACGACAGTCACAACTGCTATAATCAGAACCGCAAATGATGGAGCTATGGCAGTAGCTTGGCTGATGATGATTTGCCCCGCCACGAAATTTTGGCTAGTAATGTCGGTGATGGCGATGGTTGGGTTTTCCGTATTTGCTGGTGGCTGTTCCGTGGTTGGCATTTCGGTAGGCGCGGCTGATTTCTCCACAGGATAAAAGGTGGGATTTTCTGTCGTTGGCAAGACTGGATACTGCCTTGTAGGCGCCGTGGTAGGAACAAAAGTGGGATTTGTAGTTGTCAGTGTGGCCGGTTGCTCTGGGCTTTCGCTGGATCGCTCTACTACGACAAGGTTAGCTGTAGGCTCCTCTGTAGTGGCATTGGAAATCTTGGATGGCATTGGAGTTGGTAACCTTGTAGGATTGCTGGTGGATGAGACCTTCTCAAAAGTAGGAGCCGCTGTAACATAAAAAGTAGGAGCTGCTGTTTCTGTGGCATCCATTGGAGTGGTCGGCGTAGGAGCCGCTGTTTCAGAAAGCGTAGGAGATGCAGTTTCTGTGGCATCCATTGGAGTGGTCGGCGTAGGAGCTGCTGTTTCCATTGGAGTGGTCGGCGTCGCTGTCGGTACGGAGTCAACCTGCGGTGTCAAAGTGGGTGGACCTGTTGTTGTTGCTGTTGTTGCTGAAGCTGGTGCTGGCGGTGGCGCCGTCATGTCATTCGGGTCAATGTCAATGTAGCCCACGTTGCAATCAATCTGTAAATCTCGAATGTACGGCTTGATTTCACCAGATTCATAAAACAAACCTGCATTCAAAAAGGAGCATTAGTTGGCGAAATCCACCCTTTACGCGAAACATTTCTCCAATGATTGATGAACTTACCAAAATGACCTTCGACACTATATTCATTGTCTACTTGGATCCGTCTCCAAGGATCGTCAAAGGCATTGAACCAAAAATACTTCCAGTTTTTTTGATTGGCCAAACAAACAAAATCGTTGATCCATTTGGCCATGCTCGCCGGATTGGCATTGTTGGCCGCCTCATTGGTACCTGCATCGGCCCATCCTGTTTCCGAAATGATAATTTGTCGTGACCCCGCAATCCGTTCAACAAATTGCAGGCGCTCTCGAAAATATTCCGCCGCACTCTCGTAATTTGCTCCACCATTAATATCAATGCAACATCGTTCCCAAAAAGGAAACATATTGATGGTTACGGTGGTTTCGTCGATCGTGATGAGATCCATATCGGCACTCAAACTTTCTTCAATATCGGCAATGGTAATGGGAATATTGGCTAGTGCAGGTTGACCCGAATTGACGAGGTCTGCCTTGATTATATTGCGCAATCGAATGGCTTCTTGACTGGTAATATCACCCCGATAAATGGCTTCACTACTGACATGAATGCCCAAGACATTTGTAAAGTCAAATTGTTGTATCAATTCCAAGAGTTTGGAGCGTTCGTCATCAAAGACGGTCGAGTCGGGACCCACCCATAGACCCAACCACAATCCCATATTTAGGTCTTGAGTGGCTTGCAAGAGCACGGCACCATCATTGCAATCTAGTAAGCTGAAAATGCGAACATTGTCGGTAATGACATATCGTTTTAACTCGAGCAATTCGGCATAGGCTTGTTCGTAGGTTTTACACCGCTCTTCCCAAGGAGCCCAATCGGGTCCTTTTCGAAGGCCATAATTGACACCATATAATCTAGGGACGGCATGCACTACAGAACACAGCAAAGATAGGATACTCAAGACGATGGTTATTGATTCTATCCGTTGAAGAATCATGGCGATGATGTTGTTGTGATGGGTTATTCTGATCGTTCTTGTTTTTATGTTCGATATTTTGTCTCTGTCTCGTTCGCACGAAAAAGCCCAGTTTGCTTGCTTGAATGATGTTTGTCTCCTTCCATCAATACCCAGTCAGAAACGAGTCCTATCTAGCTCGCTAAGAATGTTCTTACATACATAGTATGTAGTTTGTTACTGGCCTTTTGCCTTGCTTCACGTGAAGCAAATACACGTGAAACTTCACTACTCGGTATTGTGTTCCAGTCGTGGAAAGTGATCGGTACGTTGAAACGCCAAAATTTGCTGCCGACCGACTCTCCATCGTACGTATCCTGCACCTCGGGGTAAAAATGGATTCACTCTGTATAATTAAGAGCTAAATATATATTTACCCTGAGGTGCTGCATGGTGAATGTGAGTGTGCGTCTCATAATAATTGGGTTAGGTGTGACTCCAAGTTGAAACTGACGTCAATCATGCTGCCCAAGCATTTGACATTGATTGATATTTATTTGATGGACAAAAATGAGGGCATCCATACAACACCAAGATCATGGTCAACTTAATTCCAGCCACCATAAAAGTATTTGATAAACTAAACAAAAAAAGAGACAAATCCATTGCAAACATCATCGCCTGATGGATAAGATTGTCATGTCCGCTCAAGAATTGTGGGATGCGGCACTCCCATTGATTCAAGTCATTGAAAATCACCCATTTCTTCTCGCGATGGTCGATGGGACACTTCCACTAGAAAATTTCCAATACTATATACGGCAAGATGCTCTGTATCTGCATGATTTTGCCGATTGCCTGGATCGCCTTTCTAGGAATCCTGGTGTTTCCCAAAAAGACAAGGCTCTCATACAAACCTTTGTGGAGGGTACCCAAGGAGCTGAATTGGACTTGCACAAAACTTATTTCAACGAATGGAAGATATCTGCATCGTCGCCAACGGAGCAACAAATGCCACACACTTTATTATATACGTCCTACGCTGAACGTATCATTGCTACGCAATCGCATGCCCAAGGATTGGCCATCCTGTTGCCGTGTTATGCCTTGTACTTACATGTGGGGAATGGTATGCTAAAATTACGGGACGAATTGGGCACATCCGTCCAGCGTCCACCCATTTACGATCGTTGGATCGACATGTATAAAGCTGGAAGTGCTTTTGAGGAACGAGTTGGCCGGTACAAAGCCATGGTGGATGCGGCGTGTCAATCGGCCACCGCCCACGAATTTGCCGAGATGAAACGTCATTTTCTAATGGCTTGCAAGTTGGAGCACATGTTTTGGGATCAAGCCATGACCATGATGCAATGGCCAACCATTGTGTAGTTAGCTCAAGGTAGCATATACTCGTAGGGGAAGGTTTTTTTACACGACAAATCCGAGTATGGCACCGAATATATCATCTGACGTGTACTGGCGCGGTGAAGCAATCACAATAGGGAATTTTTGGGGGTAGAGCCGACTAGGCTGTACCTATTTTCGAAAGGCAAAGGGTTGGTGCTTTAAAACTACTGTGAAAATTTGGCAAACATTATTTTGCTAAATGGACAATCAATGCCAGACAAAAATTTCCCCAACAGGGTGCGTCTGCGGCAGGCTTTCTCAGATTGGAAGTGCACGACGTTTGCCGACTCGATTCTTTTCCCCTTAAACTTCCTCTATCAAACACGTTTTTCCTGAGATGATTTCGTCAAACGTCCCGTTGCCCTCATCAATGTTACTGCTTATAGAACTCCTAACAGTCAACCAGCTGAGGGATGAAATGAGCAAGACGGATGTACTGCGGTAATATCAGGGGCATCCACAGGGCTACGAACACAGTAAACTACTATTTTAAGGTGTATATCTGATTCAGCTACTTCACTAGCAAGCTAGCTCAGCTACACTAGCTATTAGCCTCTTGTCAACATCTGTGGATTTTGCCATTCTTCTTTTTTGGGAGAAGGAAGTCTGTCATGCAACCGGCCATAATGTACTGAAAAGTGTGAGCAATCACACTTGATCCATCTCACACCCACCCACCGTGAGGGTGTTCATTGCTGCTCTCGTTTCTCCCCCCGTTCACACAGCAATCAATACCGTATATCGCAGCCGCACTATCTCAGCTATATCTGGCAGCTACCTATACACATACCTGCACACCGGAGAAAGATATATCTATCGCTAAATTTCTATACTACTGGCTACAGGTTGGCTAAAATCCAAAGACAGATTGGAACGCTTCTTCTTTGCTCCATCGCCAATTAAGGAGGATCCATCAAATAGAACGACTACAAATCTTCAACAATACACACACACACCCATATCAAAATGGCGTCGAATATGTTATCTTCGTCGTCTCAACAAAAGACGAATTATGCGCTGGCGATTTCTCATATCGTTCGAGAATTGATTGCCTCCTACGAATCCGGTGCCACTCTCAATCTCACCAAATTAAAAGGCGAGGCTTCCAAAAAATTCCAATTGCAAGGCATTCCCAAAATGGCGGATATTTTGCAGGGTCTCCCCATTGCCTATCGTGCCAAATTATGGCCCTTTTTAAAAACCAAGCCCGTCCGAACGGCTTCGGGAGTGGCCGTGGTGGCGGTCATGTCGAAACCCCATCGGTGTCCTCACATTGCCTATACCGGCAATGTGTGTGTCTATTGTCCGGGAGGACCCGATTCGGATTTTGAATATTCGACCCAAGCCTATACCGGCTACGAACCCACCTCGATGCGAGCGATTCGAGCGAGATATGATCCCTTTTCGCAAGTCAAGGGACGGGTCACACAATTGCGAGCGATTGGACATGAAGTCGATAAAGTGGTATGTATATATTATGTTATGTTATGTGTGGTGTGTGTGTGCGTTTGTCGTTGAATGATGGATGGATTCACTCATGTTGCTGTTTTCTGGGGTCTTATTCCGAAACGTTGCATCCATTTATTTAGGAATTTATTGTCATGGGCGGGACCTTCCTTTCGTTGGATAAGGAATACAAGGATTATTTCATTCGCAATTTACACGACGCACTCAGTGGCTATCACAGCAATTCCGTCGCGGAAAGCATTCGCTATTCCGAACAATCCACTACCAAATGCATCGGGATTACCATTGAGACGCGTCCCGATTATTGCCTCAAACCGCATTTGGAAGAAATGTTGCAATACGGCTGTACCCGCATTGAAATTGGAGTCCAATCCATCTACGAAAGTGTGGCCCGAGAAACCAATCGAGGTCATACGGTAGCTAGTGTGTGTCATTCCTTTCAATTGGCCAAGGACAGCGGTTTCAAAGTCGTATCGCATATGATGCCCGATTTGCCCAATATGGGATACGAACGCGATTTGGAAGGCTTTAAAGAATATTTTGAAAATCCACTCTTTCGAAGTGATGGCATGAAACTCTATCCCACCTTGGTGATTCGTGGCACGGGATTGTACGAATTGTGGAAAACGGGACGGTATCAAAATTATACACCCGACCAATTGGTGGAATTGACGGCCAAAATATTGAGTCTCGTGCCGCCTTGGACCCGCTTGTATCGGATTCAACGCGACATTCCCATGCCCCTCGTCAGTTCGGGAGTCGAACACGGCAATTTACGAGAATTGGCCCTGGCCAAAATGCGCGATCTGAATTTGCCTTGTTTGGATATACGAACCCGCGAAGTGGGCATGAAACAAATTCATTCGCAAGTGACCCCCGATCAAGTCGAATTGATTCGTCGCGATTATGTCGGCAATGGTGGATGGGAAACCTTTTTGAGTTATGAAGATCCACATCAAGATATTTTGATTGGCTTGTTGCGATTGCGCAAATTGTCCAATACCGCGGCGTGGATGAAAGAAATCACGGACGTGCCCTCGAGTATGATTCGAGAATTGCACGTCTATGGGACCGCCGTGGCCGTTTCGGCACGAGATCCCACCCGATTTCAACATCAAGGCTTTGGATTGTTGTTAATGGAAGAAGCGGAACGCATTGCGCGAGAAGAACATGGGTCGGAAAAGATATTGGTGATTTCCGGTGTGGGGACACGACATTACTATCGAAAATTTGGCTACCATTTGGACGGACCGTACATGAGCAAAATGTTGCACGATGAGGGCTGTGCAGAAGAACAATAAATATCGGTACATTCTGAGGATAATCAGTTTATAATAAATGTACGAATTCCCCTTTCTTCGTGTTTCATTAGTTAGCTAGAATCAAACTTTGTCCCGATAGATTCAGCTCCAACTTTTCCGTTCGTAGTCACACGCTAGGAAATATTATCAACTTTTCCTGCGCGAACAGATAGTTGTAAGTTTGCCTTTTCAAACTTGGAGATGGATCCTTTTTTGCCAAGCCGTTCACAATTGACTGGACTCAGTACCAAATCACCCGTCCATCATTTTCCCTCCCATCCATACTTGCACGAGCTCTTCGGCCAAAATGTCCAGACTCTTTAGGATATCATCCTTGCTTTGTAGTAATGCGCGATCCTCTTCATCCATGGAATCCCATTGATCTTGTTCGTCGACAAAGGAATCTAATTGAGCCTTGTTTCGTTCTTCCAAGGCTTCAATGTATGTCCATTGATTTTGAAGGTCTTCCAATTCTTCTTCCAGTGGATGTTTATGGTTGCTGTCTTTTTCGTTGCTGCTACTGCTATCACTACTACTGCTGCTGCTGCTGCTACTTCTACTAGTAGAGAGATGTAACGACGAAACACCAGTAGTTGGGAGGTTATGATGCTGGGCAGTTCCTGTTGTGGTGACCAAGGCCGTTTTGCAGGTCCAAGATGGAGGGAAAAGAAGGCGACCACGTCCACTAGTAGCAATGTGTCGTGTGGGGGCGAATCCTTCTACAACCAGAGGCACTACCATGGCCAGCAACAAACCGGAGATGATGCTGTTGGAGGATCGCATGATTTGCATCTAGTAGTAGAGTACTGTAGCTATAGAGCTTGGCCAAATCTCGATAGTATTAGTTTGATGGGCTATTTTAAAAGTCACGGATAGGTTTTGGCAAACCGGCCGCAATCCCTCATCTTTCATGATCCATGAATAAAATAGCTGAGAAAAACTGGTCCGTGTGAAACCCCAACCTTATCGGTGGCAAAAATGATCTCATTCCACGAGTCGTGGGAAATTGGTTTGATGTTTTCCTTGTGGGTACGTCAGTCAAAAATTAGGCCACCCCCACTAATTTCCTTTGCTGAACTTGTCGGGAGTCTTGCCAACCATGGCGCTTATTCGTCGAGTTTAGGCAGCACACTACTAGCTAGTAGCTAGTCAGCATCCACACTGCTACATATCGAACCTCCAAAAAATATAAACTTCACCATGATGAGATCTCTTTTATGGAAAGTACAGTCAGCGGCTCTGTTGTTGCTTCTCCGTTTTGTAACAATATCGGCTCATCCCGGTGCGATTGCCTCGGGTCGAGCTTCGTGTGGTACCGAATATTCCACGGCTGAGAACGCCTACATTATTCCCGATATTCGTGAGGCCTGGTATTTGCGTCGGATATCGACGTGCGAGTCGCCCGTCTTTTGGACCAAATTTGAAGTCACCTCCCAAAATCAACCCATTTATATTGCCGTGATTTCTCCAGAAATTGAGAGGTTTCAAGACCAATTGCAATTTCATGGCATTTTGTATGGACCCGGAATTCATTATGGTGGTGGCGTCATGAGTAGTAATAGTGGAGGTAATACGTCTCATGTCGTGGAAGCGGCGGCTGCCGATGCTACAGCAGCAGCAGCTGCAAAGGATGATGATGACGAGGACGGATTCACTGATATTCCCGACAGTTTGCCCAAAGCGATCATGGTGGATCAAGATTTGGCCATGGCCGGTGCGGGATACATGACGTCGCCCACAAATTTTGGAACGTGCGCATTTGTCGATACCAACCCCGTCATGCAACGATTTAGTGATTTGCACGAAGGCCGGTGCATGGAAGAATTTACGGTCGATGAAACGTTTGAGGATACATTACAACAAAGCACAACATCCTGGAGTTGGTGGTTATATTCTTTCAATCACAAGGCTGTTGAACCTGGTACTTATTATTTACAAACATGGTTAACCTCTCGCGAGGACCCAACATCCGTCGTACAAGGCAAATATGAAATGACCTTGGGACCCTGGACGTGGAGTGGATATGCTTCCGATGCCACACTCGGTGAAGCACAAGAACAAGGAACCTCTTGTTCTTGTGCGGTCAATGCTTTGGACTATAAAGAACACTACCTGGAGCGATTGGGGGGTTTGGATTCGTCTTTTGAAGTAGCACAACTTTCGGGAGGAAGTTGTACTACCGCTGCCAGTAGTCCTTGTGGCACGATTCCTCAAGAACCCTACATGTCTGAGGGTTCCGCTGTGGAATGGTCAGGAATTTTTGATTTAGAAGCTGGGCGAACATATGAATGGACCTTTCATTCCTATTATCAAGGAGCCAACGAAAGCTTGTATGGATATCCCGATCCGGGTATGTATGTCCATATTGTGCCTGCTTCCAATATTTCGTTGGTTGCCGATGAGGGGAATGGAGCATTGACCAATGCTGTAGACGCACAAGGAGATGCTCCTGAATTAGTGGTACCCGAAGGAGACTCGGTGTGGTTTTCGCTACCTCAGTTTATTGAATTTACAGAAACAGACGTTGCCAACTCGACCACGGTGCTGATTATTCCGGAGGCGAACGCTACAAGTTTGGCGTTTTTTACCCAGCATGTTCCTTCGGAATTTATGGCGCACGTGTTGAGAGACCAGGAGTCGGGAGAGTACATTTTTCCAACCCAAGTTACTCTCTATGTCAATGCGCCTCTCAAGGAAGACACTAATGAAACTGCCGTGGCAGATGAAGGCACTCTGGATATGGAAGAACTGACTGCGGAAATTACGCGGAACGGTGAGCCTACCGCGGAAACTACTGCACAGACATCCTCCACAGAGGCGGAGGAAAACAAGTTACCCGTAAGTGGTTCGTGTCCATTTGCACGTGCTAGTCTTGTCTTGGCAGGGGTCATGACGAGTGCAGCTCTCTTGCTATAGACTATCTGCTAAAGAAGGCACACATGCCGTGGACAATCCGGGATGGAAATCTGGCCGCGGTGGTAAGATGGTGGCAGCGACAAGTTTCATACAGCATTAGCAGCAAATTTTTGTAATTACTAGATGCTATCAATGATGACTGGTAGGCGATAGGGTTCTACAGGCACATGTTTTTTTGCTTCAATTCCCGATCACTATGTCGCATCATACTGGTAGCTAGTACCGGGCAGTGGATGCGTAGTAGCTTACTACTTGCCAGCATTCGTATAGAAGAGCTAATGGCATCGCCATTTTTTAAATCTATGATCTGTCTCTTATACACATCTCCGAGCCCACGAGACTAAGGCGAATCTCGTATGCCGTCT
>ENA-ORBV01015370-ORBV01015370.1-microbial-mat-metagenome-genome-assembly--contig:-NODE-15370-length-11268-cov-4.283442_pt1 | contig 11268 bp, 9 predicted proteins | sample MGYA00237777_ERZ505514 | MGnify/ENA primary metagenome ERZ505514 (study PRJEB26160, sample SAMN06269048) | microbial mat metagenome | isolation source: Oligotrophic lake microbial mat | place...
CGAGGATGCAGCTCATACCGCTCTTGAGGCTTTTGACTGTAAGTGGAGTAAGCAGTATCCACAAATTGCTAAATCCTGGTACAATCATTGGGAAAATCTGGTATTATTTTTGCAATATCCAGAATCCATTCGTAAAATTATTTATACCACGAATGCCATTGAATCACTTAATAGTCAGCTAAGGAGGGTAACAAAAAATAAGAGGGTGTTTCCAAGTGATGAATCAGTTTTTAAGACGCTATACTTGACAATTAATTATATCACTGCTTACGCTCATTGCCCTTGAAGTAGTATTGGGTATTGATAATATTATTTTTATATCTATACTCGCCGGGAAATTGCCGAAAGAACAACAACGTAAAGCGAGGAACTGGGGCATCCTGCTGGCCATGGTAATGCGGCTGGGACTGCTCGCCGCTGTAGCGTGGATCATGAAACTGGATAAGGAATTATTTAGCCTGTTCAATACTAGCATCACCGGGAAAGGCCTTATTCTCATTCTAGGCGGTCTGTTCCTTATCTATAAAAGCACCAAGGAGATGTATTATAAGATAGAAGGTGAACATGAAGATGGTGAACGAAAAATTAAGAAGGTAACTTTCAATGCAGTTCTCGGTCAAATACTGTTGTTAGATATTGTATTTTCTGTTGATTCCATCATCACCGCTGTAGGCATGGTAGATCAAGTTTGGGTGATGTATGTAGCGGTTATTGTAACGGTTATTATAATGCTTATAGCCGCTGCCCCTATCAGCAATTTTGTAAACAAACACCCGGCATTTAAAGTACTGGCTTTAAGTTTTCTGCTGCTGATTGGCTTTACCCTGCTGGTGGAAGGCTTTAATGTCCATATTCCGAAAGGTTATATTTACTTCGCCATGGCATTCGCTTTGTTAGTAGATGTAATACAAATGAAAGTGGCCGGTAAAGCCTCCAGACCGGTGAAGCTAAACGAACATTATTCAGAAGATAAATAAAAAACAACCAATTAATAAAAGAAAAAACAACTACTCCATTGTTGCGTTGCATAATAGTGGCATTGTTAATCCTTCTGCCCTGCTGTAGTGTTTGGTTAAAGTACCCGGCTTCCAGTGATATTTTTTTATTTAGTTTATATCCGAGCAGTAAAAAAAATCCGGTTCTGGTCAAAAATATTAGTACCGGGATTTTTTCCTGCCCCAATAAATATTTCATCCGCCGCAACACCGTAAAATTGTTTATCTCCCTTTATCCAAAATGGATATTGGGTCCTGAACTGGTAACGAAAACGGTGCAGAAAAAACTAGTTTTCTATTTCCCTATTATTGCCAGTATTTGCCGTCACCCTGCCCAGCCAGCGTTGTTAGATACGGAAGCGGTGAGAGAATATCCATTTATTTACCGGTTGTCGAAAAGTAATCTGCTCATACAAGCGGTGTTCGGGGAAAGTGCCATTATTGGCAATAGGATAATCATCATATAGAAATGTTTTTACCCAGGCATAACCGGCATGTGCAGTTATATTATCATTCAGTTTGTAATTAGCGCCAATACGCAACAAGCTTTGCTGCCAGTATTTCAACCCCTTTTCCCTGCGTCATTGGTATTCAGCATGAATGCTCCATTTTTTATTCAGGTTGATGGTGTTAATTGTTTGCAGCCAGTTGGTATTGTTGAAATCGTTGCCCCTGTCGTTTTGTGCAACAGCAATTGCTAAATAAAAAAAAGGGAGCTATTTTTTTTATTACCAAATTTTACCAGCATCAGGAAGACCTGAACGCAACAGGATGATTTAATTTTTTATGCGGACCAAAGAAGATACGCAATAAAATACGAAACGCTGAGAGTTCAACAAAAATAAAACACAGAGCCATCAGGATGATCAATGCTACCTGGTCACTATGCACATAGGTAAAGAGTACATCAATTCCGATAAAAGCGGCTGTTAAGGGGAAGCCCAGCATACCCATGGCTGCTACCAGGAACAAAAAGCTGGTTGTGTTTTGCTCATATACATAACCGTGAAACTGGTTGAGCGAAATATCATTATCAATAGCCTTTATTTTTTGCAAACAGTAATACCCCAGTAAAAAAGCCAGCAATACGCCACTTGCATAAAATATGATCTCTACCAGGTTGACATGCGGTGCATTGAATAGGACCGCCGCCATAATAAATAAGTGAGCTGTTATCAGGCAGCTCCATGCTTTGATAGCCGATTTCCGGGAAGAGAAAGCGACAAGAATAATCACTAAAGCAAGACTCATCAAAATAATTGGCCAGGCACCCGCTAAGGATGGAATCCTGCTTTGATCGGTATAGCCAAGGATTAAAAAGGCTGTACCGGTAATGCTAAGAATTGCGATGACGATATTGGATTGTAAAAATTGTATTTTTTTGCCGAGCCACTTAAAAGGGCTCCATAAATAGGTAAACATCATGCTGTCTAAATTCCATTCTTTAACGCCCAGCATATATATTGAAGCGTTGATTTTCGAAACTACTTTTTGTGTTGGTTTAACGTAATGGAAAAACTGGTGATGCACCAGATAGTTTAACACCGAAGGCGAAACCAATAACTGGTAGGTTCTTAAAAAAGCATTGCCTGCAAAATGGACCAACACCAGCCAGTGAAAGCCCAATGCTATCTCGATAAACATCAACCCGATCTGTGCGGCTGATGAATAAGCAATTTGCGTTTTGACGGTTGGCTGTACTCTTGCTATCATCGTTGCCATTACAGCTGTTATGGCACCAATTGCAATGATAACGATCTTGGCCCACAACATATCTTCCCAGAAAGGATGTGTACGCAGCAATAGAAAAACACCAATATGAACACTTAGTGAGCCATAGAAAATAGCGGAGGAAGCAGTAGGTCCTTCCATGGCTCTTGGCAGCCACGTGGTGAAAGGAAACTGGGCCGATTTAATCGTGGCAGGCAAGATGATCATACAGACGATAAAGATGGCCATGCCTGTTTGATTTGCTGCTATAGCGATCTCTTTTGCTTCTCCCAATTGTGAAAAATTAATATTCTGGTGTGTCAGGTGATGCATCATCCACATCGCCAGCATCAGGGCCACATCGCTGATACGATAATTGGAAACGGCCTTATAGGCATTTTTTACCGGCAAATAACGATTACGGTAAAAGGCTATTAATATAAAAGAGCAAATACCTTTTATTTCCCAGCCGATGAACAGGGTTTCAAAATTACCTGCCAGGATGATAAAATTATAGGCAGTTGCAAATAACAGGATGGTATTAAAGAAACGTTTGTAGCCCTCGTCCCGGTGCATATAGTATTTGCTGAATGTGGCTACTAAAAAGAATAACAAGGCACCAACAATACTGAATACGGCTGTTACTTCATCGTAATATAACTGAATAGCAAAAACAAAATTATCGGTTTCGTACAGGGTGGCCACTTTATGACTGACTGGTTCAAGTCCATTTATGATCCACCAAACAAAAAAGGATATCGCCACCAAAATATTGGACAGTTTTGCAAAACGCACAACGCTGCCAATAACTTTTTCATCCCGGTTTTGCCATAACAGGGTAATAAAAAAAGCCAGCATCGGTATGGCTACAAATAAAATAAGTAGTTGACTCATTTATACCTTTTCTTCCGGGTTATACTGATCCTAGTCCAGCAAATACACTGGCAGGTTTTCTTCGGTGGCATGCACAATATGATTTGTTTCCATCTCCTTTGCCCCTTCGATAAATTCTTCCATGTTATGGATGGTTTTTATCTCGCTGGCATTGGTAATGGGTTCGTACTTGGCAAAAGCTCCATTCTTAAAATAATAAAACTGTTTCTCTACCGGGTGCAGGGCCACAATATGTACCCATTCATTCTTATACCATTCAAACACTTCCTGTGAAGATTGAATAGCTTTCAAAACAATATCGGGTTGGTGTTCTACAATCACCAGCAATCGCACCGGATCATGCACTTCGATCATTTGCCAGGGAAGACCGGGCCGCAGATCACCATCGCTGCTATTTGCCACGCCAAACAGTCCCATAACATTATGAGGCAGCTTGGTGCCAGCTCCCATTTTTATATTATCCACTCGTGAAAAATAATACTCCAGGTTAATACCACCACAAACCAAACCGATAGGCCGCATAACTGCCGTTAAAATGGCTCCATCGGGGTCAGTGGTATAATCATAACTATTTAAAAAAGCTCTTCTGTCGAGAAACAACCCTTTGGTTGTTTGGCGGCGGCCAATAATGGCTAAGGTGTTGGTACCATGTCCCAATTCCGGTCTTGGTTCAAATAAAGAAACCGAACGGCTATGAATTGCTTTACGAACCTGTTCTAACTCCTGTTTGGTATTGATGGAGGCAAAACGACGGCTTCGTTCTTTTGCATTCAGGTTTAACGCTGTTTCAAAATTTTGTTGATTGACCAGGTGTCGTTGGGCATTTGCAGTCGTCAGCATATCTTCATCATAATAGCCCCATACATCGGCAGCGGTATCATGCATACTCCCTATAAACTGCGTTGTATCGGGAATTACAATTCCTTTCGTTGTCAGTACTTCTTTTACCTTTTTATGGTTTAAAATAAATGACTGCACTCTAGCATTGGTAGCGCCGGGCCTTCCACTACAGGCTCCGCAATCATGTGCTCCGTGGTGCGGATTGTTGGCACTGCTGCTGCCATGTGCTACAAAATAAATAATGGGTGCGAAGTTTTTGACCAGGCCAATACCCCGCAAAAAACCTTCTCCCCTTGTTACCATTTCATCCAGAGTATAGCCGACCTGCAAACCGTTTTCAATATCCGTTAGATTTTTATTTTCGATCGTAAGTGTAGACAGCTTATCCATATGCCCGTAAGCATTGGAAATAGCCGGGCTCATTTTGGGACGAAACAATAACTGTATCTTTTTTAGAAAAGCCCAAAACCCAAAACTTATGCTCAATAAAAAACCTGATAAAATACCATGTGTAAGTTTAGTATAGATCAATTCATCCTTCCTTACCGATTTGGCATCCGATTCTTTGATCAGGTATTTGGGTGTCACAGGTGCCGGGCAAAGTTTATCATAAAACTTACCCCCTTCCTGCTGGAAATAAAATTCAACTCCGAAGAAACCGGGAGCACCGAATGTTTCTGCTTTTTTATCAACGGCTTCAATATGCCGGCGGATAGAATCCTCTCTTTCATCAATACAAAAAATTGCCTGGAGGGAAACACCGGCCTCCCCAAGCGCCTCTGAAGGAGGGGTTTTATACCCTGATATTTCTATGTCTGTTTTATTTTTTTGAGTATCTAAACTATGGGAGTCTAAAGTTCCCCTATCGGGGGGATTTAGGGGGGCTGCCATTAATATCCCCTTCAACACTGAATCATAATAACTCCATTCAAAAGCATCCTGCCAGAGTTCTATTACCTCAGCCAGTTCTGTTTTGGCAACTTCAGCAAACAATTTAACTGGCGGCACTGTAACATGGTTGGTTAATGGCTGCCATTTATTTCCCAATGCATGGTTTATTGCATCCAGTTCCAACAGCAATTCAAATTCCAATAATTCTTTTAGTGTTATCTGCTTCCTGTCGAGCATTGTTTGAGGGTTATCCTCTACGGCACTCACAAAGCCACTCCATCCATGATGACCAAATTGCTGGTCGAAAAGATATTGTTCAAAGTATTCCTCTTTTCCAACGATTGTTTTTAAAAGTTCTTGTATGGAGTAATCTCCTGCTATGAATTTTTGTTTTACCGCCTTTGTTTTAAAGAAACTAAAAAAACTATTTTGTTCCAATTCTTTAACGCTTTCTATAAAAGGTTTATTCACTACCGGAAAACTTTCAATAGCAATACCCTGGTCTAAAAAAGCACAAAGAATACGAAACAGTATTGGGTGAACCCTATTGTCTAAGTCAAGCTGATAAAAATCTTTCCAATACTTCCGCAGTAGACCGATACGCGGTTGGTTGATCGTATCATAATCGGTATTGATTAGCTTTTTCTTCCAACCTGTAACCGCTTCTTTTCCTTTTTTATTGGCAATCACCATTTGCAGTACATCTTCCCGTATTCTTCCGGTTTTATACATAGCCCGGTATTCGGGCAATTGTAAATGCACCTGGAATCCAAAAATTTTTGACGCTTTGAAAATAGCATCATAAAATTTCATGTGCTGTAAAGCATGCAGCGAATTATGATGAATGAAGTCCTTTAATGCCTGCTGTGAGGGCAAATAATGCTTAAGTTCATGCAGTGTATGGTTCTCATCAAAAGGCGACTCCATTATTTAAATTTAATGTCCTGACTGAACGTTGGATGTGTTGTCAATTCTGTAAGCGTCTTTAAAGCCTCTTAATTCAAGCGCAATATGTTTCAACGGCGCTTTAATATCCCTGAATTCCTTAATCAGCTCGAGCACATCATAATCAATATAACGGGTATTCGAAGCATCGATCAGAACAGATGAATTCTCCGGCATGTGATCAAGGGTTTGGCGAATGGCAGCCTTATTGAGGAATGAAACTTCCTCTGAAAGCCTGACCGTGATGGTATCACCTAGTTTATGCTTTGCCGAATGAAAATAATAAGAGTTTTTAAGGTTGCCATGAAGAATAGCTCCGGCTGCCGCAATAATTCCGGCAAAAACACCAATGATCAGCCCTTTTCCGCTTAGTATGGGCATCACTTTAAACAGGTCGATGGCGATGATAACAACAACCGTGATAATAAACGGAATGAACTGGTATTTACCTGCTTTCCAAAATCCCATAAATACCGCAGGTTTGGCTAGCTTCCATCCGGTTAGTATGAGTATTGCAGCTAAAGCAGCCAATGGTATCTTATTTAGTACTACAGGAATAAGTATTACACTTACCAATAGCAATCCAGCATGAAAAATGGTGGATAGCTTTGTTTTAGCTCCCGCATTAACATTAGCACTGCTACGTACAATAACGCTGGTAATAGGCAGACCGCCGATTAACCCGGAAATTGTATTACCGATACCCTGGGCTGTTAATTCCCGGTTGGTATTGGTTACCCTTCGCTGCGGATCCAGGTTATCAATTGCTTCAATGCTCAGCAATGTTTCCAAAGAAGCAATCAATGCGATTATAAAACCATACATGATTACGGTACCGTTCGTAAATCCGCTAAAGTCAGGCAGGGTAAAAAAACCGAAAAACTCATTAGGATTTTTGGCTACTGGTAAATTGACAAGATGTGACGACTCCGCTATCTCAAACCTGCTGCCCGTCCCGATCCAGATCTGGTTAATAACCACCGCTGCCACTACTGCAACAAGAGCGCTGGGAATAAAGGGTATTTTTTTCTTCAGAGAAGAACGATCCCATAACACCATGATAAGTATCGAAACCAGCGAAATGATAACCACGCCAACTTCAATTTTTTGCAGGGGTATCAGCAGCTCATGCCAGTCCTCATTACCATAGGGGAATAGCTCTGTAACATGTCCCTGTTCATCCGTATCTCGTCCAAAGGCATGTGGTATTTGTTTTGCGATAATCAAAATTCCAATACTCGTCAGCATCCCTTTTATCACACTGCCGGGAATATAGTTGGCAATGCCACCAAGTTTTAAAGCACCCAGCCCAATTTGTATCAGACCGGCCATTACCACTGCACATAAAAAGAGGCTATAATTTTCAAGACCTCCGATCGCAATAATGGCACCTGCTACCAGGGTGGCCAGACCAGCTGCAGGGCCACTAACACTTAGTTGTGAATTGCTGAAAACTCCGACAACCAGCCCGCCAACGATACCTGCTATTAAACCACTGAAAGGTGTGGCGCCACTGGCTATAGCAATACCCAAACAAAGAGGTAATGCTACCAGGAACACCACAAGCCCGGCTGGCAGATCTGATTTTAGATGCTTTGTATTAAGTCTCATGTTTTTTTTTATGCTAAAGACAATCGATTTCTACTTATAAAGCATTTACAAGTTTGTTATATTCTTTTTTCTTTTTAGTAAGGTTCTTAAAGAAATCAACCTGGCCATTTTGAATATTATAAACACCGCCTGCAATTCCAATTTCACCTTTTGCAAACATTTCTTTTACAATTGCACTTCGGGTTAAAATTTCTTCGAGGCTGTTTTCTACATTAGCATACGCAACGTTATCAGAAAAAAGATGTTCTGCCTCATCTTTCAGCATAGCCTTACTGATAGAAGGTTGTATTCTCTTTAAAAGGTCTGTAATATGTCCATCTTCTACACCAGCTTTTGCACTTTTAATAGCTCCGCATTCCGTATGGCCTAATACAACTAAAATTTTAGAACCTACGTACTTAACGGCATATTCAAGACTGGCCAATATATCGTTATTAACGATATTGCCAGCTACCCGTATGCTAAACAGGTCGCCCAAACCCTGGTCAAAAACCAGTTCTGCCGAAGCCCTGGAGTCCATACAACTTAATACTACTGCAAACGGATATTGGCCATCTCTGGTTTCATTGATCATTTCCAGGTGGTCATGGTTTTTATTAAGGTTATTCACAAATCGCTGGTTTCCTTCTACCAGTATTTCAAAACATTTATACGGTGTAAGGTTTTGCAAAAACTCTTTAGAATGTTTTCTCATTTTTTAATAATTTGAATACCTGCCATCAGAAATGACAACAATGCTGTTATAAAATAAAATTGGATACTCAGGCTTTACTAAAAGCCTATAGCAAGCAACAAGGGGAAGTTTAAATTATGCGGCGTTGGGTGGAGGAACGAGGAGTTCGCCGTGATAAGAAATGTAAGTACCTGAGTTTTCACATTTGTGGGGCTGCAGGTTTATAGAGAAGAAATAGTCAACGATATCGTGATCATGAAGGTATTCTTCTGACAAGGAAGTACTGCCTGGATTTTTTTCTTCCGTAGAAGTTGAAAAAGGATTAGATGCCTCTTCTTCACTCCCGGACAGTGGCGATTGGGTATCGGCCATTTTGTTCTGTTTGGCAAGCTCCTGCTGACTTACAAACACAAATGGAGCACTGACAGTAAGCCATAGCAAAGCCAAAATCATAAAAATGACGGACCCTGTTTCAATAAAATTATATTTTTTTTGTTTACCTGTCATTTGAAAGTGTCGCAAAGTACTGCTTTAAGGCTTGTAAACCAAACCGTTCACCGATGATTTGAAATCAATTATTGGTTATTGAAATTGCTTTTCAGCTTCTATAAAAGATAACAGGCTGTAAATAAAATTGTTTCGGCCTTTAGTCATATTTATATTAAAAAATAAAGCGTTATGAGTTGATGAATACAAACATCTGTTAGCTCTTTCTCCTTCCCCGCAATAAAGTCTATTTTTGAAAAGAAACCGATCATTTATGAAACCATACGAAACACTGCTAGCCGAGAATAAAGCCTGGGCAGCAGATATGCTAAAAACCGACCCTGAGTTTTTCAGGAAGCTTTCGGAATTACAGACACCGGAATATTTATGGATTGGCTGCAGCGATAGCCGGGTGCCGGCCAACCAGATAACAGGCACCATGCCCGGTGAAATTTTTGTTCACCGCAATGTTGCAAATCTTGTCATTAATAACGATGTGAATGTGCTGAGTGTGCTGGACTATGCTGTTAATCATCTTAAAGTAAAACATGTAATTGTTTGTGGGCACTATGGCTGCGGTGGTATCAAGGCCGCTATCACTAAAAATGATTTAAAGCCGGTGCTGAATATGTGGTTGCGAAATATCAAAGATGTTTATCGTATTCATCGTTCAGAGCTCGACCTGATATTCGATGAAAATAAAAAAACGGACCGGCTGGTGGAACTGAATGTAATGGAACAGGTTTTTAACCTTGCCAAGACATCCATCATACAGCGTGCATGGAAACATGAGCAACGACCTGACCTGCATGGATGGGTGTACGGATTGAAAGACGGACTGATAAAACCGGTGTACGAAATGAAAGCAGGTACACATATTGACAGCCTATACGAATATGACGATTTGTAGTTTAGCCTGTTAACTGGTGCTGCAAAATAAAAGCGGCTGCTCCTGCGAGATAGCCCAGCAATGCCAGCCAGCCAATTTTTTTCATATACCAGAAAAATTCGATCTTCTCCAATCCCATGGCCGCCACACCGGCTGCAGAGCCGATGATTAAACAGCTACCCCCGGTTCCCGCACAATAAGCTAAAAACTCCCAGAAAAAATGACCGGTTGGATATTGATCCAAACTATACATGCCCTGCGCAGCTGCAACCAGCGGTACATTATCCACTATAGCTGATAGTAGGCCGATAGTCAGCGTAATTATTTTAATATTGCCGATTGTGTTATCCATTGCTATAGCCAGGTTGCTTAATATACCTGTTGCCTGCAAGGCCGCAATACTTAATAAAATGCCAAGGAAAAATAAAATACTGGGTGTATCTATTTTTCGTAAAGCGTGATTGACCGAAAGCAAGCCTTTTTCCCCTTCATCTTTTTCACTATGGATCATTTCTGTTATTACCCACATCACACCCAACCCGAATAAAATACCCATATAAGGGGGCAAGTGAGTAATTGTTTTAAATACTGGTACAAACAAAAGACTGCCGACCCCTAACCAAAATACGATGTTCCGCTCACGGCTGGTATTTGTAAGATTTTTATACGGTTGTCCTTCATCGATCCGAACCGCATTCCCTTTCACTTGCCGGCTTATAATAAAAGCAGGAACCAAAAAACAGACCAGGCTTGGCAGGATTGTCTGAGCAATAATGCTTCCGGCAGTAATTTGTCCGCCTATCCATAACATGGTGGTTGTTACATCCCCGATAGGGCTCCAGGCTCCGCCGGCATTGGCAGCTATAATGACCAGTCCGACAAATAATAACCGGTCTTGTTTTTCAGGAATAATAATGCGTAATAACGATACCAGCACAATCGTGGTGGTGAGATTATCCAGTATGGCTGAAAGAAAAAAAGTAATGAACCCGATGATCCACACTAATTTTCTTTTGCTGGTGGTTCGGATCCGGCTGGTAATGACCTCAAATCCATCATGTGCATCAATCAGTTCCACGATCGTCATAGCGCCCAGCAGGAAAAACAGTATACCGGCCACCTCACCCAGATTCTCTGTCAACAGGTGTGCAGGCGAGTCCTTATCTGTTGTGAACAGGGCAAAAATTGTCCAGCAAAGTACGCCTGTAATAAGGGCGGTGGCCGCTTTATTTACTTTCAACGGGTGCTCCAGCGCAATGGCGATGTAGCCAATAATAAAAATCTGTCTCTTATACACATCTGACGCTGCCGACGAATAGAGAGGTGTAGATCTC
>ENA-ORBV01015372-ORBV01015372.1-microbial-mat-metagenome-genome-assembly--contig:-NODE-15372-length-11266-cov-4.098043_pt1 | contig 11266 bp, 12 predicted proteins | sample MGYA00237777_ERZ505514 | MGnify/ENA primary metagenome ERZ505514 (study PRJEB26160, sample SAMN06269048) | microbial mat metagenome | isolation source: Oligotrophic lake microbial mat | place...
TTCAAGAACTTCCCAAAGCGCCCGGCACAAAAGAAGCCCGTTGGACGCACCTGTTCGGCGACACTATTCCCGAATTCTCCTTCCCGGAACCCTCAGCCGCCAGGTCGGTCGCACCCAACCGCATCGACGAACTGGAAGCCCGCGTCAAAGCGCTCGAAGACTTCGTCGAAGGCCTCAAGTCCCAACTGGGCATCTAGCGATTTTGCATTGAGACGATATCGACCTTGTCCACTCCTTTAGGGATCTGAAGCACAAGCAGGTAGGCACCTTCGCCTTTCGCGTCAAAGAAGACAAAGCGCTTTTCATCGAGTACGGCATGGTGCGCCACCACGCGAGATCCATTCGGCCCCTTCACTTCGACATCCTGGATCACGGGCTCTATTTCCACCACATACTTTGCACTCGCATTCGCCACGGGAATGGCAACCTCTCTGGTAACCGGTCCCGGCCCCTCAACCGATGTATGAAAATACCCAACAACGGCAGGCCCTTCACCGCCTCGAAACAACATCGCGAGCACAGTCAATCCCAAGGGTAGCGGTGCAAGAAAAAAAGCGTATTTCCTGAACCCGGCCTCCTGAGTTTTTAGCCATATCGCCCACAGCGCCATAAAGACGACCGCGCTCAGTCCGGCAGAGGAAACCAACCAGATCGCGTCCCGTACGTCGAGGTTCATTTACGCCTTTGCCTCTTCCAATTTAGTACTCCACCTTCACTTGCACCGTTCCTACCTTCGGGCTCGTCTTCACGGTAAGCACATGATCGCCCTCTACCATAGGCCGTATCTCCTTCTTGATTTGCTCCCACTGGCCTCCTCGATCCGGCATCAATCGATCTTTCGATACCAGAGCGACGGCCCCGCCCCGATCCGATTTCACCTCCAACTCGATCTCAATCGGTTGGTCGCTGTTGGCACCCACGCCAGCACGCGCAAGGATGAGCAAGTCGCGAGGATACAAACCCACTACAGGCAACGAACAAGCACCACGGCCATCCGCCTCAATGTCCACATTCGCCTCAAAGTATCTCGGTTCTTCTGTGGGCCCCAGAAACTTATAGCACGCAAACACCATAAACCACCCGAAGAACAAAACCTCGCCCGCCTGCCACTTTATCTTCGCTCTATTCTTCCGCGCGCCAATCGCATATACGATCATCGAAACGATCAAGACGGCAACGGCCAACGTCACATAAATCAGAGTCTGCTTAGGATCCATGGTCGATCCCTATTATCATAGAAGAGGATTATGGCGAAAGACTATGTGGAGTTACGCGATGACGCTTTCTATCTGGTGGACAGTCGGCTGCCGCTCTATTTGCTAGTCACCGAGTACGAAAACGGCGCATCGCCCGAAGAAATCCACTTCAGCTTTCCCACCTTAACTCTCGAACAAATTCATGGCGCCGTCGCTTTTTACCTGGGCAACCGCCAGATCATTGAAGACGGTTCCTGGCAGACCCGCAAGGCATGGCAAGACTTCCGCACCGCTAATCCGGCCCCCTCAAAGCTCGACTTGATGCTGGAAGATTACCGCCAGCAGGCAACCCGTAAAACCTAGATGCTACGCCTCCTCGCCGACAGCAGTCTCAATCATCACCTGCTCACGGCCTGCCGCCGGAAAGCAAAAACCATCGATTTCCTGGGCGCAGCCAAGGCTCGAATTGAAGGGCTTTCCCACGCCGATCTACTGCACTACGCCGCCGAAGAAGATCGAATTCTAGTCACTCACGCCATCGACATCCTGCCCGTTCAGTTCACTAACTATCTTGCCTCCGGCGCATTCAGCCCAGGCGTCTTTCTCCTCCATCCGCTAACGCCAATTGCCGATGCGACTTCGTGGCTTGAACTCGCTTCCCTCGCCGCAGACCATACCGACTGGCAGGATCAGATTCTTGAGATCCCCTTCCTGCGCCTCATCTCACTTCCCGCGCCACCACCTTCACCACGCCCACTCCTTCCGGAATCTCCAGCACAACGCGATGACTCCCACCGCGACGAGCCTCAAACTCCACTTGTAATATCCCCCCGCTAACGGCCCGCTTCACTTCTAGCTCCTCTCCATCCGGACTTTTTACCGAAACCTTCTCGATCACCGGAGTGATTTCAATCGTGTGCCCGATCTCGGCATCCTCAACCGGAAAGGCAAGCTCTTTAATGCCCGGACCCACAGCTCCAGTCGCGAATTCATGCACAACGCCGCTGGCAAAGATAAGTCGCCCAAGAATCACCAGTACTACAAAACTTACTGGCAAGAGACCAAGAGCAAATGCGAAGGTCCGGAAGCCTCGGTTCTGCGTCTTAAGCCACAACACCCAAAACCCCATGAACAAGGCGGTGCTGAGACCAGCACCAACCAGCAAACGAAAGCCATCTATGAAATTCATGTCGTCATTTCACCTCAGCGGTCCACACCAACCAGGCCGCTCGCCGTTCCGTCGATACCCATGGCGAGTTGGGAGCTGATCGGAAGCATCGCATTTTCCTGTCTGGGAAAGAACACCCACTAAGTAACAACTGCCAAGAACAACCCCAAGCCCACGCCCACGAAAAGCATTTAGATGAATGGCCGCCATTGCTGCATAGAGCAAAGCCTATCACCCCTTCGACATTACCGCTTTCGAGATGTCGTTGTACAACACAAACACCACCATCATCAGCAGAAACGCCAGGCCCACCTGCAAAACGCGTTCTTTTAACTGCAGCGACAAGTCACGGCGACGAACCATCTCTACCAACAAGACCAGGATGCCACCGCCATCGAGAACCGGAATGGGCAGTAGATTGAAGATCGCCAGATTCAAACTCACCATCGACATCAGCGATACAAAATCTCCAACACCTTCTTTAGCAGCCGCTGCAGCCATACGCGCAATCCCCACCGGACCCTCAAACTGCTTCGGAGACAACCGCATCTGAACGACACCCTTCAAGTAGTCGATGATCATCGTCGCCCCGCGTATGTTGTAGTTGATACTTTGCTGGAAAGCCTCCACCGGGCCTAGCGCCACCACTACATACTTTGGCTCCAACTGAATCCCAATCATCCAGCGCTTCTCTGTGTCATTGAACTTGGGCTTTACCGCCACCTTGTTGCGAACATGTTCGCGCTCATATATAAGATCCACGCCCTTGCCGTTGCTCTCCTTGACGATCTCCACCAGCTTAGTCAAACTGCGAACTGGAATATTATTAACGCTGATCACAACGTCGCCAGGCATCAAACCAACTCGTTCCGCGTCGAAGCCCTTCAGGATGTATTTGATCCGGATCTCGCTCTGCTCACGCCATCCAACATAACCGACTTGAGTCTTTTCGTCTTCCTTGGGAGTCACAGTCAGCGGCATCGTCAATTCATTACGCTTGACCTGAAATGCAAAGGGCTTCCCCGCCCCGGTCAGTTCCTTCACGATCACGTCTTCCCAAGTCGGATTCTTCTTTCCGTCAAATTCGACAATCGTGTCACCCTCGGCCACCCCAGCAAGTGCTGCAGGCGAGCCTTTCTCCACGTGCCCCACAATGGCCGGCCCATTCGCATTCGTCACCTTTGGGAATTGGTACATGAAGAGGCCCGTCAACAGTCCAACTGCGAGCAGAATGTTCATCGCAGGCCCGGCAGCGATGATAAATAAACGCTGAGAGCGAGTCTTGTTCAAGAAGCTCCGTGGGTCTGGGTTCGTGCCAGGGTCGACAGACATATCGTCCTGCCCCAACATCTTGACGTAACCACCAAAAAGAATCGCAGAAAATCGGAAGTCCGTCTCGCCGATCTTGAACCCAAACAATCGTGGCCCAAAGCCAAGCGAAAACTGCTCCACTTTCACATCGCAAAGCAGGGCCGCCCAGTAATGCCCTAGTTCGTGAATGATGATCATCACGCCCAAGAGAATGAGCAGCCAAAAAACACTATTTAAAAATTCCATGTTCTGTATCCAGTGTATGAGATGCGCCCCGGCCGAAAAAGTTCTTGATTGTATTAGTGTACTAGTCTACTATTACAGCAGAACTCTGTGATCTTTCGACTTCACCCAAATTCCGGTGTGCCCATCTACCTCCAGATCATGGAGCAGATCAAGCACGCTGTTGAAAACGGCGTCCTTCGTCCTGGCGATCAGCTCCCCAGCATGCGCAAGCTTGCCGAAACGATGGTTATGAATCCAAACACGGTCGCCAAGGCCTATCGCGAACTCGAACACGAAGGCCTGATCGAACTCCGTCAGGGAGCCGGCGCTTTCATCAGCGAAAACATCAACACAAAGGCACTCACCGATCGTATGCAAACCGCCAGACCAATCGTCGACAGGGCCGTCGAGCGCTTACTAGCGCTCGGCCTGAGCGAAGAAGAAATCAAACGCCTCATCGACGCCGCCATCGCAGAAAGGGCCCTAAAATGAGACCCATCGACGCTATCGAAACTGCGGATCTCAAGAAATTCTACAAGGATGGGGTATGAGTCTTCAGGTGCCCACGCCAAACGCGAGCCTTACGCCAAACTCGCCATACGCAACATGCTGCGTGGCAAATCGGTCGAGCTGCTGCTCGGGGATGAGAGCGGCAAAGCCTCTCTGGCAATGATAGAACTCACCGGCCTTGGCAAGATTCATTCCAGTGGCTGGGACGGCATATTCTGGGAATCCTCGGCAATGCAGGGTCAGCGTTTGGTCAAGGGAGCTGAGCGCAGCATGATGCTTCGCTTGAATGACATCCGCGCAGCTGCCGATTGGCGTAAATACTATTACGGTGCCACGACCGAAGCCGAAGAAACCATCGATGGCCAGCCTTGCTATCGCGTCATTTCCAAGCCCAAAGACGGCGATCGTTCCATCCAGTCAATGGGCCCTCAGAAGATGGATAACAAGATCGTCGAGATCCTTCTCAATGCCGACATCGAGGAGGCAAAACTGGAGCCTCCCGTGGACATCAAAGCCCTTATCGCGAAAGAGCAAAAGACGAACGAATGAGCGCTTGCGCCACCGCGCGAGATTGACGATCGACTTCAAGCAAAGCGGCCACGGTATCTGGATGCGAAACGGGAACCCGTTCCAGCGTTTCAGCCACAGTGGCCGCAATCGCGAGATACGGAATTTCCTTTTTTAAGAAAGCATCCACCGCAACCTCATCCGCTGCATTCAAAGTACAACCAGAACTGCCACCCGCCCGAATCGCCTGATAGGACAGTCCCAACAAAGGAAACTTCTCCCAGTCTGGAGGATGAAAATCCCAACTATGCACCTCATCCCACTTCATCTTGGGCACGGGCGCATCGGCACGTTCCGGGTAAGTGAGGGCATACTGTATCGGCATCCGCATGTCGGTGGCGCAAACCTGCGTGATCACACTGCCGTCATTAAATTCCACCATCGCATGCACCTTCGATTGCGGGTGCACTACCACCTCCACCTCGTCCGCAGTGAAGTCAAACAACCAGCAGGCTTCGATCACTTCGAAGCCTTTGTTCATTAGAGTCGACGAATCCACAGTGATGCGTGGCCCCATCTTCCAGGTCGGGTGATTGAGCGCCTGCTCTGGAGTCACCGTCTTCAACTCCTCGTATGGCGTCTTCCGGAAAGGACCACCAGATGCGGTAAGGATCAGTTTTACAGCCTCGTTGCGCTTCCCTGCCCTAAGACACTGATGCGCCCCATTGTGCTCGCTATCGACGGGCAACAGTTCTGTACCTACGGCTCGAGTAGCTGCCATCACAAGTTCCCCGCCCGACACCAATACTTCTTTGTTGGCAAGGCCAATCCGTTTGCCCAGTTTGACGGCCTCGTAGGTGGCTTCTAGTCCCGCAACTCCGACGATGGCGGACAATACAAACTCGACTTCCGGCGCGGTCGCCGCCAGCACCCGAGCCTCAGCCCCAAACTCCAGTTGCGGCCATTCACTCTCAGCCAAACCCAATCCCCGCAGTTCCCCAATCAAGCGCCCTCGCCCACCTTCATCGGCCACCACCGCCAGCTTCGGCCGGAACTCAGCAATCTGTTCGGCAAGCAGCTTTACATTGCCGCCAGCCACAAGCGAATGGATCCCATAACGGCCCTTCCACCGCCTCACCACATCCAGCGTATTGACACCGATCGAGCCCGTAGACCCCAAAACACTCAGCATTTGCATCGCAAATCAATGCTAGCGCGTTAGTCCCAGATCAGCTCTACAATGTTAGTTTCGTTGTCGCTCCCGGCTGCCCGGGCGTGAACCGCTTCCCCGCGCAAAGATGCCTTTACTCCACCGCGCACTGCTACAGTCACTGAATCGCGAGTAGGAATACCCTCAGTCAATTCTTCTACCAGCTTGCCATCGATCGTCACAGGGTCACGGCCCTTGGAAAGATATCCTTGCGGTCGATGAATCGTTAACCCTTTGGCGCTTCCCGGCACAAAGCGAAAGTTCAAAAGTGCGGTAGACCGTGCAAGCCCACTCATGAAGTAACTCACTACCCTGCCATCCCTCTCAAGACGAAATTCGTAGTTCGCATTCGGGTGCACCACTAGCGGCCCCCATGCCCCAGTCTCATTCGTCGAGACACTATAGCCTGCTTCTCCATCGCGCTCGGCAGTGCCAGGCTTCAATGCAAACACAGTCAGCTTTACCCCGCTCAATGGACGATTCGTCGCCGCCAGACCGGCAACAGCGGTAACCAGGCCACTCAATTTGGGCATCGCCTCAGCGACAGGTTTCAAGTGCTTCGGCTGCTCGCCTGTAATGAAGCGGAAAGTCTCGGCAAAGGCAAGAGGATGAAAAGCTACCTCACGATGGTCAAGCCCCGGCAACACCACATTCTCGGCACCCTTCAATTCCGGCCCGTCATAGCCGATATTGGGCTGAGCATACTTGTCATTCTTGTCGCTACGTATGGTGAGAAATCGAACCCCATCCACCACCTCTGAGCCCTCGTTCAACTGCCGCAAGAAATGTCCCTTGCCGTTAAATTCCATATCGAGGTTTGTGTCCGTGGCCATTACCCCATGATTTGGAGTGCCACAAAGTACGGCATGCGATACGACGGCTGCGCCGCCCACATTTTTAAGATAATTACGAATTGTCATCCCGCCTCGGCTACTACCCACGAGGGCGACTTTTTTCGCTTTGGTCTCCAGCAGAACGCGGGTCACAAATGCGCTCAACTCGCTCGCCTGATCGATAGTAGAAGAGCGAAAAGCCTCCGGCTTGCTGTCCTCCCTGCGCGCTGCAGGGTCTGTCATACGAATCGAATAGAGCCTGCTGGCCGGATAACCATTCGACTCAAAGAGCCAGATTACCGGAATCCATTTCGTCGCATCATCCCCATTTCCATGCACAAAGATGACTGGCGTTTGAGGCTGCACGAGCAGACCAAAGAGCAATAGGAACAACAAACCCTTCATCAGAACTGCACCTTCAAAGAGAGCTGAATTCTGCGCGCATCATATGCAGAAGCGATCGTCCCAAATGCGGGACTTGAGATATTCGCATTAGGTGCCGGGAAGTTCGTTTTGTTCAAAACGTTGAAGGCTTCAGCCTTAAACTGCAATCCAAATCGCTCGGTCAGGACAAATCGCTTGGACACTCCCACATCGGCCTGATAGAAGGCAAATCCGCGAACTATGTTTCTGCCCGCATTGCCAAAAGGTTGAAAATACAGCGGAATCGAGACGTTGTTCCGGTTGAGGTAATTCGTAACGCTGCGTTGCCCTTCTGGTGCCAGCGGATCACCCGTGATATTCGGCCGGAATACGTTGAAACCGAGCAAGGTCAGGAATGGTGCCACCTGTCCGCGAGCTGCGGCTGTATAGCTCAAATTGAATGGCTCACCAGACCGCATGTTCACGATAGAGCTGAATTGCCAGCCACCAATCACGCGGCGGCCCTTCAAAAACGGCAACTCGTAGACGACGCTGGTAATGTTATTGAACTTGCGGTCATAGTTCGAGATCCCCTTATCGGCGGATATATTGTAGATGTCCTGGAAACTGGTTCCATTGCCATTGTTGTTGTCAAAGGCCTGGCTCGAGTTGTCGATCGCCTTGGCCCAGGTAAAGCTGTTCAGGAAGTAGAACCCCGCATCACTGCGCTTTTCCACTTTGGCCTGCAAGCCATGGTACCGGGAGAAACCATTGGCAATCGTACCCGAGATCGAACTATAGGCAAGATTCGGACGGCGGTCCTCAATGTTTAGATTCTCATCGATCCGGTTCGGACGAGCCTGGTTCAGATCGTTGATGGTCGCTAGATTATCTCCGCGATTTCCGACATACCCAACATCAACCAGAATCCTCATCGGCAACTCGCGCTGGATCGAGAAGAACCAGCTATGCACGGCAGCCCAGGGCATATTCGGGTCTGCATGTTGAACGGTGCTGCGGCGAGGATCAAAGCGTTCTGGAGCTGTGAAGCCTGCGGGGAACCCCTGCTGCGTATTGAGGAAGCCAGGTGCACCGGGAGTCTGCGCAGCGCTTGCCAGAACGAATCGTGGCCCATTGTAGGCAAGGTAACTGGTGCCAGTGCGATTGAAGCTGTTAAAACCCAATCCATAACCGGCGCGGACTACCGTCTTCGGAATGACGTTCCATGCAATGCCGAGCCGGGGTCCGAAGTTGTTCTTGTCAAGGTTCACCAGCGCACGATCGTAGATCGACCCGCTCTTCGCCTTCAAGATTGTATTCGTCTTCAAATCGAGATTCGAAAGCAGATTGTCGCGCTCGTAGAATGGTGTGACAAGCTCATAGCGCAACCCCAGGTTGAGCGTAATCTTCGAGCTCAGTTTGAAGTCGTCTTGCAAATATGCAAAGAGCGACTGCTGCCTATGATTCACCAACCCGTCGTTGACCAACTGGTAGGTGTTGCGAGCGCCGAACATAAAGTCAGCGAGGCTGTACAAACCCTGCGTCGCTGCCGTTGCGGTCGAACCTGTTGGAAGCGAGAAAAGGCCAGTGTAGGTATTGCGTCCGATGATTGGGCTCACGTCGAGAGTCTCGACTCCCAACCACTGGTACTCGATGCCTGTCTTCAAGGTATGGCGCCCGGCAACGCGAGTCAGATTCACTTTCGGATTCCAGAGCTTCGGGTGTTGGTATTGGGGATTGGTCCCTTGCCGCCCGAATGAGGTAAATCCAACCAGTGTCTCCGCAGTGATGCCACCAGTAAGCCTCTTGTCCGTTGGCAGCCCAGGGATACCGAAGAGATCGAGCATGCTCGGGCCTCCTACCAGCGGCGGATCCTTGCCAGCCTCTGACGTAGAGTAGCCCAACCGAGCCTCGACAATCGAATTCTGGTTTACCGTCCAGGTCAATCCACCCGCATACGAAGTCAGCGGCACAAATTGAAAGCCGTTTCCATTGCCCCCAGCCAGCCCGGGAAATGACCCAGGGTCAAACACATCAAAGCGGCTTTTGCTGAAGCGGCCAAAGGCGCGAATCTTTTCTGAGAAGTAGTGGTCTATCTTGGCGTCGCCCTTGTCGCGGTAATCAGTCACACGGCGCAACGACTGAAAGTTATTCGCAGCGGCAGTCGACGTATTCGCAGGCAACGAAGCCAGGATGGCTCGTGCATAAGGGATCATGTCGCTCTGCGGCACAACTCCGTTCGCATAAAGAGTGCCGGTGATAGGGTTCCTTACCGGCACACCCAGATTTCCCCCACGCTGCGCCGCGTTCGGCAGCGTCACAAAGGACACACCCGAGTTCACCTCGCGATAGCCTTCATAATCCATAAAGAAGAAGGTTTTGTTCTTGATAATAGGCCCACCGACCGAAGCTCCAAATTGATTCTGATTTTGAATCGGACGGCCAGTCGTTGGCTTGAAGAAGCCCACTGCATTGAGTTGCGTGTTGCGAAAGAACTCCCATGCCGCACCATGAAACTGATTCGATCCACTGCGCAAGCTCGCATTCACAATTGCTCCGCCGGCACGTCCAAACTCGGCACTCGTATTGTTGGTGATTACGCGAAATTCAGCCACAGCATCAGGCGGTGGCTGCACGACCTGGTTGGAGAATCCCTGATTTGAGGTACCAAAATAGTTGTTATCCAGGCCATCAAGTAGAAAGTTGTTAGCCGTGCTTCGAAGGCCGTTCACGCTGAACGATGCCTCGCGTTGTGTCGACCCAATCCCCGAGCTGGGCGTCCGCACAATCCCCGCACTCAAATAGATCAACTCCGAATATGCTCGTCCCGCCAGCGGCAACTCGCGGATCTGCGCAGCAGCAATCGTCTGGCCTCGATCCGAGCTATCCGTCTGTAAGAGAGCAACCTCGGCAACCACTTGTACAGAAGTCTGCACGGTATCGAGTTCAAGCTTGAAATCCACACGCTGCTTCGCCCCGATCGGCACTTCAAATTCAGCGCTCGACTGAGGCCGAAAGCCCGCCTGCGTCACGGTAGCTTTATAGCGGCCAATGGGAATCGAAAGAAACTCAAACGTGCCCGCATCGCTGCTCTTCGAGTTGAGCTTGATTCCCTTGCGCACATCTTCGATCATGACGGTTGCGGCCCCAACTGGAGACCGGCTCCCGTCGTACACATTTCCAACGACAGCACCTGTATCAAACTGCCCAAAAAGTACAGCAGCCCCAGCAAGCAGCAACAAAACTCTCTTCATTCCACCTAAAGTAGCGGCCAGTCGATTACTGCATCATGAACAACAACTGACAGTTTGGTTTCATCAACGCAACAGAGATTTCCCTATCCAGCAGTCATCTCCGGCAACGCCAAAAGCTCCAGTTATGGTCGGAGCAAGATCATAGATATTCACAGCTGCTTTCATCTCGCCCTGCTTCACCTTGGGCCCGGCCACAATTACAGGAATCTGCAAGTCGTTCATGTTCGCATTTCCGTGCTTCTTGTCAGTGCCACCGTGGTCAGAAACAACAATCACAAGAGCCCTGCCCGCAGCCTCAACCAGCATCCCCACCAACCCGTCAATCCTGCCAGCCTCTTCAAAATACTTCGCGCTCTCCCAGGCATGCTCATGTCCTGCATGATCCACATCGTCCAAATGCACAAAAAGAAAATCGGGCTTCCTGGTATTCCAATATTCCACCGCAGCCTTTGTCGTCTCCTCGCTCTTCAGTACATGCACAGCATGTGTCGCGGCCCCACGATCAAACAATCGCCCAAACCCATCCCAGTCATAAATCGCCGCTAAATGCAGCTTCGGCTTTGCCGCCTTCAGCACCCCGAACACATTTGGATAGATTCCTTCTGGCCCCTTACATAACTGTCTCTTATACACATCTCCGAGCCCACGAGACTAAGGCGAATCTCGTATGCCGTCTTCTGCTTGAAAAA
>ENA-ORBV01015373-ORBV01015373.1-microbial-mat-metagenome-genome-assembly--contig:-NODE-15373-length-11265-cov-5.656596_pt1 | contig 11265 bp, 18 predicted proteins | sample MGYA00237777_ERZ505514 | MGnify/ENA primary metagenome ERZ505514 (study PRJEB26160, sample SAMN06269048) | microbial mat metagenome | isolation source: Oligotrophic lake microbial mat | place...
CATCCGGTACATTTGCAGGGTGTCCAAGCCGGAGATTAGCCGGTCGACTTTGCCGGCGGCCATGGCGGCTTGGACATGGGCAACGTCCCTCAAGTCAGAGCCCTGCGGGGGCTCTTGGCCGTTGACTATCGCAAGCGCTAGCAACTGTCCGCGGGTGAGGTTACGGCGGCCGCGCTGGTAGCGGATCATCCAATCCTTGACCGCGTCACGGTCCGGCAGGTCGAGCGCCTGAGTGTCGTACGGCAGGTCGAGACGTTCGCAGATCTCAAACCTATTGTGCCCGTCGACGATCACCCCGCGCCAGTGGCGGATTGGATCTATCGCGCGCCCGGCGGCCACTAGCGCGGCCTCGAGGTCGGCGGCTTGCCCCTGTGAGAGAGGGGGGATCAGGGCCTGGAACTCTGGGTCGATATGGAGGGTACTCATGGGTTTCTTTTCGCTTTCTGTCGGGCGTTGTAATTGTGCATGTACTCGCTCTTCCGCTCGCGTTGCTCGGGCGTCTGGTTGGCAATGCGCCCGCGCTCGTTACGCCGCTCGCGTTGCTCAGGCGTCATGTTGGCCCAGCGCTCGCGCTGGCGCTCGCTCTTCCGCTCGATTTGCTCGGGCGTCAGGTTGGCATTGCGCTCGCGCTGGCGCTCGTTCTGCCGCTCGATTTGCTCGGGCGTCAGGTTGGCATCGCGCTCGCGCTGGCGCTCGCTCTTCCGCTCGATTTGCTCGGGCCTCAGGTTGTAACTACGATCACGATCGCGCTTCCGCTCGCGTTGCTCGTGCGTCATGTTGTCAAAACGCTCGCGCAGGTACTCGCGCCCGCGCTCACGCTTCCGCTCGCGTTGCTCGGGCGTCATGTCTGCAATGCACTTGCTCATGGCTTACCAGCGCTTCTGCGCTCGCTCTTCCGCTCGATTTGCTCGGGCGTCATGTTGGCCCAGCGCTCGCGCTGGCGCTCGTTCCTCCGCTCCCGCTCCTCGGGCGTCATGTTGGCCCAGCGCTCGCGCTGGCGCTCGTTCTGACGCTCGCGTTGCTCGGGCGTTAGGTTGGCCTGGTACTCGCGCTTGCTCTCGCTCTTCCGCTCGATTTGCTCGGGCGTTAGGTTGTAACTACGACCGCGATCGCGCTTCCGCTCGCGTTGCTCGTGCGTCTGGTTGTCAAAACGCTCGCGATGGTACTCGCGATTGTACTCGCTCTTCCGCTCGCGTTGCTCGGGCGTCATGTTTGCAACTAGCTTGCTCATGGCTTACCAGCGCTTCTGCGCTCGCGACGCCGCTCGTTCAGCAGCTCGATTTGCTCGGGCGCCCGGTTGGCCTGGTACTCGCGCTGCCACTCGCGCTGCCGCTCGATTTGCTCGGGCGTCCAGTTGGCCCTGCGCTCGCGCCGGCGCTCGTTCAGCAGCTTGCGTTGCTCGGGCGTCCAGTTGGCCTTGCGCTCGCGATGGCGCTCGTTCCGCAGCTTGCGTTCCTCGGGCGTCAGGTTGGCGTAGTACTCGCGCAGGCGCTCGTTCTGCCACTCGATTTGCTCGGGCGTCATGTTGTAACGACGATGGCGATCGCGATCGCGCTCGCGTTGCTCGTGCGTCTGGTTGTCAAAACGCTCGCGCCGTCGCTCGCGCGCGCGCTCGTTCACCAGCTCGCGTTGCTCGGGCGTCATGTCTGCAATGCGCTTGCTCATGGCTTACCCTTCAAACCACTAGGGTGGGCCGCGCCTTTTCCGACGCGGCCTAGGTGGTAGAGGCCGATGCCCACGGCATCAATCGCGTTGAACCAGTGATGCTTTTTCGTGGTGCCCCGTATGTGGGCCAGCGTGGCGGCGCGAAGGGCCGCCGATACAGCCTTAACGCCGGCGCCCGGCCGGAACCACGCCACTGCCAAGCGCTCGTCCGGCGTCAACGCGGCCCATATACGCGCTTGTAGGGCACACTTGGGAGTGCTCCCAATCCAAGTGGCCGGCGTGTATTCCACGACTGGCGCACCGGCGGCCAGAGTGTACGCCACGGCCGCCGTATTCCAGGCGAGGTCGATTATAACTCCGGGCGGAACGTAGCCGACGCGCCGGCCGTTGCGCGTCGCACCGGCGAGGCGCTTGTCCTGCTGGTGTCGCTCGACCACGACTAGTTCGACCGCATCGCCGTTGCCGCACGCATCCGCGATCGTGCAGGCGGCAACGTGTACGAGCTCCGTGCCTAGCCATTCGGCGGCGTAACACGCGCGCCCGGTCTTGGCCTCGTTGCCGCCGTCGATCGAAAACCAAGTGTGCAGGGTGTGCGTCACGACCTACCCCCGGCGTATATGTCGAGCTGTATCAACGCTAGGCGCGCCTCCTTTGCGTCCGCGTGCAAGTCGGTCGCGTCCGCGTACGTGAGCGCGGACTCCTCAAGCAGGTCGTTCAACTTGACCGCGAGATTCTGCCACTCGAGGCCAAGCGCACGCGCTTCCTCAAGGGTCAAATCCACATCAAGCTCGAAGCTCGGGGGGCTGGCGTCCCACGACGGAACGTCCGGTGCGGGGGGCGCCTCGAACGCCTCCGCCGTGCACACCAGCTTGTTCAGCGCGCGGATATGCCCGTCGAAATAGCCGGCCTCAAGGTCCTTGACGGCCGTCACTGCCCGCCACCGTAGGCCCTAAACATCCAGCAAAACTCGAAGCGTGCACGCTCGGCCGGCCACGGCCGGAAGCCATGCACGGGCGCAAGCCCTGCGGGCCAGCCGGGCCGTGGTGAGGGCCCGAGTAGCTGCAACCGCTCCGCGCAGAGGGCGTCCACGTCCGCCCGCTTAATGATCTGGGCGTGCGACGTGTCGAGGCCGAACCGCCTCACGATAACCGCGTGCGCGCGCGCCTCAATCACGTCGTACGGGGAAGCCTCGCCAGCGTGCGGATCTACCGCGCGCATCGCGACCTTTAGCGGCGTAGCGGAGTCGCCCACATAGGCCTCCGAGGCGTCGTGCATCAGGGCGGCCAGCAACACCGGCGCGGGGCAAGCGTCGCCGCCGTGGTCATGGCGCCACAGGTCCTCAACTATCCGCGCAACGTAGGTGCAATGCTGAGCAACTGAGTAGAACTCCCGCGCGTGGCCGGTGAACCGGCATAGATTTGACAACGCGTGCGCGATGTCTTCAATGCACACTTGCTCAACCGTCGGAGTCAGCAGGTCATAGGCCTTGCCGGTGTAGGTTTGTATCCAAGGACTGGCGCTCATGTGCCCTCGCTTATCACGCGACCGTCCGCATCTAGGTGAAGTGGTTCGGGGCGCTTGCGTACAGCTTGCGCGGCCACATAGGCTAGGCTCGGCCCGTACTTCTTCGCTACGAACGCGCGCCCGAAACCCTTGAGCGCGCGGACGACGGTCGCTACCAGCCGGCGGCGCGCCGGTGGGGTTAGCTTTGCTAGGCCGGCCCGGTATGCTTTTCGATCGATCATTTGTGGTACCTCTCACAAGTGTGTCCGGCTGCTGCTATTGGCATGCCCGAGGCCCAACCGGGGACCTCGCACATGATCGTGTGGAGTAGCGCGAGTGCATCCGTAGCCTCGGCCTCGGGGACCTCGCAAATAATTTCATCGTGGATTGTCAGCACCGGGCGCAATCCTTCGGCCTCCGCCTTCACCAGGGCGACCGCCATTAAATCCCGGCAATGTGCCTGGATTGCGTTCTCCGCCAGCTTCCCCCCATAGGTGCGCTCGCGCCCTTTGCGGCCAACATACGCGAGGCCCGGCCGGCCTCGCTCGTCATTGCTAAGCACCATCCCACGATATACCAGAGCACGCCCGGATGGCAAGCGGCAAACTGTGATGCCCCCGCAATTGAGGTACTCCACAGGGCCCGCGGCGCAGTCGGTACCCCCCGCCGCGGACATGCAAGCGCGCTCAAGCTCGCGCCAATAGGCGCAGATTGGTGCGTGTAGCTCGCGCCATGCATCGACAACGGCCTTGGGTGTGAGCGGTGCGAGCGCTTGCCAGTCGGCGCCGTTAGCCGCGCTGAAGCCGTGGAAGCCGTAGGGCTTACCCGTTGACGGGTGCGCCGCACCGCCCGCGCCTTGCCCGTACCCACAAGCGAGCTCCGCGACCTTCCCGATTTTTCGCTCGGTGCTGTCCTTCGGAATATCCTCTGGCGCCTTGCCGTATATCCGCCCGGCCATTGCGCGGTACGGGTCACCATTTACCTTGTCCCCCGAGTCGAATAGCGCGAAGACTTTGAGTGCCTCGAAGTCCCCGGCCGCCCACGCCAGCGCGCGCGCCTCGACTTGCGAGAAGTCGCAGACCACTAGCGCCATACCCGGCGGCGCCGTGACGCACGCGCGGGTGAGGGTGTTTATGGCGGCCGCAGTGAGGGGGCCGATAGTCCTAGCGGCCACGGAATGCCCGCTCCGCTAGCACGCACGGCAGGCAGTCACATGTATTATACCCGAACTCTTCATGGCCGCCGTAGCCATGCGCGCGGGCGTCCGCGACCAGCTGCGCGAGCGCGCGCACCACCGAGGGATGTTGTGGCGTCGAAGCTAGCGCGCGCCGCACGCTGGTGAGGTCGCGGCGCGTCGGCTTAGCTGGTATCATTTTAGGGTTTCCAGGTTGCGCCACTGCCCGGGCCCCACCCCGAAGACTCGGCAGTAGGTGCGGATTAGCCATACGATCCGGCGGGAGTGAATGTCACCCACGGCGTACGTGATCACGCGTCGGAGCGGGGTCATAGCAACGCCCCCGTGTCCTCACCGTCGACCGACCCGAACATGGCCTCGAGCGCGGCATTGGCTAGCGTTGTGTCCTCGCCGTCGACCGTGTAAAGCACCACGACTTCGGCTAAAAACTCCCGCATGCGTTTCGGCCGCGTCAGGAACTCATCGAGCAAATGCTCAAAGACAGAGATAGACGCAAGCACGTCCCCGTTTGACGTGTGCGCGTCGTGCTTGATCCCGAAGTGCTTCGCGAGCGCGACTAAGCCGGTCGACTCTACGAGGCCGGCAACCCACAAGGGATAGCCAAGCGCATTCAGATCTAGAATCCGGTGCGACTCCTCGAAGCGCGGGCCTCCAACTGAGAACCGGTCGACCTCCCAGCGCACGCGCGTGAGGTCGAAACGCGGGTTACTCCCGCCAATGTACGCGCCGTGCAACCGGGCAAACATGATCTTGTTGTCCTCTGTCCCCCACGGCTTGGCCTTGCCCTGCTTCCACACGTCGGGCCGATAGCTCAAAATGAAGCCATCGGGCGTGCGGCAGATCCCTTCAGCGTCGGGCGTAGGCGCGGCCTTAGGCATCACCAGGCGGTGCACAACATCGGATGTTTTGCCATCCTCCCAGGTGGCGAGGCAGTACTCCGTGATCTCGGGCCCGTCCCACTGTGGGAAATGCTTCGGTAGGCCGGTAGTCTCGGTGTCGATAAACGTTATTTTCACGGCGCCCCCACAATGAGGCCGGCGAGCATAGAGATAAAGAACGCGCCGAAGTACAGGACAGCAGTGTCGATCATCATTGGTTGTCTCCTTCTAATCACAGGTACACCGCTTCTAGGCGGCCTTGGTTGAGTAGCTCGATGGTAGCCTCTACGTCGATCGCGGCGCCAGCCGCCATGTTTTGCAGCTGCATGCCGGCGCCAGCCCAACGCCCTGTGTGCGCCCCGTAGTAGCGCGTCGAGTCACGTAGGCGTCCGTCCCCCGAGCAGCGCAGCAGGCCCGCGCGGAGCTTGCCCGCGGCGATTGACGAGAGTGCCTGCCGGGCCGTGCACAGGGCCACGATTTGCCGGCACCGCTCAAGCTCCTTTGGTGTGCTCCACTCAGGTCCCAACCCTAGGATGCCCTCGCAAGTCGCCTTGAGGGCCTCAATCGTGTCGGCCGTGCAGTCGTCAACCGGTTCCCCGAGCGAGGCGAAACGCGCGCGCAACTGCGCCGGCGAAAGCTCCGCGGTAGCCTTCACGCCCGCGGCCTCAAGCGCCTCATCACGCAGGCACGAATCCGCGAGCAGCAGAGTCTCCGCAAGGTCACGGTCGAGGCACACCCCCCGGTCGATCGTCGCCCGGTCCGCGGCCCCTACGCCGTCAAGATCACTGTCCTCCCACGGGGCTAAATGCTCGCGGTAGAGGCGCACCATCAGCTCGACGTCGGACCGGCAGTAGGCAACGACGCGCTCCAGGATTGCCGGCGTAACTGTGGGCAATTGGCCTAGGGTTTTCTTGGCGCGGCTAAGCCGCGAGAGTCCGATCGTTAGCTTGCTGCCCTCAAGGTCCTTCGGGTGGCCGCATAGGTTGGAGCCAAGCCATTCAAGCGAGGCCTCAGGAAATCCAGCCACGCGAGCGAGCTCCGCGGTGTCGGCCCACCGGCGAGGCTCGGGCCAGCCGAGGCGGCGCCATATGTGGCGGTCAAAACCGATCGCGTTGTGTGCACACACGTCGAACGGAACCGGCATGCACGCGAGGCGAGGCGGCGGGCCGCCTGTCCAGACCTCCCACGAATCGGTGTAGCCGTTGCCGTTGGTTAGCACCGCGCACAGCACCTCAGTCGACGGGTGCTCCGCATAGCACCGGCCTCCGATCTTTTTCAAGTTGGCGCGCGAGCGCGTTTCAAAGTCGACGAAGATCAACCTTCACCTTCCTCGTTTACGCGGATACGCTCGAGCTGTAGCAAGAGCGCCACGTGGTTGTGGTATTCATGCAAAACCCCCAAGGCCCCGCCCTCAGGCACGCCCCGGAATCTGTACTCCCAATGCAAGGTTTTCAACGCCTCGTACAAATCGAAGGCACGCGGGCGGCCTGGCAAATTAAGCGCGATTACCCACGTCTCGTCAGTGCGACCGCAACGCCAACACTGACGCGACGTGGGGGTATTCCACGCCCCGCATTTGCATAGCTCAGTTTTCATGGGGCCCTGTGCGCGGAATCGAACCACGCTTGCAACCGCCTATCGGGGCGGTCCGCTTGCCATTGCGTTACAGGGCTTAGCACTGTCGGTCGTCGCGGCGTGCCACCCGCAAGAGTGCGCTTACTCCGAGTGTACCGTGAAGGAGTAGTTATGAAACTCGCTGCCGTTCTCCGCGAATTTACCAGAGCCTACCGCGGCGATCCGCATCTTGGCGCCGGCTAGTGGATTGGGACCGAAGACCTTATCCTCGAACTCATCTCCGTAGATTCGGTCGATCAAGTCCTCCCACGTGGGGCCCATCTCCTCACGAAAGGCCGCGTCCGTCTCGTGTCCGGACGCCACAACCGCTAGGCGCATGACCTTCTGGCGGCCCATGGCCTCGGACTTTTTGCTGTTGTGTGCGATCTGTACCGTTGCCAGTGAGCCAACGGGGTTGGACGCACCGTCGGAGGCCGAGAGAATCTTGATGTCCAAGTTAAACCAGTCGTGCTTCTCCCCGGCTAGGCCGGTCTTCACTACCTCGACCAGGTACTCGCCCTTCTGCAAGCGGCCGTTCTGGTCGTTTGAGCGGAGGTCCTGATACCGCCCTTGCACGCGTTCGCGGGGGCTATCAGTGGGGGTTGCGCTCGCTTGTGCGGGCGCGCGATTTGCTAGAAATCCCATGCTTATTTGTCTTTCTGTTCGGGCCGCAGGTGCGGCGTATATCACACAGGCGCCGGCTTACGGTCCCAGCGCGGGTTACTGCTGTCTAGTATACAGTCCTCAATATGCGCGCGCAATATCGTTTGCGTTTGGCGACGTACTTTCTGCACTTGCCGCGCCTCGTACAGCGCCATGTCGAACGAATACCGCGCCGCACCAGACGTGATTAGAACATCCCACCTAACAGGCTTACTCTGGCCGAACCGGTGCATGCGCTTGAAGAGCTGGTGACACTCATCCGCGGACTGCGGCAGTTGAATAACGAGGCCCGTGTGAAACTGCCCCTGAAGGTTGCGGCCTCGGCTGTTCGCCTTGATTGAGACCACGGCGCTTTCGCCACCTGGTGTGTTCTCATCGAGCAACGCGCCGTCGGCGGCCCTGCCTTCGGCGCCGTAATACCGGGTGCCGGCAGCTCGAGCAATCCACCTCGCGAGCGGCACTGAGTAGCACCACACTAGCCCCCGGTTCTCGCGCATCCACTGGACGGCGTACCGCACCACGGAGTCTGACTGTAGCCGGGTGCTAGTCCGCGGTTTAAATGTGGGCTTGATTCGTTTCCAGTCCAAGACCGCGGAGTCGTTAGGGTACAGGCGCTCGACGGCGCGCGGCGTATCCCCGGGGTTTGAGCTCCAGGCGGATGCCGCAATAAGCGTGCGCACTTTGCGCGCGTACCGGCGCCGCGAAACGGACCATTCCTCGGGTGGTGCGGGGTCGATATACTCATAGTACCCACACCCTAAGGAGCGCAGTGCCCTCCACACTGACAGTCCATCCGTGCACGGCTCGCCATTGGGTAGGCAGTAGGCCAGCCCACCCCCGTCGCCTGTGTCGTCCTCGCCCACGGCGTAGAATTGCCTGAAGTCCGCGTCGATCACGGGGTCGTCTGGCGCGCGCACTAAGCGGATCGTGATTGGCTGGTCGCAATCATCATCATCGATAATGCAAACCCCCGGGGTGGAATTGATGCGCCTCGCGACGACGGCTTGCGCAGTCTCCAGCTCATTGCGTGGTAGCTCCCCGGCCGCAAGCCGTGGCAACGCACACAGGTCGAGCAGTACGCCAGCGCGCGGACGACGGACATAGCCCTCACGTCCCTTGGGTTTCGCGCGCAACGCTTCCCGCCACACCTCCCGTTCCTCTTGGTCGTACGGCACCGGTGCGGCGCCGTCGGGTAGAGCCCAGCAAATATGCAGGTCGTAGTCTTCAATCCCGAACCGCATGCCCGAGCCAGTCAGCAGGACGAACGCGACTTTCGCGGGGTCTGGATTCTCCGCGCGGTAACGCTCGAGGCGCTTGTACGCCGCCGACTCGGGGTTTCGTAACAAGTCACACTCATCAATCATCACCAAGTCGAACGCGCCGCGCTCAAGCATGTGCACGTTTTGATCGAGGCTCAGTGACTCGAGGTTGATAAGCGTTGCGGGCTTGAAGTGCGGCGTCCAATCCCTAGCGTAACGCCCGAAGTCACTCGGGGTCTTGTCCCGGTGCAATGTGGCCGGCGCTATCAGGCACGGCCGAGAAGCGTGCAACACTACCGGCGCCAAAAAAGTGATCAGCGTTTTCCCCACGCCGGGCGGTAATCCCAGGTACGCGCCACGGTGCGTGTAGATGTAATCTAGACCGAGGGCCTGCGGCCATTTCAGGATGGCCTTGCTACCCGGCCGTCGTAGGAGCTCGGACATTTCCGGCACAAGCGAGCGGCCTTTGCGCTCAGCCTCCGCGGGGGACAGCATAGGCAGTGCCTTGATGCGCCGCGCGTCATGCGAATCAGCGACGCCACCTGCCGGCCGGGGCCCCACCGTGGGGCCCCATGGTCTGGCTTGCATCACGCGTACCGCGCGAAGCTGCCGAGGTACACCGATCCATCGGGGTGCCTCATTGTCGCGAGCCTCCGCGACACGCGCGGATCGGCTTGTTGCAGTAGCCACTCGGGGGCGCCGTGCGCCCAGTATATCTCACGTGCCACGGCGTCGAGGCCCGCCGCGTCTATCGCACACACCCCCGCCGGGGGCGGCGGGGCCTCGCGCAGCACGCCCGCTGCTAGGAGCTCGGCCCGTAGCGCCGGGCCGTCGATGTGCGCCGGCTCATTCACAACGCCGCTCGCACGGCGCAGTCCTTCGCCTCCAACAGTTTTCGGAAGCATGCGCTGCGCTCCGCTCCGAGTGGGAGTGTGATAACCATCAACATAGCTAGATGCTCGAACGGCATAACCACCTCCCTCAGCAATTGCGGCAAGTGCTGCGAGTCGAAGTACCGCAGTATATCCGGCAGGCCGCCATGCTCCCCGCCCCAGGTGGGCTGTTCGTCGGTCACTCGCCCTCGAACGCGGCGCACAATGCGGCGTGCGCCTTGCTTGCCCGTAGCAACGCCTTGCCGAGCGTGCTGCTGACCGGCACCAAAAACGCGTGGCCGTCGACCTGTACCAGCGGGGCATCACCGGTCGGCCCGGCAACGGCCGGCGTGGCCCTTGGCCTACCTGCTGAGCGTGCCTTGGGGAGTGCGGCTGGCTCTGGCTCGGACTCGGCCTCGGCCTCGGTGGTGTCGGCCTCCGTGATGGTTTCCTCCGCGCCGTTGCCGGCGGCTTGCGCCGCGTTCTCTCGGTCCCGTTGTGCCTTACGTTCTGCGAATGACTGCGCCATGTTTTTCTCCACTGCTTTCCGCACGCCTCGGCGTGCCGTGATCTTCTCGTCAAGCTCCGCGCGCTGCTTCATCGCCCGGCCGTGCGACACGCGGCCGGGCTCGCACGGGCCGCCCTTGTCAGTATGGTATACACACCCGCCATATGCCGAGCAAGCGGAAACATTCTGGCCGAGGTCGATCACGCGCAAGCGGCCCGCGCGGTACGCGCGCACCGCGTCGACTACGCCCAATGCGGTTTGCGCCATCTCAGTCACCGCGCCCTCGGCCTCGGCCAGAGTGATCACCACGGTCACTAGGTACGCCTTAGGCGATTGCTCGGTGCGGAGGTAAAGCCAATTACACTCAATCTCCACCAGCGCAAATGTCTGCATCGCGTGCAACGCGTAGAGCAGGCATTGCGGGTCCTCTCGCAATTCGTCGGCGGTCTTGGCCCAATTGAAATTTGACGTGGTTTTGAAGTCCCACAGTCGATACCGCCCGGCGTCGTCGAGTGTCACCAAATCGTAAAACCCCGGCATGCGTGGCCACTCCAGCCCGGGGCCCCATGGGGCCCACGCGGCCGGCGCCTCGACCGTCGCTGCTAGCTCACTGTACACTGACACCAGGGACCGCGGATCGGGTAGCGCGTCCAACGCCGGGTGCGCTACGCGGCCCGCCTCACCATGCCAGTCCAGGTCTGAACTCCACACCATCGGTGTGTGCCATGATGACGAATGCTGCAACATCCACGCACCGAGTAGCGCGTGAACCTCCGTCCCTAGCGCTGGCCTACGGACCTTATTCCAGGCCTTGCGCAAGGCCTCGGCCTCCGCGCGCGCCATGGCGCTCGACCCCCGCTCGGGCTTGGCTGGCTCGGGTAGAGCTCGGGCCTCCTCCCACGTGAGTGAGGTCTCCCGCCGGCCCTCGAGATACCGATACCCCCAAGAGCGCGGGCATGCGGTGTGCGATTGGAGCGCGCTAGGCGAGGCCTGCTCTCGTAGCGTATGCGTCGCCGGTATCGGTGGGCACCGAACAAGGGCTGTCTCTTATACACATCTGACGCTGCCGACGAATAGAGAGGTGTAGATCTCGGTGGTCGCCGTATCA
>ENA-ORBV01015377-ORBV01015377.1-microbial-mat-metagenome-genome-assembly--contig:-NODE-15377-length-11261-cov-4.492579_pt1 | contig 11261 bp, 8 predicted proteins | sample MGYA00237777_ERZ505514 | MGnify/ENA primary metagenome ERZ505514 (study PRJEB26160, sample SAMN06269048) | microbial mat metagenome | isolation source: Oligotrophic lake microbial mat | place...
AACATAGACAGCAACATCAATGCGAAATTGGGTGCGTGGGCGGCGGCGCTCTTTGCCACCGCCCACGCACCCAATTTCGCATTGATGTTGCTGTCTATGTTAGCCGCCTGGTGGTGGATCACCCTGTTCCAGCGCCACCGCGCTTGGCTGCCGATTTTGCTATCGCACTATGTGCTTGGCCTGCTGGCAATCAGCTGCTTGCCACCCTGGCTGCTTTATTCAGCCGAAACCAGCTTGCGCTATTTCCAGGTGCAATAGAGTTCAACCTAGGTTCAAAAGGTTCAAAGCACCAGCTTCCCAGTCGCTTCGCTCAATGCCCAACCGAGCCCAATGGCAGCCAGTACGTCGCTCGGGTAGTGCAGGCCCAAAGCCACCCGCGAAACCGCAATGCTGGCGCAAAACGGCCATAACAGCAGCCCAAATTCAGGGAAATAGTCGGTCAGCACCAAGGTGAAGCCCACTGCATGCAGCGTATGCCCGGACGGAAAACTGAACTCGTCCAGGGGTGCCACGCGTCTGGCTAAGGCTTGTTCAACGGCGAGTGGACGAGGGCGGCGACTGATTTGCTTCAAACCTTTATAAACCACCAAACTCAACAAACCCAAGATTGCCATGTGCAAGGTTGCGCGTTGACCGCTATCGCCGCCAAACAGCAGCAGCGCCAGCATCAAGACGTACCAAGCTATACCATCGCCCAGGCGCGACACCGCCGATAGATAAACAAGCGTCGGGCCGCCGTCTGAAAGACGTTGTACGCGCCGGGTTAAGCGCAAATCAGAAGCCCGAAACCGTTCAGATATGCGTCGAATGGAGAGCAGCATCGCGATTTTTCTCCGCTGGTCGGACGATCTGGTTTTTCGACTTAAGCTCCGCCATGAGTTGGACGAAATCGGCGGCTACCCGGTTTGGACTCAAATGTTCGACAGCGCTACGCCCGGCGAGGCCCAAACGTTTGCCGCGTAGCCAATCACGCGTTGCACGTTCCGCCGCGCGAATGAAGCCGCTCCCTTGCGCCAACGGCGCCAATTCACCACTCACTCCGCTGACCATGTGTTCGTGGGCAGCGGCATAGTCAAAAGCGCACACCGTAAGCCCACTCGCCAAAGCTTCCAAGGTGACGTTACCGAAGGTTTCGGTGATTGAAGGGAACAAAAAGAGATCGGCGCTGGCGAAATGCCGGGCTAGGTCGTCGCCGCGCAGCACGCCCGCAAACAAATGGCGCGGATGCGCCTGCTGCAAGGCGCTGCGCGATGGGCCATCGCCCACCCACACCATGCGCGCGTGCGGGCTGAGCGCCTGGATCCGCTCGAAAGCGGCGGTGACCAAGCCAAGATTCTTCTCCGGCGCCAACCGACCCACATGAATCACCAGCGGCGCCGCGGGTGACACGCCCAGCTGTTGGCGTAAGGCCAAATCTCGATGCCGCGGATCAAAGCGTTGCGTGTCAACCGCTCGGCGCAACAGCTCTACCCGCGCAAATCCATTGTTTACCAACCAATCGCGCAGCTCAACCGTCGGCACCAAGGTGCAACTGGCCTGATTGTGAAAGCGACGCATCCACGCTAGCGCGGCTTTCTGCAAAAAAGCGGCGCCATAATGGCCAAAATAGTGATCAAAACGCGTGTGAAAGCCACTCGCCACCGGCACCTTTAGAGCGCTCGCCGCGCGTACCGCCGACCACCCCAGCGGCCCTTCGGTGGCCACATAGACGGCGTCGATACGCTGCTGAGCGATCAAACGGCGCAGTTTTCCGCCAGCCGGGAAACCGAAACGCAAGCCCGGATAACGTGGTACCGGACAGCTGGGAACCCGCACTTCGCGATCGGCCTGCGCCACGCTTTCTTTGCCATCGCTAGGCTGGCGTGGCCTGACCAGCGTGACTTGATGACCGGCGTTGAGCAGGTTCTCTAGCAGACACTGCACCGTCAATGCGACGCCATTGATCTCGGGTGGATAAGTCTCGCTAACCAGAAGCAGGTGCATGCGGGGAACTCGCGCGTGTCGATCTGTGCAGCCTGCGCGCGCTTCGCTACGAATCTGTAACTTTGTGATTGCAGTCCGGTGACAGCGCCCTTGTCATCACCCAGTCACATTGACGGAGATGACTTTGTGCCCCGCTGGCATGTTAAAAAGCGCGACCGCATTTGAGTGAGAAATAGCCATGACCACCAACAAAGACGCGCCTAAGAAAAACCCCACGCGCCAAGTAAAAGCGACGGTGCCCACGAGTCCCGCTAAGCCGACGAAAGTTGCCAAAACCAAGCCAGCCAAGCCCAGCCCCGAGCAAAAACCGGCGCCTAAAGTGGCAGAGCCCAAACTGATTCGCGGCCGTTTCACCTTGCCAGAGGCCGATTTCGACAAAATCGCAGCGCTAAAGCGCCGCGCTCGCCAATTAGGGCGACCGGCCAAGAAGAATGAGTTGTTGCGCGTTGGCTTGAGTATGTTGAGCTCGCTGAGCGACGAGCAACTGATCGTGGCTCTCGACCACTTGGTTTGACCGCGGGCGGGTTTGAAACCCACCTGCCAGCAAGCGCAATACAAGCCTAAGCCGGACCAGCCGGAACCAAACACAGCAAAGTCTTCGCATGATTTGTCAAGACTGAACTGGTTAGTTGGTTAGTGACTAAAGGCAAGATCGCTGCGCGAAGCCGCAATGCGGCCGCAACGTAGCGGTCATCGATAGCGCCTAGGCTTTTGGCATACCCTTTGTGGATTGCCAAAATGCCTCGCACATTCAATAGATTATCGTCACTCGCCGGACTATTTTTGGGCGGCCTGCTGGCGCTCAACGCGAGTGCAGAGACCTTAAGCTTGCGCTTACATGGCTCAAATACCCTGGGATCCAAGCTGGGTCCGGATTTGCTGGAGTCCTTTGCCCGCCAGCAGGGTTTTGTCGGCGTGGAGCGCGCTGCAACGGCGGAAAACGAGTTTAGAGTAACTGGACTACGCGCCAACGGCGACCAGTTTGTCGGCGTTGTTAGAGCGCACGGCACCAACACCGGCTACGTCGATCTGCTGGCCGGCAACGCGGATGTTTGGATGGCCTCGCGCGCAGCCAGCGAAGATGAAGCGCAGCGCGCGCTGGCGATTGGCGATCTGCATTCGCCGCAGCAGGAGCATGTGGTCGCCCTGGATGGGCTGGCTATCATTGTGCACCCGAACAACCCAATCAAAGAGATGCGTGTCGATCAGGTGCGCGAGGCCTTCGCCGGGCGGCTCACCGATTGGTCGCAGTTAGGCGGCAAAGCGGGCCCGATCAAACTGTATGGGCGCGATGACAAATCCGGCACTTTTGACAGTTTCAAATCGATGGTTTTGAGCGATGGCAGCAGCTTAGCCGCCAGCACCGCGCGCTTTGAGTCATCGACAGCTCTTGAGAAATCGGTGGTCAACGATCCGGCGGCATTGGGTTTCGTGGGCTTTTCTTACATCACCACATCGAAGGCCTTAGCGGTGATGGCGACCGGCACCACGCCGATCAAACCGGATGCTTTAAGCGTATCCACCGAGGATTACCTGCTGGCGCGGCGTTTGTACTTCTACACTGCCGCAAAAGCATCTGCTGACGTGGCCGCTTTTATCGAATTTGTGCAGAGCGCAGCGGGCCAAACCGTGGTCGCGCAAACGGGTTTCGTCGCGCAGCAGATTTTTACCGCGCAAATCGAACCATTGCCCGGCAATCCCGCGGTGTATTACGACGTAACCGCCAACGCAGCCCGTATTTCGCTCAACTTTCGCTTTCGACCGGCCAGTTCCACCCTCGATAGCCGCGCATTGCGTGATCTCGAGCGCTTAAGCCAGTTCATGAGCCTGCCAGAGAACAAACATAAACAAGTTCGACTCGCCGCATTTTCGTCAAACGAAAACCTTGCCCCAATGATGACCTTGATCACTTTGAACGATCGAGTCGACCACCTTTCGCAGCTGTTGGCGACCCGTGGCGTTCCAACCAGCATGAGCCGTGGTTTCATGAATGGCGCGAGGGTCGCACCACTTGATCGAGTGGATGGCAAAGTGCGCAATGAACGCGTGGAAGTCTGGTTGATTGATCCGCACGGTGGCGTCAGTGGCGATCAGGTCGAACGCTTTTGGCCGAGGCCTGCCCGCGGTTGACTACAAGCACTCGGAAGAGTTCACCGGCAGGCCGCGGCGATCCAACGCCGCGCCCGGATTGCCACGCCGCTTCGCGGCTCCAAGAACCCGTGCCGTAGTTGGTAGTTCATCATTCCAAGAGGCCATTTTCACGGTGCCTGCACGCTAAACGTCAAACCCGCATGAGCACGCAAGCGCTCAACCAGCAGGTCGCCAAATAGCGTCGCCGGCGTCCAAAAACCCCCTGGCCGATCTGTTTTTTTAATGTCGAGCGCCAGACAAGCGGCCGCTTGGCCGAGCATTTTCGCCGTCGATCCATAACCAGGATCACGATCACCAGTGACTTTGCAGCGTAAATGCTGGCCCTTGGCTGTTTGACCAAAAAAACGCAGGTCAAAATAACCCTTCGCTTGTGCTTCCGGGCTGGGACCTTCACCGGCAGCCGGTAATACGAAGCGCTCTAGCGCCCAGCGGGTGGGCGCAAGCGCGCTGGCCAGCATGAAACTGGTCATACCTGCGGCCATCGCGGTGGCAGCCAATCGCCCGCTCAAACCAGTGCCGGTCATGGTCGCCTCGTCGTAAATAAAATCCTCGCCATAAGTGGGATCGGCCAGCGCGTTACTGCGCTGCACAATGCGCGTATTGATCGAGGCCATTACAAAAGGCGCCATCCAACTGCGAAAATCCGCGTCAAATTCAGTAAAGCGCAGATTGGGCTGGCGTGGCCTTTGATAATCGGTGCTTGGGCATAGCAAATACGGGTCATTTAGCGACTTGCGTAAAGCCGGATCAGCTGCGGCTTCTTTCACCACATTAAGCAAACTGGCCGCCGTGCCGCCGGAAAAACCACCGCGCATCGCCTTCACGCGCATTTTGATGCGATTGCACGGTGCTCCGAATTGTTCGCGCGAACGTTGTTGCAAAAAATGCACCCCCAGATCCGATGGAATCGAATCAAAACCGCAGCAATGCACGATGCGCGCGCCTGAAGCCTTAGCGGTCGACTCATAACGATCCAACATGCGCTTAATCCACTGCACTTCGCCCGTGAGATCACAATAATCCGTGCCGCTGTCAGCGCAGACCCTGACCAGCGTTTCGCCATACAGCGCATAAGGTCCAACCGTTGACACCACCACCCGAGTTTTGCCGCACAGCATGCGCAGCGCACTTTCGTCCGCAGCATCGGCGACAAAGGTCTGCAAGCCCTCAGCGCCGAGCGCTTGTTTGAGTTGCTCCAGTTTGGCCTGCGAGCGGCCGGCCATTGCCCAGCGCAAGCGCTGTTTGCCGACGTTCTCCAGCAGATAGCGACACAAAAGCTGACCTACAAAGCTGGTCGCGCCGAACACGATGACATCAAAACTCGTTTTAGCCATGGTTTGCGCTTCATTTTGCCGATGACGGCGTTGAGGGCGATCCTGCCGCATCGCTGGCGCGGTGCCAAGGGTTGCGTCACAAACTGACCAAAATGAACCATAGCTGACCCATTGCGTACTCCATACGCTACCGTATAGTCTTCGTACACCTGCTGGGGAGCAGGTCGGTGGCTGCCGTTCATCCAAAACTCTCTGGGAGGAGAAAGCTCATGATTCGCTCGTTGGTTCGCGCCTTGTTGGTGTTAGTGACATTGGGGCTGGCTCTGCCGGCGTTTGCGCAGACCGACTACACCAAGACCAAACATCCGATCGTCTTGGTTCATGGGTTGCTGGGTTTCGACAGCTTGTTGGGGATTTACGATTATTTTTATGGATTGCCGGGCGAGTTACGCTCAGGTGGCGCCAAGGTGTATGTCGCCAATGTGTCGTCGAGTCACTTCACCGAGGTTCGTGGTGAACAATTGATTCGTTACCTGGATCAGTTGCGCGCCACTTACGGCCACACCAAGTTCAACCTGATCGGCCATAGTCACGGTGGTCCAACCACTCGCTATGTCGCCTCGGTACGGCCAGACTTAGTGGCGTCTATGACCAGTGTGGGTGCACCGCACACCGGTAGCAAGGTTGCCGATGGCTTACGCACCGTAGCGCCGCCGGGATCGCTGTTGGAACGCACCTTAGCCGGATTTGTCTCCGCGCTCAGCTTGTTTATCGAATTACTGTCCAACGATGCCGATCCGCAAAATGCATTGGGTGCCTTGGCCTCATTAAGCTCGGCGGGCGCAACAAGCTTCAACAATCGCCATCCACAAGGCCGGCCAACCACCAGCTGCGGACAAGGTGCCGCTGTGGTGAATGGCGTGCGCTATTACTCGATGGGTGGCACCAGCGTGCTGACTAATATCTTTGATATCTCCGATCCGATGCTCGGCGCCGGCTCCTTGTTCTTTGGCTTCGAGCAAAACGACGGTTTGGTGGGTAAGTGCTCCAGTCATTGGGGCGTGGTTTTACGTGACGATTACGGCTGGAATCACCTGGACCAGGTGAATCAGATTCTCGGTTTCCGTGGATTGTTCTCGTCTAGCCCCGCTTCGGTCTATCGCGCTCAAGCGAATCGCTTAAAGATCGCTGGACTATAAGCTGTAACGCCGGTGCCCTGCGGGTCACCGGCGTATTGACACACCAAATCCGCGTGCCCTAGCGCCATTAGGGCAAATCCCAGCTACGATTCTGCGGCGCGCAGGAAGCGCGCACTGCAGAGATTGCACCCTTTCGACGCGAGGACCTTAGCCTGCCATGTCGAAATTGCGCACGTTTATCCTGTTAGCTGCCGCACTGGTTGTTGCTGGCTTGATGTATCGCTACTCGATCAGCAAAGAGAGCGCGCTAGGCCAACAAACCACCGAGCTGCGATCCACGCCGCAAGCGACGATCACTAAAGAACCCATTGCAACCAACCTGAGCGGTGCAAGCAAGGGCGATGCGATCGCCACGCCGGTCGCGCCACTGCCGATCAGCGTGCCAACCTCTCTGGCGGATACAGAAATCGACGGTGCCGTAGAGCTCGATGCAGCCGGCCAACTGCGACCTACCGCGTCATTGCGCCGCTTATTCGATCAAGTGCTAAGCAGTGTCGGCGAACTCAACATTGATCAAATTCGCGCATTACTCGCAGCACGTTTGGACCAAATCACCACCCCAGATGGCAAGCGTTTGGCGCTGGCAGCGTTCGAACGCTATTTGCGCTATTTGCAAACGGTGGATCAATCCGCCGCACGATTATCGGGCTTGCCGCTCAATGAGCGCCTCGCGGCATTAGTAGAATTACGCCGTCAGCAACTCGGCCCGGAAATGGCGGATGCGTTTTTCGCCGACGAAGAGGCCTACCAGAACTTCACTTTACAGCGCCGCGCACTGGCCGAAGACACGGCGCTGAGCGCGGACGAACGTGCAGCGCGCGAGCGCGAATTGATTGCTGACCTGCCGGAATCCGCGCGCGAACCCTATTTGGCGCAACTGCGCACCGAGGCCGATCTCACCGACGGCGCGGCCATCGAAACGCTATCGGGCGACGCAGCCGAGCGTTACCGTTTGCGTAGTGAACGCTTTGGCACTGAAGCGGCCGCTCGACTTGAATTACTCGATCGCGAACGCGCCGCTTGGGATCAACGTCTGCTCGCCTATCGCAATGAGCGAACGCGCTTGCAGGCGCGCGACGCCGCAAGCCGCGAAGCCGCCCTCAACGAATACCGTTTGCGCCACTTCAGCGAAGCCGAGCAGCGCCGCATCCACTCGCTGGAAGAGATAGGCAAGCTTTAACCTAGCAGCCTGTCGGGCTTTGCGCGTGAGATGCGTTGTGAGGCTGGACGGCTGCAAGGCGCGGCGCGCAGGCAATGGCTCCTCCATGCCTGAGCGTCGCAGCGCAGACGCCGTCCAGCGCACTCGCGAGGAAAGCCCTAGGTTTAATAAAGGCATCGGCGCAGCGCCCTGCGTTGATCGCATGGCGCTGATCGCTTTCCGTGTTTTTGCTGAGGAGCGCAGGCCGCGCGGTCTTTCCAGCAGCCCTGGACGATGCGAAACTGCCCACCATTGCCAATTGCGGGCTTAGCCATGTACCAGCGACTATGGGTCTTAGTTTCCACCCTATTGCTGAGCGCCTGTGCGCTCACGCCGCAGCAGCCAAGCGCGCTGGCGCCCATTAAAGATCCACGGGCGGTGCCAATCGGCGACATCATGGCGACCATTTACACCTATCCCACCGGGCGTTTTGATCCACGTTGGTTGAATGCGGCGCGGCTGCAGGACAGCAAGATCGTCGAGCGTCTGCCCTTCGGTGATTTTCAACACATGAAGGGTCGCAAAGCGCTGAATCCGAATGGATTTACGCCGCTGGGGCCACAGCCGCTGGAAAACGGCACAGATCGCAATGCGGGGCGTATCAACGATATTGTGGTCAGCGCCGCACCGTTGACGGCCGGCGATACCAATAGCTACCGCGCGTTTGTCGCCAGTGACGGCGGCGGCGTTTGGCGTAGCGACAACTGTTGCTCGGCGGCGACCACCTTCATGCCGGTGACCGACGATCCCGATATCGAATCCATTGCGATCGGCGATTTACAGATTGATCCCAACAACGCCAATGTGATCTACGCCGGCACCGGCGATTTGCGTTTTGGTTCCTGGTCCTTTGGCGCCGCCGGTTTGCTGAAAAGCATCGATGGTGGCGATAGTTGGCAGGTCTTGGGTCGGGAGGTCTTTGTGCCGAACTATCCGGCCGCGTTGTCAGCCTTTTCGCAATATCAGGCGGTCGGCAAGGTCGTGGTTGATCCTAACGATTCCAACAAGGTGGTCGTTGGCACCAAAACTGGCCTGTATTTCTCCTACGACGCCGGCAATTCCTGGGCTGGGCCGTGTTTGAGCAACCCCTATGGACCCAACAGTGGCAATCCCCATCGACAAGACATCACCGGCCTGTTGGCGCTGAACTTCAGCGGCAGCACCCTGTTGTATGCGGCGGTCGGTACCCGCGGCAGCGCCACGCCGGTGCAGCCGGATTTGGATAACAACGGCGCCAATGGCATTTACCGAGTGGCCATGCCCGGCGCCGGTTGCCCGGCCAACTGGCAATTGATCTCACGAGCCGATAACGGCTGGCCGGCCAATACCGGCACCGGTATTTCGTTTGGGCCGATCGGTCGGGTGGAATTGGCCGCGGCACCGCAGGACCCGAATGTGCTGTACGCCGAAGCCATTGATCCGCAGAGCTTTGCGATTCTCGGCGTATGGCGCAGCGGTGATGCTGGCAATAGCTGGCAACAGCGCGCCACGCCGGCTAATTTCACCGGCTGTGAACCCGGCACGCAAAATTGGTACAACGCCGGCATCACGGTTTCCCCTACCAATGTCAACGATGTGGTGTTGAGCGCCTGGTGGGTGTACCGCTCCACCGATGGCGCGGCCAGTTTTCAAAACCAAGTGTGCGCGAACAATCAAAGCACGGTGCACATCGATCAACATGCGCGCGCTTTTGTCGGTGGCGATCCCAATCGTTTGCTGATTGGCAACGATGGCGGCGTCTATTACAGCGGCGAGGCAACGCTGCCGATGCCGCGCTACACGCCGTTAAATGACTCGATCAACAGTATCGAGTTCTATTCGGGCGATCTGGTCGGCAATTTTGTCGATGCCGACCCGCGCGTCGTGATCGCCGGCGCGCAAGACAATGGCACTTCGGTGCTCCTTCAGTTTGGCGGGGAAGCCAGAACCGATGTGTGGCGCAGCGCCTTCGGCGGCGACGGCATTACCACGCGGATTGAGCCGGTTTTTGGCCAGCGCGTGTATATGTCCAGCCAACGTGGCAATGTCGTCGCCAGCATTAACGGCGCCAACGCACCAGAGCAGAACGCCAGCGGCGCCTGGGGGCCGGGCGAAACCAGCGGCGATCGCAAAAGTTTCCTGATGCCCTTTGATTTGTACAAGTTTGGCGACAGCAGCGTCGCCGACAGTGGCTGCGGCGGCCCACAGGGCTGCAACCATTTGATCGCCGGCACCTTTCGCGTATGGGAAAGCACCAACGGCGCTACTGGAGCCAGCGCCGCTGCACGCTGGCGCGTGATTAGCCCCGATTTGACCAAAAACACGCTGATTGTCGGCACGGATAATCGTTCGGTCATTCAATCGATGCGTTTTGCCGTATCGACGCGCAGCACCGCGATTGTCGGCACCCTGGATGGCAATGTTTGGTACGGTTTTGGTTTGGCCACCGCCACCCCAACCTGGGCCAATGTGACCGGTGCCAACAGGGTATTGCCCAATCGTCCCATTCTGGGCGTGGCTACCGATCCGATTAACCCATTGATTGGCTATGCGGCGGTTGCCGGGTTTGGCGCCAATACGCCCACTACGCCGGGCCATATTTATCAAGTGCGCTGCACCGCGAACTGCGCCAACTTTGAATGGCGCGATGTCAGCGGCAATTTACCGGATGTGCCAGCCAATACGGTGGTCGTCAATCCGTGGCTGCCCAAACAGGTTTTCCTAGGCACCGATTGGGGTTTGTACTACACCGACAATATCGACGCGGTTGCGCCGATTTGGCAGCGCTTTCTGGGGCTGCCGCGGGCGATGGTTTGGGACATCGCAATTGATCGCGGTTTCACCACGCTGGCGGTGTTCACCCGCTCGCGCGGTGCCTGGGTGTGGCCGCTGCCACGCGCGGCTAGCCAGCCAAACCTGACCGGATTGTGGACCGCACCCGGCGAAGAGGGTTGGGGCGTCAGCATGGCGCACCAAGGCACGGTACTGGCGCCGGCCTGGTACACCTATGATGGCAATGGGCGTCCGGCCTGGATGTTGATCTCCGGCGCAGCGCGGCAAACCGATGGCAGTTACGTCGGCGATATTTTTCGCTTCACCGGCACCCCATTCGCGCAAATCAACGGCGCGACCGCCAACAATCCGGGGGTGTTAGTCGGCAATGCGCGATTCACCAGCCTGGATAACGGTCAAATGCGCTTTGACTATGTGGTCGACGCGGTCAGCCAAAGCAAAACGCTGTCGCGCGTAGCACCGGGCCCGATTCCGGCCTGTCAATTCGTCGAAGGCAGTCGCAGTGGCGCCAACAACCACACCGATTTATGGTGGAACGCCAGCGAATCAGGCTGGGGCATGCACCTGACCGAAGCCGGCAAGCTGATTTTTGCGGCGTGGTACACCTACGCTAGCGACGGCAAACCCATGTGGTTGACCAGCGTGCTGCAAAAACAAGCCGATGGCGTGTTCCGCGGCCCGTTA
>ENA-ORBV01015379-ORBV01015379.1-microbial-mat-metagenome-genome-assembly--contig:-NODE-15379-length-11260-cov-4.488331_pt1 | contig 11260 bp, 7 predicted proteins | sample MGYA00237777_ERZ505514 | MGnify/ENA primary metagenome ERZ505514 (study PRJEB26160, sample SAMN06269048) | microbial mat metagenome | isolation source: Oligotrophic lake microbial mat | place...
AAGCAGCGTGGCGGGCAGCGTCCGTCGCACGGATCAAGATGCACCGTGACGTTTGAACCGGGGAACTTGGCGAGCACGCCCAGCTCGATCTCCTCGGCCACTTCGTGCGCCACGCTGATGGTCTGCTGCTCCTCGACCACCACGTGGACGTCGATGAAACGGTGCGCACCGGCCTTACGCGTGCGCATGTCATGAAATCCAGTGATCCGCGGGAAGAAGTTGCCGATGAAGTTCCGGATCCAGTCCTGCTCTGCCGGTGGTAGGCCGCGGTCGAGCAGATCGCCACCAGCCTGCCAAGTCAGCTCGAAGGCTGCCTTGAGGATGAGCATGGCGACGACGATGGCGACCAGGGGATCGATCCACCAGAGGTTCAGACCCCAGAAGCGCTGGCCGATCCAGATCGCGGCCATGGCCAGCATCACCCCGGCCGAGGTCAGCACGTCGGTGCGCAGGTGCCAGCCGTCAGCCTGCAGGGCCACTGAGTCGCACTGCTTGCCTACCCGCATCAGGTGGGTGGAAACCAGGAGGTTGACGCCTGCAGACGCGGCCATGACCAGGAAGCCCCAGCCAGCTCCGCTTACCGTTCCTGGACTCTGCAGCCTGTGCGCCGCTTCGAAGAGGATCCAGCCGGCAGCACCGACGATCAGCAAAGCTTCGATCACCGCCGAAATGTTCTCGATCTTACCGTGTCCGTAGGCGTGGTCCTCGTCAGCCGGCTTGCCAGCAGTGGTGACGGCGAACCAGGCGATCAGCGAGGCGACTAGGTCTACGGCGCTGTGGATCGCCTCAGAGATCACCGCGACGGAGCCAATGGCCAAGCCGGTGACCAGCTTGGCTGCGGTCAGCACGGTGTTCGATAGCACCGAGAGAGCGGCAGCCCGGCTGGTGCGGCGGTTGCGGGTCGCAGTGGTGGGTGGATCGAACATCGCTGGCCATAGTGCGCGATGCGGCGATCACTCAACCCCCGGACGAGCTGATAGCAGTTCTCATCACCGTTCGAGACGGACGAGGAACACCGGCTTGTCGCTGGGGATGTTCAGTCTACCGCCGTTGACCGTGCCGCTGGCCAGGGTAGCCATCGTCCAGTCGTACATCGTCCAGCGCATCCCGTCGATCGCCTTGGCTTCGACCGTCGCTGCGACTCGCGCGACCAGCACGGGCAAAGATCCGTTGCTGCGGTTGTTGCCGGCGCTGGCGTACAGCGGTGAAGCGGTAGATCCGGTCGACTCGAAGTCGCTCTTGGCAAGCTTGAAGCCAGTGTTGAAGCTGGTGCTGACCAGAGTCAGCGCGGCATGCTTGGATTCGGCCAATGGCTTGCCGTCCTCGCTGTACAGGGCGAAGGCGATGTAGCCTTCGGCGTCGCTGATCGGGTCATAGATCGCGGGCGGGTTGTTGATCGACACCTGCTTGATCGTGACGCCGTTGGCGAAGGTCTTGCTACCGCCAACCGATGGCAGAAATCCAGTGAACACCGCTGCGCCGGGCGCATCAAGGACGATGTTGCCGAGCTTCCAGTCGATCGTGATCTGCGGCGTAGGCGTATATGGATTGTGCTGCCAGCGATCTTCGATGCGCACAACCGGGCCTCGCACCTCGTTGTCCTCGCGGGTCGGGTCGATGACGATGCGGGCACCGTGCTGGTAGACCGTCTGCATCATGTCGAGCCCGCGCAGGCCATAGCTGCGCCCATAGCTCATGCTGTCGGGATCCTGCAGGCTCTTCCGTCCGTAGATGAAGGTGGTGGGCTTGATCGCCGGCTGCAGCAGACCGGTGCGCCAGATGATCGCGGCCGAGCGCATCGAGGCGTTCTGCACCTCGTCGAAGGTGTAGTGGTAGCCTTGCGGATGGCCGCCCACCGTGTTGTCCATCGGTGCGATCCATTGCTTCGGATCAGCGACCCCGGCGGGAGGGGCGAAGTAGTGCCAGCACACGCCGTCCCAGTCCTGGATCGTCGCCAAGCTGCTGAGACGGAATGGAAAGTCGGCGCGGTACTTGGCCGGTTGCTGGATCTGCGTCTCATAGGCTAGGTAGGGCTTCCCTGGAATCTTGTTATGCTCCAGCCAGGGCACGCCCTGGGCGATTCCGGGCGGCTTGAGCAGCCAGCAATTCCACGGTCCGCGGTTAGCCTTCACCGCTTCATTCTCGGACTGGAACATCCATTTCGCCTGATCATCGGGAAAGCTCGCCGGCTTTTCGCGACTCCCGCCGGTTCCATTGACGTAGGCGTCGTGCACCGACACGTCGGCGTTCTGGTGCAGCCACTGGGCCTGGATCTCGTAGCCGATACCGGTGTCCCAGGCCAGCACGCAAGCCTTGGTGCTGCGGCCGAGCGGTTTGAACGCCTCGGACTCGCGGCGCTTCGACGAGACGTGTAATTCGCTGAAGAAGGCGAGGACGTCCTCGCCGCGCTCGCGGGCGAAGTCGCTGTGTTTCCATTTCTGCCCGCCGCTCGCTGCAGCGGCTGCTGCCAGCGCCTTGCGGGCAGTGTCGTCGACAGCCAAGGTTGATAGATCCTGTTCGCCTGCCAAGGGCAGGATTTGCAGCGATCCAGCCGCCAGGCTCTCGCCGGGTAGCAGCTTGCCCCAGCGCTTCAGCAGCGCCGCCTCGTCGGCGTAGCGAGTCTTGAGGAAGGCGATCCAGCGTTCCTGAAGGGTTTGCTGAAAGTAGGCCGGCAGGCCGCGGAAACCGCCGCCGACCATTTTCGAGATCCACCATTCTTCGTTCGACAATTCCCAGGCTGCGAACATCGGGTCGTCGGCGTAGCGCAGTCCGGTGTGATGATTCATGTGGGTGGCGAGGGCGGCGCGTCGGCGGATGGACATCGCCTCGAAGCGTGGATCCCACTTGCGGACGATATTCCACACGTCGACGCCGTCCTTGTTCCAGTCGGCGACGGCTGCGCTCCAGGCCGCGGCCGTCGCCGGGTCTTCTATCACGCCGACGTCCTTTGTACTAATTTTGCCGAAGTCATTGATACCCGCGTGCCATACATGCAGTCCACGCTGCTTCATAGTGGCGTAGAAGTGATCAATGATGTCCACCCGCGAGCCGTCGCCTTTGACGTAGTCTTGGTCGACGGATACACGGTGCCATGTCCGGTTCATGTTGAAGCCCAAGTCGACCAAGCGCTGGACCAGGGCTTCATTGTTGCGGTACGCTTCGGCGACCTTGGCCGCGCGCTGTTCGACGGTGTCGCCAGCCGCGATGTTCGCCCAGGTGCTGGGCAGGCCGCCGATCGCGCCCCAGAAGCGGATGCGCTCACCGCCCAGGCTGAGATGTCCGTCGGCGTCGGTTACGACGAATGCCGAGGCAGGGATGGTAGCGGGATCGGCCGCCGGCAGGGCGAGGGCGGCGGCAAGCAGTGAAACGGCAAGCAGGGGGGTGCGCATATGGTCCTCGGAAGTTCCTGGGATATTGTACAGGGTAAGAATGGAACAATGACCGAGTTGTGACCTGGTTGTACCGTCTGGCGCGGAACGTAGGCTACGTTGTGCCCAAACAGGTCGATATCGCTGCCTCTTTGCGCAAGGCCATTCGGGTAGGCCGGCATCCGCCCGGTTCGCGCATCCCGACGGTGCGGGAACTGACCGAGACCTGTGGAGCCGGTCTGCCGACCGTGCATCGCGCCCTGCGCACCCTGGCCGACCAGGGGTTCATCATCGCTGACGGCCGCCATGGGACGCGAGTGGTTGAGCATCCACCGCACCTGCATCGTTTCGGCCTGATCCTGCCTGAACTGCCGGGCCCTGGTGGACGTTACGCGTCAATGCTCTTCCAGGCTCAGGCTGATGCCGCTGCCGCGATCGACCGGCCGGACCGGCGCGTCGTCATCCATCACGCCATCAACCAGTATCCCGAACTGCCGGCTCACCAGACGCTCCTTGGCGAACTCGCTGCTGGCATGCTTGCTGGGGTGGTGCTGGTCGAACAGGCGTGCAGCTCGGCCTGGCTGGATGTCCGGCGAGCTGGCATCCCCGCGATGGGTGCTGGCGAACCCGTCGATGGATTCATCCTCGACCAATGGCAGGTCATCATCCAAGCGCTTGAGGCGATAGCGGCATCTGGGCACCAGCGATTCGGTTTTATCTGCGATGGGACCGACATCTCTCTGCGCTACGTCAGCCAGCTGGCCGCCGAAGCCGCACGCCACGGCCTGTCGATCCGGCCGGCCCATGTCCATTGCGCCCCGGTCGCCGTGCCGGGATGGGCGGGGCGCGCCGTCGAGGCATGCCTGGATCCTGCCGGCGGCGCGCCACCGCAGGCGCTCATCGTTTTGAACGACAACTTGGTCGATTCGGTCATCGCGGCGCTGCGCGCGGCGGGGGCAGCGATGTTGCTCGTTCAGTTAGCCAATTTCCCGTCCAGCGCCGCCAGCTGGCGGCCGTTGCTGCGCATCGGTTGGGACCAGCGAGAGGTGCTCGCCGGGGCGATCGATGAGCTGGTTGCTGCGCGCACGCGCAAGGGCCAGTGCCGCCCAGTCAGTGCACTCCTGCACAGCGAGCGCTTCAACGCCTGAGCGTCAGCCCGTGGCCAACAGTGTTTTCCCAGGGGCTCCTGGAACTTCACGTACCAATCGCGGCACCAGCCAGCCGGGCAGGCGGGCGTGCAGCTGGCGATGTAGTTCGCCGGCGCGCTCATCGCTGACCGCGAAATGGGCGGCACCGGAAACCCGGTCGAGCTGATGCAGGTAGTACGGCACGACGTGCATGGCGGTCAGGCGTTCAGACAGAGCGGCGAGGGTATCGACGTCGTCGTTGATCCCGGCGAGCAGCACCGACTGGTTGAGCAAGGTGCAGTCGGCACCGCGTAGTTGCGCGCAGGCCATGGCGACGGCGGGCGATAATTCCTGCGCATGGTTAGCGTGGATCACCACGGCGCAGGTCAGGCGGGTGCCAGTCAAGGCGTCGAGCAATCCCGGCACCACCCGCTCGGGCAGGACGATCGGCAGGCGGGTGTGGACGCGCAGGCGGGCCAGATGAGGGATGGCCGCGGCGTCGCGGACCAGGGCCGCCAGCTGGCTGTCGGGCAGGGTCAAGGGGTCGCCGCCGGACAGGATCAGCTCATGGCAGTCGGGATCGCCAGCGATGGCGCTCAGGGCCGGGGTCCACCAACGCGCCCCGCGCGGCAACTCGTCATACGGGTAATGCCGGCGGAAGCAGTAACGGCAGTGCACCGCACAGGCCCCGGTGGTGACCAGCAGGGCGCGCCCGCGATATTTGCTGAGCAGGCCCGGGGCGGATCCGCAGCCGGACTCATGCAGCGGATCGGCGGTGTAGCCTGGGGGGTCGGTCAGTTCCTCGCCCAGCGGCAGGACCTGGCGCAGCAGCGGATCGGACAGGTCCCCGGGGCGCATCAGGGCGGCGAAACCGTGCGGAACCAGCAGAGGGAAGCCTTTGGCGGCGCTACGTGCCCCGGCCAGCGCGGCCGGTGGAAGGCCCAGGAGGGTCCATAAGGCGTCGACGTCTCGGATCGCCTCGCCCAGCAGGCGCTGCCAACGGGGCGTGCTGGCGTCCCCGGACGGGGCCGCTAGCGTGCTTTCCTCGTTTCCACCTGCCGGGCCTGCCTGCATGGCGCGCTCGTGTACCGTCTGCGGAGAGCAGTGCCATGACCAGTATCCCGATCAGCGACATCAGCAAGGGCTACAAGCTGATTTTCGACAACTATCCCTGGATCGTCATCGAGGTAAACTTCGTCAAGCCGGGCAAGGGCAATGCCTTCTACAAGACCCGGGTGAAGAACCTGGTGACCGGCAACGTACTCGAGAAGACCATCCGTGGTGGTGAAAAGGTCGACACGGCCGATGTCAGCGACGCCGATATGACCTATCTGTACAGCGACGCCAACGGCTACGTGTTCATGAATCAGACCGACTACGAGCAGATGACCGTGCCACTGAAAGTGGTTGGCGACAGCAAGGACTTCCTGATCGAAAACATGGAGTGCCAGGTCACCCTGTGGAACGGCGAGCCGATTCAGATCCAGTTGCCCAACACGGTGACCATGGAGATCGAGTACACCGAGCCGGCGGTCAAGGGTGACACCCAGAGCCGGGTGATGAAGCCGGCCAAGCTCAAGGGCACCGGCGCCACCGTCCCGGTCCCCATCTTCTGTGCCATCGGCGACAAGATCATGATCAATACGGAAACCCGTGAGTTCAAGGGCCGTACCGATAAATAAGTCCGGAGACCCCTGGCGTCCGAGCGCCAGCCTGGAGACCTTGCGCACCCGGTCGGCGATGGTCGATCGGGTGCGTCGTTTTTTCGCTGAGCGCGGCGTGTTGGAAGTTGATACGCCGGTTCTGCAGGACGGGGCGAACTTGGATCATGGCGTGCAGCCGTTCCGTTGCGGCGACCGCTTCCTGCCGACCAGTCCCGAGCATGCGCTCAAACGATTGGTCGCGGCTTATCGCCAGGACATCTGGACGTTGGCACCTGCCTTTCGCAGCGGCGAACGAGGACGCCGCCACCAGCCCGAATTTCGCATGCTCGAATGGTACCGCCTGGGCTGGGACGATCAGCGGATCGCCGAGGAAACGGTCGAGGTCCTGCGCACCATCACCGGCCTGTCGGGCCAGGTCGAGCGGCTATCCTGGCATCGCGCCTGGGAACGCGCCGGCTTGGATCCGGACGCCGTGCAGGCGCAGGACGGATTCAGCCGCGAGGAGCGCCTCGACCTGCTGCTGACCGAGCGCATCGAACCAGCTCTTGGCCGCGATGTCTGGACGGTGCTGTGCGACTACCCGACCAGCGGTGCGGCCCAGGCCCGTCTGGGACGCGATGCCCAGGGCAGGCTGGTCGCAGCCCGCTTCGAGGTTTACCGCGACGGGATCGAGCTGGCGAACGGCTACCATGAATGTGTCGATGCCGCAGAACTGCTTGCGCGCCATCAGGCCGAGCTCGCAGGTCATCCGGGATGCACCCTTGATCGTCCTTTCCACGCCATGATGGCTGAAGGTTTTCCCGACTGCGCCGGGGTGGCGGTCGGGTTCGACCGCGCGGTAATGCTCGGACTCGGGCTCGGCGACGTCGCCGCGACCATGGCCTTTCCGCACTCAGGGGCTGAGTCGTAGGCGGATGCCGTGGTGGTCGCTGCCAGGCAAGGCTACAGGCGAGACCTCGCCCAGACGCAGACCCCGAACCATGGCATGGTCGATGGTGATTCCACATGGTCCGAGCCAGGACGGCCACGTTGCGGGTTCGCTACCGTGTGGTGGCAGCATGCCGGCGGCACGCAGGCCGGCGATGCCAGGATGGCCAGGGGTGGCATTGAGATCGCCCAGGATCAGCAGGGGCCCGGGTTCAGTCTCGGCGATTCCGGCGAGTTCCTTGAGCTGGCGCAAATTACGGCCAGTCGAGTTGCGGTTGCTCGGCGACCAGGTGTGGACGGCGATGACGCGCAGCCGTCCCCACGGCATCTCGACCTGGGCATCAACGCCAGGAGCCTCCAGCAGATCGAGTTCCTTAGCCTTCATCGGATAGCGCGATAGCAGGGCGGTGCCGCCGAAGCCAGTCGGTATGATCCAACGCTGGTAGGGCCAGCGCGGATCGTCGCGCAGGCGTTCGCGGTCCTCAGGACTGGTCTCGATCAGCGCAACCAGATCCCCGTCGATTACCGGCAGCGAATCCGTGTGCGGTACCACGTAATAGAGGTTGGCAGACATGACCCTGACTGAGGCAGAGGTCGGAGCCTCCGCCCGCGGTGCCCAGGCTGCGGACCACGCCGGCCACAGCGCTACAGCAGCGAGTGCCGCCATGCTCAAGCCGATGGCCGGACGGCGGCCCTGCCAGGCCCAGAATGGCAAGGACAGTACGGTCAGATGCCCTGCCCAATGCTGGGCCAGCTGGCCCGGCCACCAGCCCAGATGCGATGATATGGCCATAATGAGCCCAATCACCGGAATGATGGCGAGTCCGAGCAGGACGACACGCCAGGCTGGCGGGCGGATGGTCACCGCGTGCCGAAGGTGCGCGCCAGTTCGATCAGCGTGCGCGTGCCGAAGCCGGTGAAGCCCTTGGCGTAGCAGCGCCAGCCGCCAGTGGCCATGGCCGGTCCGGCGATGTCGAGGTGGACCCAGCGGGTGGTCTCGGGGACGAATTCAGACAGAAAGATACCGGCGGTGATCGCGCCGCCCCAGCGTCCGCCGGTGTTGTTGATATCGGCATGCGGATGGTCGAGCAGCTTGCGGTATTCGCCGTGCAGCGGCAGGGGCCAGATCTCTTCTCCGACCGCCAGGCCGGCCTCGCGTACGCTGCGAGTCCAGTCGTCATGCCGGCCGAGGGCGCCGGCGACGTGTTCTCCTAGGGCGACGATGCAGGCGCCGGTGAGGGTGGCCAGATCGACGATGTGGGTGGCACCGGTTTCGGCGGCGTAGGTCAGCACATCGGCCAGGACAAGGCGGCCTTCAGCGTCGGTATTGTCGACGTGGATGGTCTTGCCGTTGCGCGCACGGTAGATGTCACCGGGGCGCTGGGCCTTGCTGTCGGGCATGTTCTCGGCCAGGCAGAGGAAGGCCGACACCGGGAAGTCGGGTTTTTCGCGGACGATGCGAGTCATCGCCGCAAGCGTTGCGGCGGCGCCACTCATGTCGCCCTTCATCTCCCACATCTTGTCGCCCGGCTTCAGCGAGATGCCGCCGGAGTCGAAGGTGATGCCCTTGCCGACGATGGCCAGGTGGTCGGATCCGCGCTTCACCCGGACCGGGACATAACGGATCTCGACCAGCTGCGGTTCGGCCGAACCGGCCATGCCGACCTGGGCGAGTCCGGGGAAGCCAGCGCGGCGCAGGCGGGTAGTGCCGGCGATCACGCGCACCCGGGCCCCGGCGCCGCGCATCTCCTTCAGGGCCCGGGCGGCGAAGGTCACCGGATTCAGTAAGTTGCCGGGCAGGTCGGAGAGTTCCCGGGCGAGGTTTTGCGCCTTGGCGATGGCGATGCCGGCGGCGACCTCGCGGGCGAAGCCGGGGATGCGCACGGTCAGACGCGCGCGTTTGGCCGCTTCGCCGCTACGCAGCGTGTCGAAGCGGTAGTCGCCGAGCAGGCATCCTTCTGCAAGGGCAGCAACCTTGGCCTGGGTGCCTTCAACCAGGACTGTGACAGCTGCGGCCTTCTGGCCGCGCGCCTGTTCTGCGATCTGGGCGCCGAGCAGACGCCATTCCTCGCCGCCGCCCAGCCAGGCCTTGGGTTCGGGTTTGACCAGTAGGAAGGCGCCGTCGTCGGACACCACCATCTGCGGGCCCTTGATCGTGCCCGCGCCGATGCGCGCGGCGACGTCTTCGACCGGGCGGGGCAGCTTGCGGGCGCAGTGACCGACGACGATGGCGGTGAGCTGGCTGGGACCGGTGGTGGCGGTAAGGTCGAGGTCGTGCATGGGCGCGGAGTGTCGAGTCGCCGGGTGCGCCGCGCAAGCGCCCGCCGGCGTCACTGCGCCGGAGCCGCGAGGCGCTTGGCCTCGCGCGGATACCACGCCCGCCCCAGGCCGAGCCGGTCGAGTTTCGCCGCTTCAGCGAGCAGCTTGGTTCCCTGATCGGCCTTGCCGGTGGCGAAGGCGACCCGGGCGGCGCACCAGCGGACTACATGGTCATTGCCGATGTCCTGGGCGGTTTCGATGAACGCCTGGGCGTCGCCGCCGTCCTGAGCATCGCCGGCTCCGAGTATCGCGAGCATGCCGTAGGCGTAGGCATTTGCCGCGTCGACCTCCAGCAGGTCGCTGGCGGCTGCGGCCGCGCCTTCGCCATCGCCGGCTGCGTGCAGTGCGAACATGCGGCCGGCCAACAGGCCGGTCCACACCGACAGGCTCTGGCCTTTCTTCACCCGCGCCTTGATCGACGCGAGGTCCGCACCGGCCAACTCCACAGCGCGGTCGAACGACTCGACCGCGCCGCTCGCCAGCGCGGCGTCGCCAGACAGCCGGGCCAGGGCAAGACGCACCGTGCCGAGCGCGGCGTGGCAGCGCCAAGCATCAGGCGCCAAAGCCACCGCGCGCTCGGCATAGTCCTCGGCCCGCTGCGGGTCGAGATAGGAGCCGAGCGCGGCGCGGGCTGCGCCAGCCAGTTCGTCGGCGGTCTTCGGCTCCAGAGCCTTGACGTGTTTTTCCCATTCGGCCTGCAGATCGCCGGGCTTCTTGCCAATGCCCTTGAGGAACAGCGCCGCATTTCCCATATCGCCGCCTTTTCGCAGCAGTCCGAGGTAATTTTCGTAATTCTTACGATATGGACCGTTGAGCAGGAAATGGGTGAGGGCCCAGCCGCGCGGATAGAACTCGACGGTATAGCCCGCATGCGAGCAGGCGACAGTACCTTCCAAATCGACCGGCTTGGCCTCCATCATGTCGTGCAGATGCCACAGGCGGGTCCACGGGATGGCGTTGGGGTCGACCCGGTCCTCCAGGCGCTCGGCATCCTCGAAGTAGACCGCCAGACCCTCGTTGCTCCACGTCGGCACCTCGCGCTTGGCGAAGCGGTTGACGATCAGATGGGTGGTCTCGTGGAACAGGGTGCCGAGTGTCTCGTCGACGCTGCCTGCGAAATAAGCGCGGATGAGATCCTTGCCTGGCACATAATAGCCGAGCACGTTTTCGGCCGCGCCCATGCCGCTGGCGGCGCTGGCCTTGAGGAACTCGTCCTGATCGGCGTAGACCTCGACTGGGATGCGCGCCTGATTGCCGGTTAGCTGGAACATCCTGCTGGCAACGGTGTGGTACTGCTCCATCGCGGTCAGGATGTCCTCGACTACGCGCACCTGGCAGTTGCTCTTAATGGCAAAATGCGCTGTCTTGGATTCCCACGCCTTGTCCCAGCCTGATCGCGATTTCAGTTCCTGGCGCATGCCATCGCGCCGGGCGATCAGCTTGCGTCGTTCGGCGGGCGGCATCCAGCGGCCGAGATACCGCACCCACTTCTTGGTCTGCCACAGTGGTTCGCCGCGCAGCCAGTCATTGCCGATCTTCTCGTAGCCGAGTGCCTTGCGCGCCCCGGCATGGTCGACCTTCGCGGCGATTACGGCTTCAAGTAGGGAGTCGGATTCGGTTGCCAAGCCCTTGCCACGTGCCCAGCGGGCCAGTTCGACCCGGCGATCCAGTTGATCGTCAGGCGTTTTGGCCAACCGCGTCGCGTACTCGATGCGGGCCTTTGCTGCGGCGGTCTGGGCCGGAGCCGCTTCTCCGGCGAGGATCCAGCAACACGACAGCACGACGAGGAGCCAAACCCGGATCATACGGCTTCGCCCAAGCGGGGCAGCAGACTGGTGATCAGTCCGGCCAGCAC
>ENA-ORBV01015380-ORBV01015380.1-microbial-mat-metagenome-genome-assembly--contig:-NODE-15380-length-11259-cov-6.298694_pt1 | contig 11259 bp, 13 predicted proteins | sample MGYA00237777_ERZ505514 | MGnify/ENA primary metagenome ERZ505514 (study PRJEB26160, sample SAMN06269048) | microbial mat metagenome | isolation source: Oligotrophic lake microbial mat | place...
ATGGAGCTTGGCAACTGGCCAATCAAGGTCCAATTGGGGTCAACCAACAGCAAGGGTTTGCCTGTGCTGTTCCAAGGGTCCCACTAGGGTTTTCTCCTAAATAATCAGTTAATTCACTACAACAGGAGCAATGGGCATGCCCATTGTCTCCTTTTACATGTCATCCAGTCATCCAAATCCAAATCCAAAATGATACAAAGCCACGCCTCCATCTCGTCATCCCGTAAACCAGCAGCTTTGCCTAGCCCTCCACCCATCCGTACATGCAACCTCGCTATCCACGCCACTGTCAGTCATCCCAAATGCCAATCCAATCCAGCTCAACAGACGCTTGCCTCCCTCCGCAGCCCAAAGAAGAGTAGGTTGTCGTCTTGGCCTCCAACTCGTGGAGCCAAATCATCTCATAGGAGTCGATCATCCGGAGGGGTCCACCATGTCAATCCAAGAAACACCAGCCCCACGAGTGCCCACACACTCATGGCTGGGTGCCTCCAACATCCAGATACAAGGGCCCTTGTACAGGCGTGGAGGCAGAGAGACGCAAGCCCATGGTCCTCCCATGGGATATTGTTTCACTGATTCTTGAGTTTCGATGCTTTTTCCCCAAAATAACGGATGGATGACAGACCGCTCCCGTAGGAAATCCACGTAGCAGCGCGCGAACGAACCCACACCAACCAACAACAACAACAACAGCAGCCCGACAACGACAGCAATAGCTCCTTAGCTATTAGCTCCTCCACCACCATTGACTCGTTAACATGTGTAGTAGATCATCTTCTAATAGTCAACAAGAGAGTGCAGCTGTAGTGTTGTCCTCCTGCTTGGTTCGCTAGACCAAGGGGAGCTGAGGAAATTCATTCGCACTGTTTCTAGCGCTTGTTGTTGGAGACGTGTAGACCGTCTCAGATGGGTAGGTGCACTAGCATCCTTTCCCGGTTTTGGGAGAGCATCTTTGAACTCTTCCGGCCGATCTCCAGACGGCTTTGTAGCAACCGTCTTCTTTGGTCTTGTAGGCTTCGACTTCGACTTTGTCTTTGAAGCTCGAACCTCTTCTACTGGCGCCTTCCAGTATGCAATTTCCAACGCCGTCATCTCTTTGCAATCTCCATCTTCGTATTGCACTTTCCACACCATGATGTCGTCACCTTTTACAGTGCGACTGTGGGGTCCCGACGCCACTTCACCCTCGAAGAACCCTTTGGACCCGAAATCCTTGTTGATCTTCGTTTCAATTGTCGGCACGCAATCCGTTCCAAACTCGTTCGTCTTTTGACTAGTTGTCATAGACGAGTCTTCTTCGAGTTCATCTCCTGAGGCAAAATGGTCTTCCCCAAGATTGTCGTCGAGGTCAAAATCCGGCAACTCCAACTCATCATACGCTCTTTGCATCATTGATTTGCTCGGCTTAGGTTCCTGAGCAAGAATCATCGTGAATTTCTCCTTTGCTTGATCCATCGTTACGATCTCTTCATCGTCAATCGCCGTGATGTACGCTCCACGCTACTTCCTTCTAGTTGCTCTTTCGCTGGAACTAATTGTGTTACAGCTTTTGCGACCCTTGGTGCCTTTTCCATCCTTCTTGAAGCCCGAGACATAGACTCGTTTCATGCAGTTGTCCTTGCTGGTACTCGCTCCTCGCACCAATCCATCAGTGCCACGTTAGGCGGCAGTTTCGATAGAGGCAGATTGTTGAATCCTTCGTCGAATCAAACATGGTAGCCGTGCTTGACTCTGTCGGTGAGCGGATCGCACCACACGACATTCTTCAACGTGTTGGTTCTGCATCCAAGGAAGATTCCCTTCTTGGTGTCTTGGATGTACTTCGCTTGGTTTTGCCAGGCCAAGATCTTGACCCACAAATGACACCCAAATGTTCGAAGCAATCCGAGATCGTCCTTCTCACCGTGCAGTTTCTGGTGAGCAGACTCCGCAGCATCGCGTCATGGTAAAGCCAAATTCTTGATGCCTAGAAAATGTCTGAACGCATAAGGCCAGAATTTCACCGGCAGACCAGCTCCAATCAGCATCGCTCTGATCGCCTTGTCCATCGTCTGGTTAGCACGTTCAACGAGCCCATTTTGATGATGCGCTCCTGTGCCCATGACTTGCATCTCGTAACCAAACTCCTTCTCAAACAGATCCCTAATTGCCTTGGACCTGCACAACTCTCCTCCCTGATCCATGAAGACGTATCAATCTTTCACATCGTCTTTCACGTTCTTCGTGAGCCACTGCTTCAGCCATGCTATAGGTGGCGCCTTTGACTGTCAACATACTCCATCTAGGTGTTCCGTTGCGTGATCGCACAGCAACAGATAACATGTTTCCCCGTGGATGCCCATGTAATCATTGATCCGCATTTGTTCCGGATTCATGGCATTCTTCGAATGTTGACCCCCCAAACAAAAAATCCAGAGACAATCCTTGTCCGGGTTTCGTTGCAGTGCGTGTTTCCCTGTCACTGCGATTCCTGCTCTTCATGCTGGCAGCCAAACATGCCGGGCAACTGTCCAACGCCAAATCGATGATAAGAAGACTTTCCGATTCTCAGTGAACCACAAGAAGTGTAAGAGCGAGTCGCTACTACTGCACGGGATGACACGTGGGGGTCTGTGTTACACGCGGTCAGTGGTGCCTCCAATGCCTGTGACTGAAGGCACGACAGAGATGTCTTTGGGCGCGGCCAATAAAGCCGCAATTTCGATGGTCGAAGATCACCCGAAGAGCTCACATCGGCATGAAATGAAATTGCACGCTGTGTCCGCCAAAGCAGAACGATTGCTATGGCATCAGCGATTGGCACATTGCAGCAATGAACAACTCTGTCGAGCGCACATGTTTAGTGATGGAGTGCCCAAAATTTGCACTCTAACGTATACCCATTGTAATGCTTGCCGAGCAAAGACTTGAAAGAACTGGGAGACAATGTGAAGTTTGGAATGTCCGGAGTGTAGTAGCACTTGATTGGAACATATCCTTCCGGATTGTTCGCCGGAATTCTAGCCATGCCATGTCCTTTAGGTGCAATAGGACTCTTCCCGTCCGCGCATAGCAATCGGACTCGACATGGATTCTTGTCTGTGTACCACTTGAACCCCCGTAGAACAGACTTGTCATTTGCAGTAGACGCTTGCGATCATCCATCCAAGTGAGCTTCGTACCAATTTGCGGTGAGGATCGATCCAGTAGCTACTTCCGATATCTTCAATTCTTGGACATTCTTGTAAGCCTTGTCTTCGACAGATTCTTCATCAGTCCATTCGCCTTCTTCCAGATCATCGATCGTAATCACCTCTTCAGGGACCCTAGATGCGACAACACTGTTCAATTGTAGCGAATCAAATTCCAGATCATCATGCAGCATATCAAAAATTGATGATGCATCAGTGTCTGTAACAACCATCAAGATGGTTCTATCGTCATCGCCATCACCCGTGTCAGACTCTTGACTGTCTGCATCGGGTAAGTTGCTCAAGGACAGAGACGATTCTGTACTGCGTGAAGGAAGTACACGTAAATGCTTGGAATCTGAGTGCGCAATCCCTCCCCGAATTGTGGAATCCGATGAGGGTAACCCTCCCCTGATGTCAGAAGGGGTAGCATGACTAACATTGGACACCGGTACCGTGGGTGCCATTGAAACGTCGTCTGGACCAGTTTGTGCTGCGGCAGACAATCCCGATAGGGCCTGATCCTTGTCTCCACAGACAGTAGCTTTACTCCAATTACAACAAGGGCTGGAACTACAAGGAGTACAAAATGTTTGCCTATGGAAAATCCTGATCCGTATCAGAATCCTGATCATCGGGATCGTGTAAATTGATGAGATCGACTTCATTGTCATCATCGTCAGTCACGGTGATGGCCCAAACAGGAAGAAATCAAAACTTGCTGCTAAGACTAGCAAAAGTCTTCTTCTGATGTTCAACATCCCCGGTAAGATTAGGACACTCGTAGGGTGGATGAACCTTGCCGCATCCGCCAAGACATTCACCGTTCAACTTTGCAACAATCATGTCTTCAGGAGGCTCGGTAGACGAGTCATCATCTAATAGCAAAGGCTCTGTTGACGCTTCAATGGCACGAACATTGTGATCACGAGGGGATTGTCCAGTGTTCCCGAAACGTTGCATGCCATTCCCACCACTGGGTCGACTAAAGCGATCTCGAGTAGTTCTAGCAGAAGGTCGCGCAGTGTTCGAAGTTGGTCCCGTACCACCACTAGGTGCGGTAGGAAGGACAGAAGGACGTCCGCCCAGCAAGACAAATGACGGAATGATCACATGCTCCTTGAGTGTAGCAACAATGCGCTCACATGTGAACTTGTACCGACAATCCAGCACATGCTTCTCCTGATTATAGAGAGTGCGGAGAATATTTGAATCCTGACATGAATCCAGAAAGCGAATGATATGAATGTCATCCACCCAATCATGCGTGGTATTCATGTAGCTTCGCTGACAGTAGTAGTAAAATTTGCAACGACAAAAGTGTTCATCGTGCGCTTGCCCTGCTGAGGATGGGACTGAATCAAAATCCCATTATCCGTGCAGGCGGGATGATGTGGTGAAACCACGAGCATCAACGCTTTGAACCCATTGGGGCTGTGCCAAATCTCAGAGAACTGAGGATGCGAAGAAGGAATTGCCTTATCGCGCTTGAGATGGTGATGAATAATAGCTTCCCATCTCGGCACTTGACTCTGACAGAACTTTGGCAACCGAGCGGTTCGAGTGTTGCCACATTTGATCACAGAGAATGTATCTTCTGATCGAAATTCTTCATAGACCAGAAGATAGACCCCATAGTCATGTCCTACCCAACAAAGATCAATGTAGAACTGACGCACCTTGGATGGATTGAGTCCATCAAGTGTAGGCGCACATCGTCCAAACTTACGCTCCTGTATGTTGGGTTGAAGCATGAACCCACTCGAAGCGCTGCAACCCGTCCCGAACGAGGGATGCCAGTGATAGACGCGAGTAACCCAATGACCACAAAATGAAAGCCGTTCGTGAATTCATTCGCAGACATTGCAGTGCCAGAAGTGTGCGCGGCATCATAGCGGGCTTTCACTGATGGTGGCTGATGTCTCTGGACAATCTGATGAGTTGCTTCGTCAACACGTCATGTATTCTTATTGTTTGGCTGCGGTTGGAACGCCTGTACATAAGGACCGTAGTTGAATGTTGGAATGCTCATGCTGACAGGATGAGGACGTGTCAAAGATCCTAATTGTCGAGGATCATTGGATTGTCCAGGTATGACATTTGGATGACTGAGCGTCGCTTGGGTCGCATGGCGTGTGGGATGGCTTGCTATCGCCTTTCTAACTTCGGTGCCCAGATTGCCCAAGTGATTGGTCAAATGCTGAAGTTTTTGGGCGTTGGTCCGCATTGTAGCCACTTGGATTTGCATTTGCTGCTGAGTCATACTTGTGTTTCACATATCCGACTGCAAATTTACTTGTGTCATTGCTTGTATTGCCGCTAACACGCCTTGGATCAACACCGCATTTGGATCTTGGACATTACCTGGAACAAGAGCTACTGGTGGTGCACCTCCTGGCACAGGTGGTTTGTTGACTTGTACAGACTGAACGGGTGGAAGAACAAGAGGTTGCATAACAACCGGATCAACGATCTGCACTCCGTTAGCATCAAGTCCATACGTGATCATGACCGTGTTGGCATCATCGACGCACTTCATGTATTCGAATGTCCCAGTGATACCGCATTGATGCATCTGCATTCTCTCGCCAAAGAACAGGAGAGGTACTTCCAAGGGAAGTTGATCCTGTGGCAAGGTATCAGCGTATTCTAGGTGCCTGACAAGTAGAGTGCATATCTCTTCAGAAGACTGTACGTAATCCCCCAGCATAGTAAAATTTCCCGGGGCATGCACCAAAGTTGGTGCTGTGAGCATGAAAAGTGACATGCCGTTGATGATTGCTCGTACTCGTTGCCTGTCATTGTGTTGATACGTGAAGTGTGTATTCGTCGTCACCCGATCTACCAAGTCCGGTTGCAAAAGACGTCGAATACTTTGGACCGACAAGCTCGACTCCGGTCCTACCATTCGGACTACGTCTGCAACTCTGATCCTGCCCTTGATTCCCCAAGTCAACGATTGTCCTCCTCTAGCACAGTAGGAGAACACAAGCTTATCCAGATAATTCCTGTCTGCAACTGGACATTGCGGATCATTGTCATTGCTAGTTCCTCCTTCATTGCCATCATTTCCATTCGAGTCATTTGAATTCGGGTTACCGCCGGTGTTGGCATTGCCTTCGGGTTGAGACGATGGAGAATCACCTTGTGTAGGGCTAGAAGTTTCCATGCTACCCATGTTCTCTGCCGACGTGGAAGGAACTGCATCAAAAGTAAACATCGCACCATCGGGTGGATATTTGGTTACCGTTACTTGCTCATTGAATTGCACTGTCGGAGATTGAGGATCCGTCACAGAAAGTTGAGTCATAAGCGCCACAATCACAGCCAGATCCGTGATCACATTTGGATCATGTCCCGATGGGACATTATGTCCCGTCACAGACGATTCCGTGTCATCTTTATCTCCGTCTACAGTGAATTTCACGTCGACTGTTCTCTCACCAAAGGACATATCTTGCAACCCATCCAATGGAGTGCCACTTGCGTTTCCTAGAGCTCTGACCCCCATGACAAAATTTGCTTGGCCCAGATCTTTTGTGTCGATCACAAGACCATGGAGCCCGGACTCATAAACTGAATCTGCATCGTTGGGTGCATTCGACAACCTTGCACTCAAGTCAACTTGCACGTCATTATTAAGGTCTACACCTTCTTGACCATAGTCCGAGCCACCTTCTTGTATGGTTTCCACAATAGTTGATGTGTTGTTTGCATGCAAAGTCGAAAACGCACTTGCCCCATCTCCACTATCATTCGTAGAACTATACATGCGTACTTGTTCACTCGCACTATCACGCAATGTTTGCTGTAACTGATGTGTCTCAGGAGACTGCGCATTTGGTCTTGGAGAAGGTGCATCGATGATCGTCCCTACAACACTAGCGCTACTAGTCATCGCCCCGTGATCATCCAATAGATCCCTGCCGACTTCTGTCACGCCACTAATACCGGATGTGTCTAGTCTAGGTGGAGTGCTAAGATTAAATCCAGGTAGAGTGGTGTCTTGGGTAGGCGTCGCTACTTGGCTTGTAATGGGAGAGAACTGATTCATTGTGTTTGTCCCAAAACGAGGAGCTCGCGACCCTAGATCCGATAGCAATGACGCATTTGGATCCATGACTCCATGTTCCTGTGTCGTGTTAGTTCCTGAATTGTTGCTATCGGGAGCGTTAACACTTGGTGCATTCGCTATCGTAGACGCATCACCTTGTTGTACTGTAGCATTTGAACCTTGATTCTTGCATCATCGTATAATAGCCTTTGAACCACTGCACATCATTCTCTGCATTCCAGCAATGGTGTTGGAAATGAGTCTTGGAGTACGATGCATCAGAGCATTCGGAGCATGCTGCATCGGAGCATTCACCTGCGGTGACGTGCTTCTAGAACGCTGTTTCTTCTTGTTCTTTGGGGACTTCGCCATCTTGTAGAACAAATGTTTGAGATCATGGGCTGGTTACCACAGTCAGTGTCTCAAGTGATTATAAAGTTGATATCGAGATCGTGGGCTGGGTACCACAGTTGACTTCTTGAATATTCAATACAATTCTCGTACACATGATTGACAACAGTAACAAATAATTGCTCAATCAAATTATGAGAGCATCAACTCCAAAAATAATGAAGTTTTGTTTTTGTAGATTGGTCGATCTTGTGCACCGCGCTTGATTGCATTCACAGATAGTGTGAATCAATCTTGCCCGAGTGCTACCGGAAACCCTATCTGTTGGATAAAGAGGGATAAAGAGACCTTGTCGCCTTTGCTGGGGACAATTTCTAATGAATATTGGATGATTAATTAAAGAGACCTGCTTGTTTGATGAAACAGTTCAGTTTATTAGAAATTATATGCACTTGCAGTGCTGCTGGCTATTTTGTTGTAGATCTTTCTAGAGTCTTCCATGCTGTTGACTCAGCTACACTTCAAGCTACTCACAGGCGCACACCTGCTCCTTATGGAATGCTAGCTGTACCAGCTGTGCTTCTAACACACTCCTTCGGAGATGTGGATCCATGTTGGGATTCAGATCTTCAGACTCTATGTTAGATGTAGATTGGTGCTTTGATGATAGCCTCACTGCTCCACTGTTTGCAAGGTTGCAACAGGTCCACTCCTTCAAACAAAGATTGCTCTCTCACCTAGAGCATTGTCCAAACTCCATTGACTGTACCACCAACGTCCTCATCCATTGATGCATGTTGGCTGTTGTTGATCAGCACGTCGATCATCCCCATAATCATTTGGCTTATTGCTTTGGCTCTTTGCCTATTCAAATCACCATTCCACATCTGCGATCATGTCACAGATGGACTTCCACATGCACTCTCAAGTGCACTCCTTCTGTTCTATGCTTGTCCATGGAAACACCTTCCACAATTGTGGAACTCCTTCTCTTCTAAGGGTCCCACTCCTTCTCTTTCAGTAGTTTGATTGCTGCTCGGAACACACGCACGGGGCTCTCTCTCTGTTTGTCTGGCACACACTCACGGACCTTTCTTCATTTCTCTTTACTCTGCCCGGGACACACTCACGGGTCTGTCTTCCATTGTTGTTGTTGTCGGTGCACACTCACGGCCTTTCTCGCTTCTTACTCTCGATCCAGTACACTCTCACAAATCCTTTCTTAACTTGTTCTTGTTGTTGTTGCCCGGTGCTCTCTCACGGGTCTCTTTGTTCAATTCGTCTTCTTATCATCGGCTCTGGTACACACTCACAGCACCTTCTTCTTCTTCACCGGTGCACTCTCACGGTCTCGTTATTCATTCGTTGGGATCCGGTGCACTCTCACGGATCCTTTGTCTTTGTATTGTCATCAGCAACCCATGCCTGAATTCATTCCACTCGGAGACCACACTCAACAACTCTTCGGCCCACAGCCGGAATTCTTTTATTGTCGTTATGGCTCATTTACAGACAAGGTCTTTGTCTTCTTCTCTTGATCCGACACATGGATCCTTCTTCTCGTGTCAAACGACCCACGTTTGTCTTTGTATCCGCATCCAAATGAACCCTCATTCACTTTGTTTCCATCAGCACAGCCCCTGCTAGGCTTGCTCTCGAAACCTTGATCGTTCTCCAGCTTCAATCAACGATCTCCGAATCTTCGCACTTCAAATTCGTGCTAGTGCTCAACGTGGCACGATCTTCCTTTAACATGACGACCCTTTGCGACATGCTCCATCGGCATGCAGCCGATCCCTTGTGGTTCTCTGTCACCCGGTATCATGGTCCTTGTTATTTCCGGGGATAATTTCTAATAAATGTTGGATAAAGAGACCTGGTTGTGATGAAACAGTTCAGTTTATTAGAAATTATAAGCACTTGCAGTGCTGCTAGCTATGTTGTTGTAGATCTTTCTAGCATCTTCCATGCTGTTGACTCAGCTACACTTCAAGCTACCCATAGGTGCACACCTGCTCCTTATGGAATGCTAGCTGTACCAGCTGCACTTCCAACACTATCGCCCGAACCGGTCATCTAGTCATTGGTTGTCCAATTGTGCGTCGAGTCTCCACCGTCTTCCTCACCACGATCCGTTCTTGTGTTCAACTGGGATCTACAGTGCAACTGTATCGATAATTCAGTTGCGCATGCATCTGAGTTGATTTCCGAATTGATTGTGTCAAATCCATTTCCTGTGCATCCATCGTCGAGTGGCATTCTTTGCCGACACCGCCGATCACACTCCTGCGACGCACATTGATTTGGATCTTTTGTTGTTGTTGGCCAGGATCAGTAGATTAAGGATTTGATTCGACCATGGACAAAGAAACTGCATCTGTATCTTCCTCCGAATCCTCTTCTACTGATTTGGCTTGTTGTTGTTGCTGCCATGCGAGAACATGAGTTTCAAAAGCTCGCACTTGAGGAAGTTGTTGCCTTCTCTCGTTCCTGACCATTCGAGCGTCAACACCATCTTGAAAGAGATGCAGTTATTCCAGGAGCAGTCGTGCCCATTCCTGAAGCAACAGCTGTCGCTGTTGTTCTAGAAGTAATTGTGCTGCTCCTGAAGCAACCTCTGTCACTCTTGCTCGACCTCACATCTTAGCCGTAGCAGTTCTTGCCTTTCCATTTCCGGTTGGCCAACATTGTGCCCATCACCATTGTCATTGGTGTCATTGGCTCCATTGTCATTGTTCATCCTGTTTTTTTCTGGTTTCAAGACTCCAGGCATTAGTCTCTTGTCCAGTGCCAATCTTCTGGATTGTGTCACATGACATCGGCGGAATGCGATACGAGGTTAGTTCAACTCGCCAATGTCACATTCTCGTTGCCTCACGCAAACAAGTCGCCATTAATCGCAATGTTGCGATGTCATTGCCGATGTGTCTTAGCAATGCTGGCGTCATTGATATCGTTGGGCCTTACTCAAGTAAATAAATAACTCAATGATTAGTGCTATTATGACTAGGTTGATTCCTAAAACATATGACTGATCCAAAAAGGACCTTTTTCATTACTCCTTTAACTGGCCTTCCCTTGAGTGCGCCAGGGATTATAATGATTGCACAGGATTACACGATGAGTTGGCAAACGAGATTGTGAGAGTGAACGAGGACATGGAATGACAACAGAGTAGCATTTGAAAGGCCTTGCTTCCTCTGTAAAAATGCAAGGTTCTTCTACACGGGAGATGATGATGATGGATGGGGAGGATGGTTGCCTCGAAGGGTGGGTAGGTAGCTGGGCCGTTGATCGTTGTCAGGCTTGGAGAGGATGGCACACCAGAGAAGGAAGACTGGTCGTTTGGCAGGGAACTGCTGTCACGTTGAGCTTGAGGCGGACTTACTGTGTTTGCCTAATTATAGAACTCGAGTCATGGACAGCATGTTACCACCAGAGCGATCAGTTTCCTCTTGTCATGGGTCCTCGAGGATGTGAGCCGTGCAGGATGGAACGGGAAGTAGTTTGGTACATTGCTGGAACGCGCGGTCTGCCGATGGAAGTGACAGCCCCGGCGCGTTCATGAGGTCATTGACAGCCCCGGCGCGTCGACGCGGGGCACGGTCGTCGAGTGACGTGGCACTTGTACCGCTTACTTGGTTACTTCTTAACTGGGTCGGTTGGTGAGCATCCAGTGAA
>ENA-ORBV01015383-ORBV01015383.1-microbial-mat-metagenome-genome-assembly--contig:-NODE-15383-length-11259-cov-3.234037_pt1 | contig 11259 bp, 9 predicted proteins | sample MGYA00237777_ERZ505514 | MGnify/ENA primary metagenome ERZ505514 (study PRJEB26160, sample SAMN06269048) | microbial mat metagenome | isolation source: Oligotrophic lake microbial mat | place...
ACAATATTCACGGGCACTGTGCAATGCAGATCGTAATCCTGGCGATCGAAGACCGGATGCTCCTTGACGCTTAAAACCACATAGAGATCGCCGCTCGGTCCTCCATTCGGGCTCGCTTGACCTTCGCTGTTCAGGCGAAGCTGCGTCCCTGTATCGACACCTGCCGGGATGTTCACCTTCAGCTTTTTCTCGCTCCGCAGGCGGCCTTCGCCCTTGCATTCCTTACAAGGCCGGCGAATGATCTGCCCGCGCCCGCCGCAAGTGCTGCAAGTGCGGCGAATCGTCATGAAGCCTTGCTGGAAAAGCTGCTCACCGCGCCCGCGGCAAGTGGGGCATTGCGTGAGCCCGTCTTCCTTCTCTGCCCCAACGCCTGCACAGCGCGGGCATAGATCCAGCTTCGGAATCTGAATATCTACCGAGGTGCCGCGTACGGCATCTTCGAATTCAATCTCAAGGTCGTAGCGAACATCTTCGCCGCGCCGCTGACGATTCCCGCCACGTCCACCACCTCCGCCGCCCTTGCTGCCACCAAAGAAATCCCCAAAGAAATCTCCAAAGATGTCATTGAGGTCAGTGTATTGGCCAGAGTCAGCGCCAGCTCCACCAGTGCCAGAGAGACCCTGATGCCCGTAGCGATCATAAGCTGCGCGCTTTTGCCCATCGCTCAAAACACCATAAGCCTCAGCCGCTTCCTTAAACATTTCTTCCGCCTTGGCGTCATCCGGATTGCGGTCCGGGTGATATTTCATCGCCAGCTTGCGATAAGAAGCCTTCAACGTCTGATCGTCGGCGCCACGTTCAACGCCCAAGATTTCGTAGTAATCCCGTTTTGCAGCCACTATTGCCTACTTCTTGACTGCCACGCGGACCATAGCCGGTCGCAGAAGCTTGTTACGAAAGTGATAGCCCTTTTGAAACTCGGCAAGAATCGACTGATCCTCCGCTTCGTCGGTTTCCACCATGTCGATGCCATGGTGCAGATTGGGGTCAAAGACTTGGCCGGTCGTGTCGATGGTTTCAAGGCCCATCTTCTGCAACACTTCCTGCATCCGGTTGTGGATCAACATCACGCCCTTGGCGTAATTGCTATCGGTGGTCTCAACGGTAATGGCGCGCTCAAAGTCATCAAAGATCGGGAGCAGCGTTTTTACTGTTTCTGCCGCAGCCATGTCTACCGTTTCATGCCGCTCGCGCTCAGAGCGCCGGCGGAAGTTTTCAAACTCGGCCTGACGGCTTTGTGCGAGGCGCAGCAAGTCCTGCTTCTCCCCTTCGAGCTTGGTGAGTTCCTGTTCGAGGAATTCAATGCGGGCCATGGGTTCCATTGCCGCCGCGTGTGTTTCCGATTCTGTCTGGGCAGTTTCGCCGTTGGCAGCGTCGAAAGTCGACTCCGTCATGTGTTGCTTCCTTACTTTAGTTCGATGGATTTGAGTTCGATCAGGATGCGGATTCCGTGAGGGCCTGCCCCACTTCCATAACCGCCGCTATCGTACGTTGATAATTCAATCTTAGCGGTCCGAGCACCGCAACGCGAGCGGACATGCCGCCGCCGATGGGCACTTCGACGCCGATAAGGGCAAATTCGCTGAGCGCGGGGTGCGCTTGTCCGAGGCCGATCTGAATGGCAGGGCGCTGATCCGAGCCTTGCAGGAATTGGTCGAGCATTTGAAGGACTTGCTGCTTTTGCTCAAGGGCTTGAAACAGCTCGCGCATCCGTTCGCGTGTCAGATGGAGATCGAGGCCAACCAGATAGGCGGCTCTGTCTAGAAAGACCCGCGGGCCGTCAGAGCCCTGAAACAGGCCTTGCGTGTAGAAAACTTCGATGCGACGCAGCAGTGAGTAATATTCGTTTCGCTCGTCCTGCAAGCGTTCTGAGAGAGTTCGCCGGGCATCCTTGAGCGTCCAGCCGGCAAATTCGCGATTGATGTAGTTGCGGATCTCGACGAGATCCTCGGGCCGCAGGTCATGCACAGTGGTGACCACCTGATTGCGCACGGCACGATCCGAGGTGATGACCACCATCAAAAATTGGCGAGCGGCAAGCGGTAGGAGTTCGACCTGGTGCAGAAGTTGCGAAGTAGAAGGGAGGGCAGCCGTGATGCCGACGTTTTGGGTGAGGCCGGTAAGGACGTGCGAGCCTTCTTCGACGCGCTCAGAGAGCGAATGAATTGCCTTGAGCTTTTGTTGGAGTTTGGAGATTTCGGCCGGATTTGCCTTTACTTGGCCGAGCGAGGATACGTAAGCCTGAATTGCTAGCGCCGTGGGAATTCGACCGGCGGAGGTATGGGGCTGGGTGAGGTAGCCCATTTCAGTCAATTCCGCCATGGCATTGCGAACGGTGGCCGGAGAAGGGGAAGAGCCGGTAAATCTGCGTTGCGCAATGGCGGAAGAGGAGATTGCCTCTCCGGAATCGAGGTATGCTTCAACGATTGCATGGAGGATCTGACGCTTCTTGCCCTCGCGCAGCACAAAGCGCAGCTGGTCTTCGTTGGCCCAGCTGACCTTGGCCGGCTTGAGCGGCTGGTCGTCCAGCGTCAGGCCATGGCCGAGCAAGGCCAGGTCGGCCTCCGACAAGGGCCCGGGCTGCGTGCGCTGCACGCGCACCAGGTACTCCTTCTCGATGCGCGAGTCTTCGCCGACCAGGGCTTTGGCCACGCGCCCGTCCTGCGTCAGCACGAGCAGGCCGACCGAGTCGATGTCCAGCCGGCCGGCGGGCGCCAGGTGGCGCAGGTGGCCGGGCTGATACGCAATGCCGCGGTCTTCCGGCCAGCGGTTCTCGGCCTTTACCAAGACGACCGCCGGCTCGTGCCCGTCCTCGGCCTGACCGCTGACGTAGCCGATCGGCTTGTTCAGCAGGATCGTGACGCGTTGGGCCTGCTCGGTGCGCGCGCGCGGGTCGATGTCGATGCGGGCGTCGGGGCCGATGCGCTGGCCGAGCACGGCCAGCTTGCCGTCGACGCGAACCCAGCCGGCGGCGATCCAGTCATCGGCCTCGCGGCGCGAGGCCTGGCCCCGTGCGGTCATGTACTTCGACAAGCGATCGCCCTCTTGCACCGGGGCGCCCGCCGGGCGCGGCGCGGCGCGGCGCGGCGTGCTGGGAGCACTCGGCCGCATCTCGCGCCTGGGCGGTGCGTCGCGCCGAGCGGGGGACTCACGCTGCGCGCTGCGTTGCGGCGGCCGATCGCCCATGGGCGGTGCGTCGCGGCGCGGTAGTGGCCGCTCGCGGGGTGGCGCTTTGCGTTGTGCGGCGTCCTTGGGCGTCTCGCGCCGGTGCGACGTGTCGGGCCCGGGCCCGCCGCGCTGGGCCGGGTCGGCGCGTTCAGCGCGCTCGGCCTGGGCCTGCGCCAAGGTGCGCTGCTTGCGCGGCGCAGCCACACCGCGCAAAGGGCCGCGCGGTTCAGTCCGCGCACGTTGCGCCGGGGGCTTGTCTTTCTTGAGTTTGAGGGTGGCCATGATCAGTGGGTTGCGCGCACGCCGAACAATTCGGCGATGGCTTCGCGGTAGGCCTCCTGGCCGACCGCGTTGGTGTTGTGGTGGCTGCCGCCCTCGACGAGGACGAAGCGCTTGGGTGAGCGGGCTCGCTCGTAGAGTGCGCGGCCGAGCGCGGGCTGGATCAGGCGATCCTGGCTGCCATGCACCACGAGCAGCGGCGCCTTGACGTGCTCGATCTGGGCACCGGCGTCGAAACGCTGCGTGATCAAGGGGGCCACAGGCAGCCAGCCCCATTTCATGGTCTGCACGACATCGGCGATCGAGGTGAAGCTGCCTTCGACTATCAGGCCGGCGACATCGTCGACGTCACCGGCCAGGCGCACTGCGATGGCGCCGCCGAGCGAGTGGCCGAAGACATAGCGCCGCGCTTGCGCGTGCTGCACAGCCAGCCACTCCCAGGCGGCGCGCGCGTCTTCGAGGGCCAGGGTCTCCGAGGGCAGCCCGGGTGTGCTCTGGCCGAAACCTCGGTAATCGATGCCGAGGACCGCGAAGCCCAACTCGTGCATCCGGCGCATGCGGTGGGCACTCGAGCGCACATCCCAGCGGGCGCCGTGCAGGTAGAGCAGCACCGGTGCGTTGGCGCGAGGCTGGGGCAGCCACAGCGCGTGCAGCTTGACCGGCGCCTCGCCGGCCTGGCGCGAGGTGAACTCGATCCAGACGTCGCTCATGCCCGCGCCGGCCGCCGCTGCGCCGCCCCAGCTGCGGTCGCTCGGCTGGAAGATCCACTCGCGCTGCTTCTCGTCCAGCGTGGCGCAGCCGGGCAGGGCGAGCAGGGCCGTCAGCAGGGCGGCGAGGGCCCAGCGCAGGGCTCGCGGGCGGATGGGCAGGGAGGTCATGTCGGCAATGCTCGCACAGGCTGGGGTCAGAGCTTGTGAGTGGACAACAGCAAACTGGTTTCCGTGCTCGCGATGCCATCGATCCTGCGCAGGCGCCCGAGCACTTGGTCGAAGGCTTCCAGGTTCTCGGCGCGCAGTTCGGCCACGATGTCCCAGCGCCCGTTGGTCGAGTGCAGGGCCTCGACGGCGGGGTCGCCGCGCAGGGTGCGCAGCACGGCTTCGCCGCGGTTGCCGTCGACCGCGATAGTGGTCAGGGCGCGGATGCGGTGGCCTTCGGCTTGCGGCTTCAAGCGCACGGTGTAGCCGGCGATGGTGCCGGCAGCCTCAAGCTTGGCCAGACGGTTTTGCACCGTGCCGCGTGCCACTTTGAGCTGCTTGGCCAGCGTGGCCACAGGCGCACGCGCGTTGCTGCGCAGCAGGGCAATGAGTTGGTGGTCGGTGTCGTCCATGGGTTGGAAGCCAGCGAAATGCCAGGAGAAGATGACATTATGATCAGTTAAGTTGACGATATGAGCACCTTGTTGTCTTTTCTTTGGCTCAGAGCCTCAAGACAATGACGGCAGCAAATTCCGGAAAGCACCTCATGGTCGACTACATCGGCGTCGCCGACATTCAGCGTTTGGTCCATGCCCAGGGCGTGGCCCGCTTCATCGAGCGCCTGGCCGGTGAGATCGAGGCCGATTACGCACGCTGGGCCGAGTTCGAGAAGTCGGCCCGTGTCGCCAGCCACTCCAGCGTCGGTGTGATCGAGCTGATGCCCACCAGCGACGGCCAGTTCTACTCCTTCAAGTACGTCAACGGCCACCCCAAGAACACGGCGGCCGGCTTGCTCACCGTCACCGCCTTCGGCGTGCTGGCTGACGTGGCCACCGGCTACCCGCTGCTGCTGTCGGAGCTGACCGTGACCACGGCGCTGCGCACCGCGGCGATGTCGGCCCTGGCCGCCAAGCACCTGGCCCGGCCCGACAGCCGCAGCATGGCGCTGATCGGCAACGGTGCCCAGAGCGAGTTCCAGGCGATTGCCTTTCACCAGATGCTGGGCATCCGTGAATTGCGCCTGTTCGACGTCGACACCGAAGCGAGCGCCAAGCTCGAGCGAAATTTGCGCGCGCTGCCGGAACTTGCCAACCTGGTGATCGTGCGTTGCACCAGCACCGCCCATGCGGTGCGCGGCGCCGACATCGTCACGACGGTCACAGCCGACAAACGCAATGCCGTGATCCTCGAGCCGGCCATGATCGAGGCCGGCATGCACCTGAACGCGGTTGGCGGCGACTGCCCGGGCAAGACCGAGTTGCACGCCGACATCCTGTTGCGCGCCGATGCGCGCGTGATCGTCGAGTACGAGCCGCAATCGCGCATCGAAGGCGAAATCCAGCAACTGGCCGCCGACTTCGCGGTGACGGAGTTTGCGACCATCGTGCGCGGCGAGCGGCCTGGCCGCCTGATGCCGTGCGACGTGACGATCTTCGACTCCGTGGGCTTCGCACTCGAGGACTACTCTGCGCTGCGCTTCCTGCACAAGCTGCTGGCCGAGCAGCGTGGCGCTCGCACCCAGATCGATTTGGTGCCGCAATTGGCCGATCCGAAGAACTTGTTCGGCGGCACGCTGGGCAGCAGCAAGACCAGCTTGCGCCGGGTGGCATGAACGGCCGCGTCGGCCCTGCGCCACAGGGTTGCCTGTGGTTCGGCAATGCCTGAGTAGCTTGCCTTCTTGATCCGTCGGCGGCGAGCCAAGGGCGGGTCAATCGTCCTGGACAGGGCTGCTGTCGCCTCTCAGCAGTCATGCAGAACGGCTGGTCAGGGTTGTCCGACAGCAGCCCTCAGGCCGGTTGGGGATCGCTGCATTTCCGTGTGCGTGGCCAGGTGCCCGACAACCCTCAACAAGAGGCGCGTTCCCATGACGGTTCACAGGACGGCAATCGCGCAGGCGTGAATCCGTGCGGTCAACTGCGCAGCCACAGCAGCAGCGCCACCGGCAGCACCAGACAGAGCGACCAGAGCACGAACCGGGTTCGTGTCGGCCGCGGGGCGCGCAGGGTGGACACCAGCCCGAGCAGCCCGACCAGGGCGCTCGGGTAGGCCAACACAGCAGGGATGGCCCAGGCGCTGCGGCTCGGAGCCAGGCCGTCAAGCGTGTAGTAGCCGAAGCAGGCCATGGTCGGCACCAGCAGCATGACGGCCACGCGCATCAAGCCCGAGAGTAATTTGGCGTCGCTCATGAGGTTTGCAGCGCCACAGCTTGCTGCTTCAGTGGCCTGACGCCTTTTCGCACAGGCCCCGTGTCGCAAAAACCAAGTCGATTTCCAGTACCGGCACCTTCACCGACACCGCACGACCCTCGGTGCCCGGGAAGACCTCGGCGCTGGCCTCGTGGCCGCGATCGCGCATTTGCTGCACAAAGTCTTGCGGGTCGCCGATGGCGGCCAGATCTGCCACCTTGACGCGCAGGGCGTCGAGCTCGTCGCACGCGCCGTGGCGCGCCATCAGCCGCCACGACGCCGGCGCGCCCCCGGGGGAGGTGACAGTCGGTGGGCCGGCCGCCGCCGGCAGGCTCGCCACCACCTTGGCGACTTCATTGCCGAGGTCGATCACTGCCAGCGCGTAGTAGCTCGACCAGTTGTAGCGCGTCAGCGCATAGAAGTTGCTCGTGCCGGCGACGTAGCTTGGCGACGCGCCGCCGTTGTGCACTTCGACCAGGGCCAGCAGGCCGCGATGCTCACGGCCCTCGGCCGACAGCTCGGCGCCGCGCTCGGCGAGCTGCGCAGCGCTGAAGCTGGGCACGATGTCTGGCACCAGCAGCACAGCGCGGTCAGCCAGGGCGGCGGGTGGCGTGACGCGGTAATGGGTCGGCAGGCCGGGCTGCCAGCCGAAGGCGGCCAGGTAGCGCGCAATGCTGCCGATTGCATCGGCGCCCTGCGCTGGCTTCATGAAATCGATGTGGCCGTTGTTGTCGAAGTCGACGGCATAGCGGTTGATGCTTCCGGGCATGAACTGCGGCAAGCCGACCGCGCCGGCGAAGGAGCCGCGCACGGTCTGCGGGTCGCTGCCTTCGCGCCGGGTCCACACCAGCAATTCCTCCAGCTGTTCGCGGAAGAAGGGCGAGCGGTCGCTGCGGCCGGTGGGGAAGTCGAAGCTCAGGGTGGCCAGGGCGTCGATGGCGCGGAAATTGCCCATGACGCGGCCGTAGAAGGTCTCGACGCCGACGATGCCGACGATGATCTCGGCCGGCACGCCCCAGCGCGCTTCGGCCAAGTTCAACCAGGATTGGTTGGCGCGCCAGAAGGCCGCACCGGCAGCGATGCGTTCGCGCTCGACGAAACGCGCCCGGTAGGCGGCCCAGTTCTTGGCGGTGCCCACAGGCGGCGGCATGATGAGTTGCGCCGCGGCCGGCACATAGCGGGCCTGTCCGAGCTGTTCGCGCACCCAGGCGGCATCCAGCCCGGGCCGCCGTGCCGCGAGGCCCTCGGCGAAGCGTTGCACCTCTTCGCGTTGGCTGTAGGGCAGGCGTTCGGCGCCGACCGCACGCGGCGCACTCTGCGCGTGTGCCGGCAGGCAGGCGCTCGCCGCGATCGACAACAACAGACAGAGTGCGGGGCGCATCGGACGATTATCGCGAGCGTGCCAACGCCGCCGTTGTGGTGGCGAACGCCGACCACCACGCCGGGTCGGGCCGCGCGATCGCCGCACGGCCGTAGCGCAGTCCGTCCAGCGCTTCGAGCTGCAGCGCCAGCGCCTCAGCGCGTTCGCCGAGCCGCTCGCGTACGCGCCGGGCCAGGGTGCGCGGTGCCTCGTGCTCGGCGGCCGCGATGCCCAGGTCGCCCAGGCGCTGGGTCAGGCGGGAGCGCAGGCGCTGCCACGGGTCACGGCGGTGGCGGTCCCACCAGGCCCAGGCCGCGCCGACCAGGCTGGCGCCGCTGAGCAGGCCGATCAGCAGGTAGGTCAGGTCTTCCCAGCTTGGCGAGCTGACACCCAGCTTCTTCAGCAGATCGAACTGCTGCGCACGCGAGTAGTTCAGCACCCATTGGTTCCAGCGGTTGTTGACCAGCTCCCAGGTGGAGCGCAGACGGGCCATCAACGCGGGGTTGACGGCGTTGATGGCGCCCGCCACGACGCCCGGCTGCGGCCGCAGGTTGCGGCTGAAGCTCACCCGCTCGGGCGCGACGGCGGCCGTCGGGTCCACGCGCACCCAGCCGCGCCCGGCCAGCCAGACCTCGGTCCAGGCATGGGCGTGGCTGTTGCGGATGATGTGGTCGCCATCCTGCAGTTCGGTGTCGGCTCCCTGGTAGCCGGTAACCACGCGGGCCGGGATGTCGAGCGCGCGCATGACGACGACGAAGGCGGTGGAGAAGTGCTCGCAAAAGCCCTGCTTGCGGTCGAGCCAGAACTCGTCGATGGCGAAGCGGTTTTCGTTGTCGTCGCCATAGGTGCCCGGTGTGAGCGTGTAGGTGAAGCCGCGGCGGATGACCTCGAGCACCACCTCGACCAGGCGTTCGTGGCTGGCTTGGGCATAGCGCGCGTCGTTGCGCAGGGCCTGGGCCCAGGCCAGGGTCCGCGGGTTGAAGCCCGGCGGCAGGTCGACGTAGTCGCGCAGCGACAACTCGTCGCTCTGCGGGCCGTGGCGGTGGTCGAGGTAGGCCCGTGCCGTGAGGCGCAGGCGCTCGGTGATGGGTCGCTCGGTGGCCCATTGCAGATCGCTGCGCAGGAAGGCGCGCGGGCCGTCGATGCGCGGCCCGTCGGCTTCGCTGTTCGGCGTGGCCTCGAGCAGCGGCAGCACCGGCAGGCGATTCGGCTCCAGGGTCATGGCGTAGCCCAGGGCCGCGCCGTCGACGCGTAATTGGGCGCCGCGCCGCGGTGCGCTGGCGTAGGCCGGCTCCAGGCGCGTCCACTCCTGGCCATCGAAGCGCGCCAGCACCGGGCCGCGCCAATACAGGGCCGCCGCCGGCGGGCGCACGCCGGCGTCGAAGCGCACCCGAAAGGCGATGCTCTCATCGAGCGCCAGTTCGGCAATGCCGCCCATGCGCAGGCTGCCCGACAGACCCGTCTTGGCTTGTGTGTCCTGCGGTACCGCCCACAGCGGCGCCATGCGCGGAAAGAGCATGAACAACACCAGCATGATGGGCGCACCCAGCAGGGCCGCCCGCGCTGCCACGCCGCCGGCCTGCGCCAGCGGCGGCCGCCCGACCGGCATGTGGGCCAGCACCAAGGCCGTCAGCAGGCCCCAGACCGAGACCAGCATGGCCGCGGCCACGCCCAGGGTCTGCGAGTAGAGGAAGTTCGTCAGCACGATGAAGAAGCCGAGGAAGAAAACCACCAGGGCGTCGCGCCGGGCTCGCAGCTCCAGGGTCTTGAGCACCATCAGCACCACCAGCATGGTGATGCCGGCGTCCTTGCCGAGCAGCGTGCGGTGGCTCCACCAGGTCAGGCCCATGGCCAGCACCAGCAACCCGAGCAGCGGCCAGCGCCCGGGCAGGGCGGCATTGGTGATGGCCAGCCGGGCGCGCCAGGCGATCACCAGCACGGTGAGCGGGGAGCACCAGATCGGCAGATGGGCGAAGTGGGGCGCCAGGGTCCAGCCGATCACGGCCAGCAGGAACAGCACGTCGCGCGAATCGCGCGGCAAGTGGGCCCAACCGGGCCAGCCGCCCCAGCCCCAGCCGCTGCTGCTGCCGCGAGCCGCCGCGCGCGTCACGACCACAGCCCCAGCGCGTCGAGACTGCGGCGTTGCTGCGCGCCGCCGCTGCCCGGTGTGATCTCGACGCCGGGCAGGCGCAGCCCGTGCGACACCCCTGCGGCTTCGGCAGCCAGCACCCAGGCCGTCAGGCGCGACAGCCGTGCCTCCGTGCCGGACAGCTGGGTCAGCTGCCAGTCCAGCCACAGCTCCTGCTGAAGCGCGCTGCTGGTGTCGCGGCTGACCAGTTCGCCCGTGCGCGCGGCTTTCTTCCAGACCACCTGTTTGAGCGCGTCGCCGCGGCGGTAGGCGCGCACGCCCTCGAACTCGCCGCTGTCGCTGGCCTTGCGTTGCGCTGCTTCGCCCGCGCAGGCCGGCGCGGCAGGCAGCGGTGCCACGGGTTGCTCCGGCGTGGGCCAAGCCAGCACGCGCGCCGCCGGTCGCCAGACCGTCCAGGCGCGGAACAAGCCGAAGGGGTAGCGGGTCTCGGCGCGCAACGCGGGAACATCGTGCAGGCCGCGCCGCGCTGGCAGGAAGGCCAGGTGGGCAATCGCCTGGCCGCCGGCCGGCACATCGACGAAGACAGCAGACGCAGGCGCCTGGCCCGCGTTGATGTCGCCCTCGATGCCGAGTCCGACACCGTGTTGCAGGCGCGTCGGGCTGGTCAGCACAATCTCGAGCGGCAGGGCCTGGCCGGCAAAACCGGGCTGCGGCGGCTTCAGGTGCAGGGTCAAACCGCGCAAGGTGTTGTGCGTCAGGTGCATCGACACGAATCCGGCGCCGGCGAGCAGGAACGTCAGGACGTAGCCAAGGCTCAGCTGGTAGTTGATGGCCGCCAGCAGCATCACCAGCAGCACCGCGGCGAAGACGAAGCCGGCGCCCGTGGGCACGATGTAGATGTTGCGCTGGGTCAGCGTCCAGGTGTCGCTGCGTGGGTGGCGGGCCTGCCACCAGCGCTGCCAACGCTGACGCACTGCAGCGATCACAGCACCGCCACCGCCTTGACCATGGCCATCACCTGCTCGGCCGCACCGCGGCCGGCGCCGGGCACCGGCTGCAGGCGGTGCGCAGCGGTCTGCACCAGCACGGCCTGGATGTCGTCGGGCGCCACATGGTCGCGGCGGTCCATCAGCGCATGCGCCTTGGCAGCGCGCAGCACCGCGATGCCGGCGCGCGGCGACAGGCCCTCGACGAACCACTGGCCGCTGCGCGTGGCGGCGATCAGCGACTGCAGGTAGTCGAGCAACGCGTCACCGGCATGCA
>ENA-ORBV01015384-ORBV01015384.1-microbial-mat-metagenome-genome-assembly--contig:-NODE-15384-length-11258-cov-4.919864_pt1 | contig 11258 bp, 5 predicted proteins | sample MGYA00237777_ERZ505514 | MGnify/ENA primary metagenome ERZ505514 (study PRJEB26160, sample SAMN06269048) | microbial mat metagenome | isolation source: Oligotrophic lake microbial mat | place...
AGTCTGCGAGATGCCATTTCTTGGTGATTGGCATAATCTCCTGACGCTGCTCCTCGCTGGAGGCATTGAGGCTGATGGCCAGCCTGGGGCGGATCGCTGCTTGAGCCAGCTCTTCGATCTTGGGAATCAGACCCGATGTAGACAGACAGATACGGCGCTCACCCATGCCGATTCCTCGCTGGTCGATCAGGATGCGCGTGGCCTTCAAGACACTGTCGAGGTTCATAAGTGGCTCACCCTGGCCCATCATGACGATGTTCATGGTGCGGCTCTTGGGCGCAAGGTTGTGTCGTTGCATCACATGGAGGACTTGGCCTACGATTTCACCCGCAGTGAGATTGCGCTCAAGGCCCATCAGCGCGGTAAGGCAGAATTTGCAATCCACGGGACAGCCCACTTGTGAAGAGATGCAAATCGTGTCGCGGCTGCCTTCGGTCATGAAGACGGTCTCAACCGTCTTGCCGTCGTGGAGTTGCATCAGGTAACGCACGGTACCGTCAGAGCTGACGTATCTTTGGGCCTCAGTGAGGGCACCACTTCGGAATTGATCGCGGATGGGCTCAGGAATCAGAGTGGAGTTGAAGCTGCGTTGGGCGTAGACCGAATCATAGACTCGACGCGCGTGGAATTTAGAGTAGTTCGGGGCAAAGGCTGCTTCGAGGTCGGCAAGCTCCATCCCGATGAGATCAGTCACCCTACCATTATCGCGACATCAAGCCAGCGCCGGTTGCAAAACGTGGCCGTGAACATCGGTGAGCCGGCGCTGTAAGCCGTTGTGATACCAAGAGAGGCTCTTGTGGTCAAGGCCCAGCAGGTGAAGGATGGTGGCGTGAAAGTCGTAGATCGTAACGGGGTCCTGTACTGCCTTGTAGCCCATCTCATCGGTTGCACCGTAGCTAAAGCCTTTCTTGAGGCCAGGCCCTGCCATGAAGGACGTAAAGCCTTCAGGGTTATGATCACGGCCACCTTCGCCCAGGCCCTGGCTGATCGGGAGCCGGCCGAATTCAGTGGTGAATACAACGAGCGTTTCATCGAGCAATCCACGCTGCTTGAGGTCACGCAAGAGTGCTGCAGTAGGCTTGTCGAGAATCGCCGCGTTGTTATTGTGATTGGCAACCAGGTCTTCGTGAGCATCCCAATTGACGCGGGGTTCGCCGAAGTGGCCTCCGTTATAAAGCTGAATGCAGCGGACCCCTTTTTCGATCAGCCTCCTGGACAGCAGGCAGTTGTAGCCGTAGTCGCGAGTAATCGGATCGTTGAGCCCATAGCTCTCTCTGGTCGCCTCCGATTCGCCCGAGATGTCAGTTACATCCGGTGCACTGATCTGCATCTTGGCGGCAAGCTCGTAGGCCTTGATTCTCGATACCAGGGCGTCTTCTCCCGGGTTGTGCTTGAGATGCTCTTCGTTGAGTGCGCTGAGAAGATCATAAGAGGCGGCTTGGGCTTTCGCGTTCACACCTGCTTTGGGTTGCAGGTCTGCGATTGGGTTTCGTTGATCTCCGAAGATCACTCCCTGGTGCGAAGCCGGCAGAAAACCGTTGCCCCAATTGGCGACACCGCAGGGCGGGAAGCCCCGGCGATCTGGCAACACCACAAAGGACGGCAGGTTCTTGTTTTCAGAACCGAGGCCATAACTGACCCAGGATCCGATCGAAGGAAAGCCCTGGAAGATGAAGCCCGTCGACATCTGAAACAAGGCAGGGCCGTGAGCGTTGCTGCGCGAGACCATCGAATGGAAGAAGGTCATGTCATCGACAAGCTCGCCCATCTGCGGCAAAAGGTCCGATACATATTTGCCGCTCTTACCCTTGGGGCGGAATTGCCAGGGCGACTTCATCACGGTTCCCCGCTTGCCGAAGAATGGCGTAATGGCGTTGGCACCCTGCGTCTCTTTGCCGTGGTGTTTGACCAGTTCCGGCTTGTAATCGAAGGTGTCGATCGAACTCAGCCCTCCCGGCAGGAAGATCATGATGATGTTCTTGGCTTTTGGGGCAAAGTCTGGTTTTGGAATGCGTAGCCTGGCCGGGGCAGCCGATGCGGTGTCCTGGGAGAGCAGTTGAGCAAGGGCAATACCGGCGAGGCCACCGCCCATCTCCCACAGTGCCTGACGGCGCGTGAGGGGCGAAGTCTGGGATTGGCAATTCTTATGGGACATAGACAAACTCGTTCGCGTTAAATAAGGCTCTGGTGTAGATAGGAAGCGGCTGGCTGGCCAGGAATCGACTCCCGAGACTCAGCTCTGCCGCATTTGGTTCGCGCCCGTAGAGCAATTCGTAGGCGCGGCGAATTCGATCCACTGCCTTGCTTCCGGCTTCTTTCTTGAGGCGGTCCGCGAACAAACCAGCCTGTCTGAGAACGAAGTCGTTGTTCAGCAGCGTCAAGGCCTGAACGGGTGTGTTTGAAACGCTTCGCTGAGGAGTGGCAACAGAGGGATCGGGACAATCAAAACTGTCCATCATGATCCGCTCGCCGCCACGAACAACGAAACGGTAAATGGCTCGGCGCCACACCTCCGGGCCATCGTTGTCGAGCGTTTCGTAAATGAAGGCGCCTCGATCCTTCTTCTTTTGAAGGAAGAAACTCGGGCCGCCAATCGGGTCCAGGCGAAGCTGCCCGCTGGCATGCAGGATCGAATCACGAAGCGTCTCTGCATCCATACGCTTCAGCGGCATACGCCAAATCATGCGATTGTCGCCATCTGCGGCAAAGGCCTGCTCATTCATTGCCGAGCTTTGCCGGTAGGCATCGGATAGAAGAATCTGGCGGTGCAACCATTTGACGCTCCATCCGTTTTCCATGAAAGATACGGCGAGCCAGTCGAGGAGTTGCGGATGCGAAGGGCGGTCCCCATTGAGTCCGAAATCGCTGGGCGTATTGACGAGACCATTGCCGAAATGGTTATACCAGATGCGGTTCACCAGCACGCGCGCCGTAAGCGGATTCTTATCGCTCGCGATCCAGTTGGCAAGGGCAATGCGGCGTTCGCTATCGGTTGCTGTGGAAGACAAGCCAAGATTGGGATCGATCTGACGAACAGCACTGAGTGCGCCCGGACTCACTTCTTCTAACGGCTTTGCGACGCTGCCTCGATCCAGCAAAAACGCCTTATCCATTGCATGTGGCTTTGCTGCGTAAAGACGCATCGGCTCGGGTATTGCCGAAAGATCGGTTTCGATTTGTTTACGTTCTTGCTGAAGAGCTGCCCGTTGACTCGCTTTCTCTTTCCCTAGCTTTGCAACGAACTCTGTCTCGCTCACGCGAGGTAGGTCCAGTTCAAGATCTCTGATGTGATCGAGAGAGGAGCAAAGAGTGTGCCAGTTCTGTCCATCGTTTGATGCTTCCAGCCGGAAGACCCTTGGCATGCCTGTGTTGCGGCCGGTTTTCTGATCGGTCCACCAGAAGATCCTATCGATCGCTTTAGCCTCAGGATTGGCGATTTCGATGTATACAGGGGAATCTTCTGTTGCCTTTACACTCCCAGCCCAGTTTTCAACCTTGAGCCCGGCAGGTTGCAATTCGAGATGCTCCAGTCGCGGACGATCACTTTGGTGATTCGTGATCACCAGCCGAAGCTTGGTGGATCTGTCCGCAGCAAAAGCATTGCGATTCCAGATTGGATTTAGCGGCATTCGACGAGCAGCCGAAATGCGTTGCTGGTCAAAGGCGCGGTATCGATCGAGCAGCACCGCAGTTCGCACCGGGTCTTCGATATCTGCCAGCCTTTGGGTAGTCGTGTTCAGCCGGTCGCGAATCGGCTTTGTTTGAGCATCGTAGGCTTTAATTTCTTCCTCTTTGGCGACGCGCCGGGTACCAAAGGTCACGCCCCCATATACAGCTGTGAGCCGATAGAAGTCTTTGCTGGGGATGGGGTCAAATTTGTGATCATGGCAGCGGGCGCAATTTACTGTCAAGGCCTGAAAGGTATGAAAGGTTGTTGTCGCCATATCGTCGAGTTCGTCTACTCGGGCTGCGGCAGCAAGTAGCTTGTCTTTGTTCAACTCCGCACTCACCTGATCCCATGGGCCAGCCACCAGAAAGCCAGTGGCGGCAATCATTTTGGGGTTCGTGGGTTCGATTAGATCGCCGGCAATTTGCTCGCGTATGAACTGGGTGTAGGGTTTGTCGCTGCGGAAGGCGTCGATGACGTAATCACGATAAGGCCAGGCGTGGAGCCGCTCGTAATTATGCTCTCCCCCATCTGTCTCGCCAAAGCGAACCACATCGAGCCAATGGCGAGCCCATCTTTCCGCATAGTGCGGGGAGGCTAGCAGATGCTCGACTGTATCTTCATAACTTCGCTTGTAGTCTTCCGGCTGAGGCGGCAATCCAGTCAGGTCGAAGTGCAAACGGCGGATGAGAGTGCGCTGATCGGCTCTTGGGTTTGGGCTAAGGCCGTTGGCCTTCAGTTTCGCAAGTAGGAACTCATCAATGGATTTGTCGGAAGTCTTGACTGGTGTACGGAAGGACCAGAATTCGCGCTTATTGTTTGCAGTTTGTGTCCAGAGACTGGAAATACCCAATAGCAGCGCAATACTGAACCGTTTCATATCCTTCTATTGGTATCACAAGGTTTGAGTTTCAGCGACTTGCTGCAAGTGCCTGGTCAAAGCTCCCGAGCATAGTTTTGACGCTTTTAGCTTCGTCCATGTCGGGGTTGAGGGTGAGCATTCTTTGGAAGTGTTTGCGGGCAACGGCGAGGATTTCGAGCGATCCAGTCGATTGAGCCTGGGTTGCATAGATCAATCCGCTCAAGTAGTGCGAGTAGGGATAGTCAGGATCATACTGAAGACTCTTCTGACAAAAGAGTGTTGCGTCGGCAAGTTTTTTGTCGCGGAAGGCACAATCGCAAAGGCCGAAGTAAGCCATGCTGCGAAGGTCTTGCCAAATATCTTTCTGTGCCGCACGACGGCGCTTTCCTTGCCCAATCAGAAAGCCGACGACATAGTAGTTGAGGTTACCCGACATCCCTGAGTCGAAATTGCTGAAGCGCAGATAATCGACGTATTCCTTGCGAGACTCCTTGTAGCTGCCCTTCATCCGCAAGCTTTCGGCCAGCCAGAAATGCGGCTCGGCGATATTGGGTGAGATCGCGATTGCCGCGCGCGCGCTCTCGATTGCATCGTCGTAACGCTCTTTGATGCGGTAGGCCTGAGCCCGTAGGTAAAGGGTTTGTAGATCCTTGGGGTTGCGCTTGAGGACAACATCAAACTGGCGAACGCTCTCGTCGACATTTCCAATGTCGAGCAGCATCCCACCGTAGCTTGAGCGAGCCTCTGAATAGTCGGGGTCAATCTTGATTGCTGTGTCGAAGTACTGTTTGGCCTTGGCTTGATCAAACAAGGCGTTGTAGCTACGTCCGAGGTAAAGTGCAGCTTGGCTATACGTAGAATCGGCGGCGAGCGCCTGGCTAAAGTGCTCCACCGCCTTCTTGTAGTTTTGCTCGAAGCCTTTGTTGTAAAACTCAAGTCCCTTATCAAACTGGTCTACTGCTGCTTTGGGACGCTTTCGCGGAATCAGGATCTGGATTTTGACTGTGGATTCCTGACCTGGATAAACCATCTCTTCACGAGGGCCGTCTGGCTCGTAGCCCATCTTCACACCCTGCACCTGATGTGTACCGGGCCGCAGGCCGGGCAGTCGTAACGGAGTGCCTTTGCTTGCTACCCCAGCGCTCTTGCCATCCACAAAAACTTCAACTTCTTCGCGGTTGGTCTCAAAGATGAGCGTTCCAAACTTCGGTGCCGGTGGAGGCGCCGCAGTGGCGTAGGACGGCACGTATGCGATTAACATTTCCGGATCGAAACTTCCCCGATCCGAGCGCGGAGTCTGCTTGCCTTTGGTTGCCTCACGGACGTTCTTGCGAACATACTCTGTCATCTCCACTGCCGTGACTTGTCCATCGCGATCATCATCGGCTTCCCCTTCCATGCCCTTGACGACATAGTAGGTAAAAACACCATGGCCACCTCCAAAATCAGGTGACTCGAAACTGCGCTCCTGGTCGCGTGACGCTGTCAGGCTGAACATGTTCTTGTCGAGATTCTGCCAGAGGTTGTTCAAGTTGTCGGCACGTGTTTCCGAGGTGACGAATCCCGAGTGGCAACTGTCGGTAAGCAGCACCTTCCATTTGGCTTTGACCTTTTGCCCCACTGTCTTGGCCAACGCTTCCATTGAGTAACCGCTACCAGCGATGTTGTTGAGGCTGAAGTCATAAGGAGCCAGATAACCCTTGCCTTGGTGCACAAATCCGTGCCCGGCAAAGTAAATGAAAACCCTATCGTTTTCATTGGCCACGCTTGGCAGCCAGACCTCGAGCTCCTGCTTCAGGTTGGCCAAGGTCGCCTTCGGCCCTAGCAACTTCTTCACATTCTCAGACCGGAAGTTTCCACCTTCGAGGCTGATCAGGATCGAATAAAGAGCGTCTGCATCGCGCTCGGAATAGGCGAGGTGAAGGTCTTTCGGCAAATTCTGGTAGGCACCCACACCCATCACAATGGCGTAGCTGCGCGGGATCTCCACTTTCTTGGTCATGAGTTGGCTCTCACCCTCGGGAAATGGGTCAGCCTCCACCTTCAGGTCGCGGGCTTTCTTGGGGTCGGCTCTTTGCGCGAAAAGGAAAGTAGTTGAGATCAGGATTGAGACCAGTAGCTTCATTTGTGCGTCAGCGTCACTTCTGCCGTCACACGAGGCTCATCCCCTCGCTTGCTGGCTACATAGGCTGCGTGCTCAAAGCGTGGGCCCTGATTGGAACTTTTCTGTTCGCCTTCCACTTTTTCGACGATCAGATCGCGAGCGTACATGGTGCGAACACGATCCACAAAGGGATCTCCAAAGTTGGTGTTGCTTGCGAGAATGATGCCCGGAGCTGGCCGGATCGGTGCCGTGGGTGAAGCGGCTGGAAGTGGGTTGCGGTCTGGCGCGACTTTATAAATCAGACCGTCAAAATCTGGTTCCGGCTTTCGACTGAATACGATAAAGATTCGCTCTTCCCCAGGCTGCTCGTCAAACTTGAATACGAAGCCGGCAGGGATTGTGTAGGCTTGATTGGGACCGACCCTGTTATCGCCTCCCGAGATCTGAGGAGAAGGGAAGAGGGGGCTCCACTTTCCAGAGCTTCCCCGGGCGAGGATGTATAAGTAGCCGAAGTCATTTACTTCGACGCGTACGTTGATTCGATCCCCACTCTTGAAGGACTTCGACGTTGGCACTTCCTTCTTGTTCCCGTCCGGCATCAATTCGGTAATAGTCCAACGCATGGCCAGGCCACCACCTTGAGAAGTTGTGTCCGACGCCAGCCTTACCGGCAATGGCTGTTCACCAGAATCGGCAGATGATCTCTGCCGCTGGTTTTTAGCCTGCTCTACCGGTTCCTTCGGCTTCGGCGTTGAAGGTGTCTTCTTGGCGGCTGCTGTGACAGCGGGAGGCGGCGGTGCTGTTGGCTTTGCCCCGTAAAAAATTTCACGCGCAGTGAGTCTCGGCCCAGAGTCCGTACCTGCCTCTTGCGACCAAACCAAGGCGCTGCCCAGCAGCGCGATCAAACTAATTTTCAGAAACATTACCATTCCTCCAAATTCTTCTTCAGTATATTCTTATAGAACGATATGCAAACGCTTAACGTTCGTCAGTCTCTCGCTCAAATTCTAATCTTGTTAATCTTCCAAATGAGTTCATTTGCGCAAGGGCCGCCATCACCAACTGGTGCTCCCAAGCTCAACATCGTCCTGATTAGCGGTGAGGGTGCTATCAACAACATCAAAAGCCGTACTGCACGCGAGACGATCGTCGAAGTACGCGACGAGAACAACAAGCCGATTGCGGGTGCAGCGGTTGTCTTCTTGTTGCCTGATTCAGGACCCGGTCTTATTAGCTCAAATGGCAGTCGCATGATCTCTACTATGACTGACGCCAACGGCCGTGCTGCTGCCCGGGGATTAAAACCCAATGGCCAGTCTGGGCAATACAACATCCAGGTTCGAGCCAACTTTCAGCAGTCTTTCGGTCAGCTCGCAGTGAGCCAGTCAAATATAGTAGCGGCAGGAGCAGCCATTTCAGGTCTTACCGCTGCATTAATTGTTGTTGGAGCCGCCGCAGCAGCTGGCACCGCCTATGCGGTGACCCGCAATAGCGGCTCAGGAAGAGGCACTGTAGGCGTCAACCCTGGCACGCCTTCTGCAGGAGCACCCCGCTAATGAAATCCATGCGAATCACACAAACACTTTTACTGGGTGGATTATTGGCTTTGGCCATTCCCGTCTGGCCCCAGGCATCCAATTTTCCCCCGTCTTTTTCCACTTTCACCTTGCCGCAGGGGCAAGTCGGCACCGCATATTCTACGGCAGTGATTGCAAGTTCGGTCAGCGGCAGTGCATCTCCCTTCTCGTTCTCCGTCTCTGCAGGTGCTCTGCCTCCAGGCCTGACCCTAAATTCCCAGACAGCCATCATCCAAGGCCTGCCTTCACTACAAGGGACCTTCAACTTTTCTGTCATTGTGGCCGACGCCCAAAATAGAACTGCCACCGCTCCAACGCAAATTATCATCACCAATACGGCCAATCTTCCCCAGGTGACGACAAACTCTTTTCCAGTCGGCGTTCTCAACCAAACCTATCCAGCTACGACAATCACGGCTACGGGAGGCACAGGCACTGGCTATACCTTTACGCTGCTTGGTTCACCACCCCCAGGCCTCACTCTCAGTATTGGAGGAGTTCTCACCGGAAACCCATTCAGCCCCGGGGACTTCCCCGTCACGATCCAAGTCAACGACAGCAGCAATGCAGTGGGCACCCGCAACTACATCATTTCCGTCACAGATTTCTCTTGTCCGATTGGCTTTGCAATTTTTGGTTCACCCTACAATGACAGCCTCTTTACGAGCCCCTTTATCGCAACCAGCTTTGCCATCACGAGCGGGCAACTGCCGACGGGCCTCTCGCTAAATACGGGCAATGGGCAAATCACGGGAACTACAAATTCTCCTGGTACTTTCACTTTTACCGTGCGTGCAACAAATGCTCAAGCGCAACAGATCACCAGAAGCTGCAGTATTACTCCTCAGAGCGCAGTGCAAACTACCAGTTCCCGGACGACTGCCAGGCTGGGGGTCCCATACCGCTCCTTTGTTGGTGCGATCGGCGGAGCCACTTCGTATACCCATGCGATTCTAACCGGCTCGCTACCTGCCGGTTTGACGCTCGAAGCATCGACAGGTCGCATCAGCGGGACTCCAACGACAGCCGGCACCAATACGGCTCGGATTCGGACTCAGGATTCCCAGGCAACGACCAACGATCTTGATCTGACGATCTATGTTCTGGCGCGCGACTTTCAACCGATCCTTCGCTGCCCATTGCCCGTTGCCGTCCCGAGCGGGTTTTACAGCTCGGGGCTCAGTCTCAATTCGACGTTGAGTCCGACCTATTCCATATCGGGGAGCCTGCCAACCGGATTCAGTTTAAATTCTTCGACTGGTCAGATCTCGGGCTCCACTTCCGCTACTGGACTCTTTCCCTTCACTGCATCTGCTTCGATTCCCGGATTCAGCCCAATCATAGCCTCGTGCTCGATTTCTATTTCAGAATCTAATACCGCTAATCTGAACTTGGCTTGCCCCGACCAAACTGACATCCTCGTCGGTGAAGCCTATGCTTCACCCGCGATTGCCTCGGGAGGCAGGAGACCGTACCAGTTCGCCTTGTACCAGACCTCATTGCCAGCGGGACTCAGTTTAAATGGGAACACCGGGCTAGTCTCAGGGTCGCTGTCGACAGCCATTCCGAACTTCACTTACATATTACAAGTCTCCGATTCGACAGGATTTTCTTCAGCACAAAGTCCGCTTTGTAACACTACAGTTATCAATAGCACGCCGCTCACGATTCAGACGAGCACGCTGCCAAATGGCGGTGTTGGCGTCAATTACTCGGCCAACATTCAGATCGGAGGCGGAAGTTCCCCCTACACAGCAAGCGTAGTTTCTTCCTTGCCTCCAGGCCTGTCTTTCTCTGTTGTTGGCAACCAGGTAATAATCTCTGGAAATCCCTCTCAGGGCGGTACAACCTCGTTTCGACTGACCGTGCGGGACAACGTTTTACAACAGGCGTTTCGCGACTATTCAATCACGATCAATATTTCCGACCCACTGCGGTTTACCTCCAATGTTGTCAACGGTGCGACGGTTGGAGTGAACTACTTCGCTACTTTGGGTGCTGCCGGAGGATCCCCGCCTTACCGTTTTGCTCTCACCGGTGGAACCCTTGCGCCCGGCACCTCCTTAGGCCCTGATGGTTCGATTCGTGGTGTGCCGACAACTGCCGGTACTTTCCGCTTTGATGCAGAAGTAACCGATGTCGCTGGCGGCCGCGCAGGTGCCACTTTGTCTCTTGTCGTCTTTCAGGGCAACTTCAGACTAGGCTGTCCCAGCCTTCAAGCCGAAGTTGGAGTGCCTTACAGTTCGCAAGCGAATATCCTCGGTGGATCTCAACCCTACAGTTTCTATATCGCTTCCGGACAATTGCCCGGTGGCTTGAGTCTCGATGCCGTAACTGGAACGATCAGTGGCCGGCCGGCCACAGCCGGTGCCTTTATCTTTGCATTTGGTGCAACAGACGCCCGACAGGCTCAAACCCAAACGCAGTGTTCCATCGGAGTCCTGGGTGGAGCGCTGCGGATTCTTACCGAGGGCCCAATTCAGACCAAGGCTGCAGAGCCGTATCTAGGTCAATTGGAAGCTGCTGGCGGCCAAGCGCCCTACCAGTGGGTAGTCCTGAATGCTGCACCGGAAGCCGGATTGAATGTAGCGGCCAACGGCTCATTCACGGGCAGGGCAACAAAGAAGGGCAGTTTCGCTGCAACACTTCAAGTAAGCGATGCCGTGGGTGCCTCGGCGACAAAGACAATTTCCATCGTGGCATCGGATTCGACACTTACTCTTGCCTGTCCGGCGATTACCAGTTTCCGGCTCGGCGTTAGCTCAAACGGGCAGTTTCTAATGACGGGTGGGCAAGCACCCTATCGCCTGTCATTGTTCTCGGGCTCTCTACCGCCAGGCCTTGAGTTAGATAATTCCGGCAACTTCACCATCCGTGCTCAGCAAGCCGGCACATTCCCGGCACAATTCCAGGCTGTCGATGAAACCAATACCTCAGCTACCGCTCGTTGCACGTTTGAAATCACCGGGGAGCCCTTCACGATCACAACGGATTCGCTGGCAAATGGGCTAGCGGGAACCGCTTATTCGGCAGCGGTGAGTTCGAGAG
>ENA-ORBV01015385-ORBV01015385.1-microbial-mat-metagenome-genome-assembly--contig:-NODE-15385-length-11258-cov-3.620606_pt1 | contig 11258 bp, 7 predicted proteins | sample MGYA00237777_ERZ505514 | MGnify/ENA primary metagenome ERZ505514 (study PRJEB26160, sample SAMN06269048) | microbial mat metagenome | isolation source: Oligotrophic lake microbial mat | place...
GAGGAAGCTGACCACGGGAAGGATCGCGACTTTCAGCGCGTGCTGATAAATGACGCGCGACTCGCTCAGGCCCTTGGCGCGCGCGGTGCGGACGAAGTCCTGATGCAACACCTCCAGCATGCTCGTGCGCATGAGTCGCGCGATGTAGGCGATATAAGGTCCGGCCAGTGTGACCGCGGGCAGGATGATGCTCGTCCAGCTATTCCATCCACCGACGGGGAGGACGCGCAGCTTGATGCCGAAGATCAGGATGAGCACGGGGCCGACGACGAACGTGGGGATGCTGATCAGGAAAAGCGCGCCGAGCATCGCGCCGGTGTCGGTGGGGGTGCGGTGACGGACGGCCGCGAGACTGCCGAGCCACACGCCACCGGTCGTGGCGATGAGGAATGCCGCGAGGCCGAGCGTGGCGGAGATGGGTAGGCTCTGGGCGAGGAGTTCGCGCACGGTGCGGTCGCGGTATTTCGTGGAAAGCTGGAGGTCGCCCTGGAGCAGGCCGCTGTAATTGCCTTGGGAGTTTCTCCGCACGCCGAGGTAGGTGGAGAACTGCTCCCAGAGCGTGCCGTCGAGATTGTAGCGCGCCATGATCTGCTTCTCGATGGCCGGCGGAATCTTGCGCTCCCTGGTGAACGGTCCGCCGGGCGCGATCCGCACCAGGAGGAAGGTGAGCGTGATGACGCAGAATAACACCACGAGCATCGAGGCGAGGCGGCGGAGGATGAAGGTCAGCACGGCGGGGATTTAGAGTTGGGTGCTCCTCATTGGCAAGCGCGCGTCCAAGCGTCGTCATCCTGAGCGGAGCGAAGGATCTTTGATCGCTGCCTTTCTTCCATGGCGTCGTCGAAGATGCCGGACGGAGATCAGAGGTTCTTCGCTCCGCTCAGAATGACGGCTTTGGGGGCGCTGGTGTCCAAGCGCGACCGCGCTTCTGCGAGATAACCCGCATCGATCTCGAAGCCGATGAAGCGTTCCACTTCGCACGTGGCCGCGGCGCTGGCGGCGTGGCCGAGACCGAGGAAAGGGTCGAGCATTGTGAGGCCGGGTCGCGCGCCGTGGAGGCGGATGCACCACTCGGCGAGTTGCGCGGGGAAGGTGGCGGGATGCGGACGGTCGGTGGCGCGGCGCTGGATGGTCTCGTAGGGGATGAACCAGTTGTTGCCACGGCAGCGTCGGTCGCGCCGGATGCCGCGGGTGTGCGCCCAGCGGGTGATGTTGCTTTTGTCGGCGTAGGCCACGCCGACCGCGAGGCGATCGATCGGCACGTTGCCGGTCTTCGTGAGGTGGAAGACGTATTCGTGGCAGTCGGTGACGTAGCGGCGGGAGTTGATCGGCTTGAAGTGGCCGACGCTCAGGTCATCGCCACGCCGCGGGCGCACGGTGATCGACTTGATCCAGTGGATGGTGTTTTGCAGGCGAAAGAGCGGTTGCAGTTTGAGCAGGAGTTCGTGCGGGAGCAGGGGATTGGCCGGCGCGGCGCCGACATTGAGGAAAAAGGAACCGTCGGGCCGGAGCACGCGCTGCACTTCCGCGGCCCAGCGGAATGACCAATCGAGATAGTCCGCGCGCGGCGCATCGTCGCGGTAACTGGCGTAGGCGATGTCGAGATTGTAGGGCGGCGAGGTGACGACGAGGTCGATGGATTCGGCGTCGAGGGCGCGCATGCCGGCGAGGCAGTCGCCGTGGCGCAGGTCAAAGTGCGTGGTGCAGATTTTCATGGATCGCGTCCGAGCATCGGCAAACGCGCGCAGAGTACAAGGCAAAACACGCAGCTCGCTGGACGGTCGGCGGAAGGGCGAAGGGGTGGCGTTTTCGCGCGCCGGGCGGTGGCTGATTTTTCTTCCCGCGCCGGACCGAATCCCCCACAACCCACGCGCCATGCGGCTCCCCATCTCCCTCATTTTTTTCGGTTTATTCCTGCTCCTCGCAGGCGTCCCCGCCGCGCGTGCGGGCAAGGAGGCGCCGCCGACCAGCGGGCCGACGATCTCGGGCAGCCGCGCGGGGCTCAAGGGGCGTTTCGCTTCCGCGCCATCCAGCGCGCCGGAGAATGTGAAGCGCGGGATCTGGGCGACGAATTTCCTGACGTGGCGGCCGTACGTCTGGGGTGGCGGCCACGGCACGTTTTACGATCGCGGTTACGATTGCTCGGGCACGATTTCGTTCTTTCTCCACCACGCCGGGTTGCTCGATTCGCCGATGCCCTCGAAGGGCTTCCTGACCTACGGCGAGCCCGGGCGCGGCAAGTGGATCACGATCTACGCGCGGCCCGGCCACGTCTTCGCGGTGATCTGTGGATTGCGGCTCGATACGACGGGCTACCGGCAGGAGGAGGGCCCGCGCTGGCGCCTGGATGCGCGGTCGCCGGGCGGTTTTGTGGCGCGCCATCCGCCGGGGTTTTGAACGGGCGGACGGATAGAAAATATGCGCATTGGCGGAAAGGTGCGGATGCATTTCATACATCGCAAAAAAGAGGGCTGGCATTTTTCCCTGAAAATCCAAGAGTAGCAGGAGCAGGCGCGGTTGGTGCTTAGGAGCCGCTCGAACAAATAACCGGGCGGGCCAGCGAGTGCCGACCACCCAAAATTCCTACCGCTATGCAAGATTCCATCCCCACAGAAAATCATCCGACACCCGATCGTAAGCAATCGATCCTCGAGTGGGCGACGAAGATGCAGTCGTTCACGGTCTCGACGATCATCCACGCCATCCTCGTGCTGACGCTCGGTGGCACCGTATTGTTCCAAGCGACGAAGGAACCACCGGATTTCGCGGCCGATCCGGGCGGCTTGGTGAGCAATGATCCGACGGTGCAGCCGCCGCCGGAGCAGAAGCCGGCGATGGACACGCCGACGATGTCCACCTCGACGCCGAATGTCTCCGCGGTGCCGACGGCGCCTTCGGACCTCGCGGCGCTGACCACGACGAACTTGACCACATCTTCATTTAATATGGCGTCTCAGTCGATGGCGATGCCGGCGATCAAGTCCGACAAACTCTCCGCGCCGCTGACGCCGAACGTGCCAACGGCGGGCGTGAAGGGTCTGAGCAAGGACATCGCGACGAAGATCGCGGGCTTCACCGCGGGTTGGGCGAAGGGCGGCACGGCCAGCTTCAGCCAGCCGATCAAGTCGCGCGAGTTTGAGTTCACGGCCTATCTCGCGAAATACCAGGGCGGCGATTGGGATTCGACGGTGCGTGTCGAGGACGGCCAGATCTGGGCGGGCAGCCTGCCGAACCTGCTCTTCATCATCAGCAAACTCTCGAAGAAAAAGATCAAAGCGACGCCGCAGGTGGTGCCGCTGGATCTCGCGAGCAGCGAGATCTACGAAAAGAAGCCGCCGTTTATCTGGTTCACCGGTCACCGCGATTTCAAACTCACGGACAAGGAAGTCGAGAACCTCGGCGAGTATCTGCGCCGCGGCGGCTGCATCTGGGGCGACTCCTCGCTGCCCGGCCGGCGCTCGCGTTTCGACATCGCCTTCCGCCGCGAAATGATGCGCCTCGTGCCTGATCCGAACCAGCAATGGCAGGCGCTGCCGCCGACGCATCCGATTTTCACGAAGGCCTATTACTCCGAGGTGAAAGGCGTCGCGCCGGGCATGAATTACTACGCCGAGCCGATCTATGCGCTCGAGGGTTACGGCGGCGAAATCGCCGTGCTCTATACCGCGAACGACTATGGCGACATGTGGCAGTTTGGCCTCGATGAAGAGGGCAAGATCGACCTGAGCCGCGACGAGAAGCGCCGCATGGTGGCGTGCAACGAAGAAATGTGGTACCGGCGCAACCTCTACTTCCGCAACATCGAACCGAAGGCGCTGTCGGACACTTACAAGTTCGGCACAAACATCATCATCCATCTGATCACGCGCTGGGAGGACAAGATCCGTTTTGTGCCGCAAGGCAACCAGCCCGCAGCGATGAAACCCTGACCTCACTTTCTCGAACCACCCTCCACCACTCCAACCGCAGACTTCCTATGATTCGTCCGTCTGTTCTCTTCTCCTTCCTCGCGCTCGCGGCTTCGGCTTTCGGGCAAAACCTCGTCAAGAATGGCGACTTCGCCAAGTTTGCCAGCGCAGACAATGTCTGGGACGGCATCGACGGGGCCAACTACCTCGCCGGTTTTCGGCGTGGCACCTACGCGGTGACCGATAGCGGCAAGGTCGGCGACCTGCCGATGCCGATCTCGGTGAACTACGTGGATGTGAATGGCGATGGTTTGCCGGACATCGTCGCCGCCGATCCGGCGGGCGTGGTGCGGGCCTACATCAATAGCGGCACCAAGACGGAGCCGAAGTGGACGCACGCTGAAGTGGTCCCGATTTTTCCACCGCAGATCGCGCGTGACAGCGCCTACGATCGCGGTCTCTGGACGGCACCGCACGGGGTGCCGAAGCTCGCGATGTTCGACTGGGACAAGCGCGGTGCGCCCGACTTCATTGTGGGCAATTACGTCGGCGACATCCTGATGATCCCGAACACCGGAGGCGCCTCGGCTCCGACCTTTGCCCAGCCGACGAATTACGATAAGGTGCGGATCCCGACGAGTGACAAAGGCAAGCAATGGGGCAACCTCTTCGCGCCCTACGCGGTGGATTGGAATCGCGATGGAAAGACCGATCTGCTGGTGGGTGAGGGCACCTACTCGGCGAACGCGGTCTATGTGCTGCTCAACAAGGGCGCGGGTTCATCGCCGAAATTCAGCGAAGACGACCGCTCGTATCTCTGCTACGGCGACGGGCGTGAGCAACTCGTCCCGACAGTGGCGGACTACAACGGCGACGGTTTGCCCGATGTGCTCGTCGGCGACCGCAAGGGCCAGATCGCCGTTCACCTGAATAAGGGCGATTGGAAGCCGGGCGTGGAATTGCCCTTCTCGTCGTTTATCAACTTCGGCACGACCGCCACGCTCGGGGCGGGCATCGCGCCTTACGCGTGCGACTACAACGGCGACGGGCTCTTCGATCTCCTCATCGGCAAGGTCAACGGGCGCATCGCGCTGGCGCTGAACAAGGGGAGTAAATCCGAGCCGAAATTCGACGCGCCGAAAGAGATCATCGGGGTTGATTTGATGAAGGACAAAGTGAACTCGCCGGAGTCGTGGACCATCGATGCCGGGAACAGCCGCGCAAACCTCTACGCCTACATCGCGGTGGACGAAAAAGAGGCCAGCCCCGGTGGCGGCAAGGTCTTGAAATCGGGCTACTACCCGTCGCCCAACAAGGTCTTCAAAATGTCCGAACTCGGCGTGGATGGCAAAGATACCGAGGACTTCTTCCGCTACTGGTATGAGGTCTGGTATCCGATCAATGCCTCGTGGGCCGGCTGGGTCCGCCCATCGAATCAGTTTGTGCTCCGCCAGGAACTCGGGCCGCTCAAGCCGGGTGGTATTTATACGCTGAGCTTCAAGGTGCGCGGCAAGGCCGTGCAGGAAGGTTTGGCGACCGTGGCGATCCTCGGCGCGGCGGAAAACGTCGCGAAATCGTTCAAGAAAAACGAACGGGGCGCGGTGAAGGCAGTGAAGGACGAGACCCACGAGATTTTGCTCGAGAGCGAAAAGTTCGGGGGCGCCGACGCTTGGAAGAACGTGGAAAAAACTTTCACGATCAACTTCAAGGAAAAGGCCCTCAAGCAACTTCCCGAAACCACGCTGGCGGTGATCGAGTTCAAATACACGCTGCCGCAGTACAGTGGGCATCTCGACATCGCTGACGTCCAACTCGTGGCCAAGCCGGCGAAGTAATTTCGCCGCGCGCCACGATTTCGTCACAAGGAGACTGGTAGCGGCGCTGCGCCTGACTATCTTCGCGGCGCCATATGCCCGTTCAGTACAAGGATTATTACGCGACCCTCGGGGTCGCGAAGACCGCTTCGCAGGATGAAATCCGCAAAGCTTTTCGCAAGCTCGCCCGCCTGCACCACCCGGACGTTGCCAAGGACAAGAAGAACGCCGAGGCGAAGTTTAAGGAAATCAACGAGGCCTACGAAGTCCTCGGCGATGCGGACAAGCGGCAGCGCTACGATGAACTCGGCGCGGATTGGGATCAGCCCGGCGCGGGGCGCCAGTCGCCGCCCGGATGGGGCGCCGGTGGACATCCCGGCGGGGCTGGTGGCGGGAGTTTTGGCGGCACCGGGTTCTCGGATTTCTTCGAACAGTTTTTCAGCGGCGGAGCCTCGCGTGGCGGGCGTTCGGGCTTTCCGGGATACGGCGAGGAAGAGCACGGGCGCGGCGGCGACATCGAGGCAGACTTGCTGGTCACGATCGAGGAGGCGCTGCACGGCGCGAAGAAGAAGATATCCTTTCGCCGCGACGGGAACCCGAAAGTAGAAACCTACGAGGTGCGGATTCCGAAAGGCGTGCGCGAAGGTCAGAAAATCCGGCTTGCGGGGCAGGGCGAAGGCGCCGGGCGCCGGGGGGGCGCAGGCGATCTGTATCTCGGCGTGCGTTTTGAAAAGCATCCCGATTACCGCATCGATGGCAGCGATCTGATTTTCGACCTCGAAGTGCCGGCCTGGCGCGCCGTGCTCGGCGGTGAGGAAAGCGTGCCGACGCCCGACGGTTCGGTGCGCTTGAAAATCCCCGACGGCTCACAACCCGGGCGCAAATTTCGCATCAAGGGCCGCGGCCTGCCGACGGGTCCCAATTCGCGCGGCGATTTCTACGCCCTACTCGTGGTCACGCTGCCCACTTCGCTCATCCCGGAGACGCGGGCGTTGTGGGAAAAACTTTCGCGGCTCTGACGCGCGCCCGCCTCGCGGGCGGCTAGGCGGTCTTCCTCTCGAAGTCGTGGAAGATCACTTGCGGCTTGAGCGGTTGCGCGAGCACTTCGGCGACTTTGCGGCCGAGCGCATCGATTTCGTAGGGCTTCGCGATCATGCCGCAGAAGCCGTATTCCTCGTGCCGGCTCATCACCGGATCGTTGGCGTAGCCACTGGAAACGATGGCGCGCACTTTCGGGTCGATGGTCTGCAGACGTTTGATGGTTTCCTGTCCGCCCATGCCGCCGGGGATGGTGAGGTCGGAAATGAAGAGGTCGTACGGCCGGCCGTCCTTGATCGCCTTTTCGTAGGCCGCGATGGCGTCGGTGCCGTCGTTCGTCTCCGTGACTTCGTAGCCGAGCGGCTCCAGCGCGCACGTCACGAGCATGCAGATCGCTTCCTCGTCATCGAGCACCAGCACGCGCGCGGCGCGGGTCGCCATGGGCACGGGCGAGTGGGTGGCCACCTGCAATTCTTTCTCCGATGCGGGCAGGCAGAGTGTGAAGGTTGACCCTTCGCCGGGCTTCGATTCGACGGCGATGACGCCGTGGTGATTCTTGACGATCGAGTAGGCGGTGGCGAGGCCGAGGCCGCTGCCCTTTGGCTTGGTCGTGAAGTACGGGTCGAAGATCTTTTTCACGTATTCCTCGGGAATGCCGATGCCCTGATCCTGAATGGTGATGCGCACCCAGCGACCCGCGCGCAGGCCGAGGCTCACGCTGTTGGTCGTGAGTTCGAAGTTTTCCGCCGAGACGCGCAGGATGCCGCCCGCGGGCATGGCCTGCTCGGCGTTCATCGCGAGATTGTTGATCACCTGGCTGATCTGGCCGGGATCGATCTCGACCGGCCAGAGGTCGTCGGCGATGACCGTGTCGCAATGCACCTTCGAGCCGTGGAGCGTGAGGCTGAGCGTGTCGCGGAGCAGTTGGCTGATCGCCGCGGTTTGTTTGATGGGCGCGCCGCCTTTGGCGAAAGTGAGGAGTTGCTGGGCGAGTTCCTGCGCGCGTTTGGTGGCCCGTTTGGCGGCGGCGAGGCGCTCGCCGACTTCGGGTTCGAGCTCGCGGGTGAGCAGGGCGAGTGAGAGATTCCCGAGGATGGCGGTGAGCAGATTGTTGAAGTCGTGGGCGATGCCGCCGGCGACGACGCCGAGCGATTCGAGTTTGTCGGCCTTTTGCCTCTCCTCATCCATGCGCCGCTTTTCCGTGACGTCGCGGAAGACCACGACCGCTCCGATGCGTCCGCCCGCCTTGTCGCGGATCGGCGCGGCGTTGCTCTCGATGAGCCGCTCCGAGCTGTCGCGGGCAATGAGCAGCGCGGGTCCGTCGAGCCCTTCGGCGACGCCCGCCTCGACGATCCGCTGCAGCGCGTGCGAGTAGTGTTTGCGACTCCGCTCGTTCACGAGCTGGAAGACGGTGGCCAGCGGTTTGCCGGCGGCGTCGTCCTGCGTCCAACCGGTGAGATTCTCCGCGACGGCATTGAGCATCAGGATGCTGCCGCTGTTGTCGATGGTGATGAAGCCATCGGCCATCGAGCGCATGGTGACAGCGAGACGTTCTTTTTCCGCCGCCAGCGCTTCTTCGGAACGCTTTCGCTCGATTTCGGCGGCGGCGCGGGCGGCGAAAATCTGGAGGGTCGATTCGGTGATCTGGGTTTCGGCGAGCGGCTTGCGATCGAGCACGCCGACGAGACCGATGGTGCGCCCCTGATGATCGACCAGCGGCGTGCCGATGAAGCTCTCGATGGCGAGATCGTGCAGCGTTTTGTCCTCGGTGAATTTCCAGCGGACGCCGCCGAGATGGCTGCGGAAGCCTCTGATCATCGCCTCGGCAAAGGCGGTGTGCGTGAGGTCGGTCTGGCCGCTGCGGATGATGATGCCCTGCTCGGCGATGGAGAGCGTCGAGGATTGCTCGCCGCCCTTTCCGCTCAATTCGACGAGGAAGGCGTAGTCGTTTTGCAGGGCCTTGGAGAGTTGCTTGAGGAGCGAGCGGAGGAATTCTTCGCCCGTCGTCGTGGAGACGCCGAGGCTGATCTGCCGCAGCGTGTCCTCGCTCTTCTGCCGCTCGCTCACGTCGCGCACGATGGCCACGAACTGCCGCCGGTTCGCGACTTCCATGGTGCTCAGCGAGATCTCGATCGGGAAGGCGAAGTAACCCTGCCGCTGGCCGACGGCCATGATCGCGCCGCGACCGGCGTTTTTCATGTCGTGGAAAAAGAGCCGCTGCGGGACGAGGAGCGAGATATTTTGCCCCACGACTTCGTCGGCCTTTTGCATAAACATCCGTTCGGCGGCGGGATTGATGGACTGGATCAAGCCGCGCTCGTCCACGGTGATCACGCCGTCGAGGGTGTTGTCGATGATCGCGCGATTTTGCAGCGTCGCCGCCTCGGCTTTTTGTAAGTGCTGTCGGAAAGCGCGGTAGGAGCGCCAACTCGAAGTCACGAGGAAACTGATCGCCAGCGCGCTGAGGACGGCGAATCCGCAATTTTGCAACATGCGCCGCCAGCGAGTCATCTCATTGAGCGACTCGAGGAGGTTGTTTGATGTGCGCACGAAGCGGCTCAGGTCCGCGCGCATGCCTTCGAAGATGGCGCTATCCGGCCCGTGAACGAGGAGAGCCGAAGCGTCCCGCCCTTGTTTGCGCATGGCGATCTCGGGCAGCGCCGCCTCATTCAGCCAACGTTGGAAATCGGCGTTGATCTGGCGCAGGGACTCGCGGCGCCGGGCGTTCTCCTTGAGCAGCGGCATCAGGTCTGCGAGGCGGCCTTGGAAGGACTGCTTGCGGCGTTCGAATTGTTGCAGCGCCAGCGTTTGCCCGGTGAGGAGATAGTGCCGGTGGGCGGTTTCAAGAGCGGCGAGGTCGGTCTGTGCGGCAGAGACCGAGCGCATCACGGCGTCTTCCACGGTGCGGGCGTCGTCGGCGGTGTTTTCGCGGATGGCGAGGGTCAGGAAGACGATCGCGAGGATCAAAATGACGGCGACTCCGAGCACGGAAGAACTGATGTGCCGGGAGACCAGACCGTCCTCCGCCGCCAGCCAGCGACGCAGCCGACGGAGGGTCGGGAAATATTCGGAGGACGGGCGACCGGGCATGATTACCCATAGAATTAGCTAAAGGTGTGCCGAAGTGGCCTTTAGGGGTGGTTTCTGCCAGAAATGACAAGGCGCGCCAAGCTGGCCCCAAAACCGCCATGCATTCTTTTGTCGTGGTTATTACGTATGCAGAAACGCCCACCTAAAGAGGAACGAGCCTTGCGCCCAGTGTGGTGCCGGGTCGCGTGAGGTGGTCGCGTGACGCCCGCGGCGGGTCTGCTTCAGAATTGCAAAAATGCGCGAATCGACCGGGCGGGGACGTTTTTCCGTCCGTTCAGGAAGCCCAGTTCTATCAGAAACTGCACCTCCAGCAGTTCGGCGCCCATCTTGTCGATCAACTGCACCGCCGCCGCTGCCGTGCCGCCCGTGGCGAGCAGGTCATCGATCAGCACGACCCGCTCGCCCGGCTTTAGCGCATCGATGTGCATTTCCACGACCGCCTCGCCATACTCCAGCGTGTACGCGGCACTCTGACACTGGTAGGGCAGCTTGCCTTTTTTTCGCACCGGCACGAAACCGAGGCCGAGTTCGTAGGCGACTGCCGCTCCGAAAAGAAACCCGCGCGCATCGATGCCGACCACCTTTTCCGCACCCGCGGCGCGGGTCGCCTCGACGAAGCAATCGATCGACAGCTTGAAGAGCGCCGGGTCCGCCAGCACGGGGGTGATGTCTTTGAAGAGGATGCCGGGCTTGGGGAAATCCGGCACGTCCCGGATGCCGGCGCGGAGCCGCTGAATGTCGGAATCGGTGGGCATGATGGGGAAGGGTTGTGGCAAACGGGCTGCGGAATGACAAGAGCGGCGGGGCTATCGATCGCGTCGCCAGCCGTGAATTGGCGGCCCGCGGCGTTTGCCAAACCCCGGTCGCGCCGATATATCTCCCCGCCCCACCACGCATGGACCGCCTCCTGTTGGTCATTTCCACCTTCTGTTTCCTCTTCGGGTTTGCCTACACGATGCATGCCCTCGGGGCGCGTGCGTACCGGCATTCACCGCTCAATTTCTTCGCCATCCTGACCGGATTTCTCTGCCAGAGCGGCTTCCTATATCTGCGCGGACAGCAAGTCGGGCGCTGCCCGCTGACGAGTTTCTTCGAAGTGCTCGTTTTCCTGAGTTGGTCGCTGGTGCTCTTCTACCTTCTGATCGGTCCCGCCTACCGGCTCTCGCTGCTCGGCGCCTTCACCTCGCCACTCGCTTTTGGGCTGCAAGTGATCGCGCTGCTCGTTTTGAAGGATACGCCGGTGCGGGTCGCGTTGCCGCCGAATCCATGGATGGAACTGCACGCCGCCATCTCCATCGTGGCTTATGGCGCGTTCGCCTTGGCCGGCGTGGCGGGCGTCATGTATCTCGCGCAGGAACGCCAGCTCAAGACCCGCCAACTGCACACCATCTTCCACCACCTCCCGCCA